>Ga0307377_10006699_pt1 | contig 12027 bp, 20 predicted proteins | sample TR3MG_FD_202535 | JGI IMG/M metagenome (GOLD analysis project Ga0307377, IMG submission 202535) | Soil microbial communities from Risofladan, Vaasa, Finland - TR-3 | ecosystem: Environmental > Terrestrial > Soil > Coastal area > Acid sulfate soil | place: Finland: Risofladan, Vaasa | collected...
TCAAACCTTTCACACACTTTCCAATAAGTTTTTATATTGGTTTTCATTTCGCTTTCAAATCATTATTACTTTACGGGTAATAACCGTTTTTCAAAGAACTTTTTAATTTATAACTGTTTTTCACGGGTAATAAATGTTTTTCACAAAAAAAACCCGACTCTTTCGAATCGGGTTCCTCTGGTGGTCATAAAGTCATTACTTTTATACCTTGCCTTTAGACATAGCTATCCCGATTCCTGTAAGCATCTGCTTATAAGATTTATAAAGATAATATGTGCTAAAAGTTGTCATTTTTTCTATTTATTAAATTTGCGTTTACAAAACTATGATATAAATACGAAATAAACAAGCAAATGTTACAAAAAATTATAATTATTTTATGCAACGTATGTAACTATCTCGTATTTACCGCTTTGCATTTTATACCAACTCAACATCAAGCCTGCGTTTTCGATTGGCTCATAGAAAGTCATGCCGTCTTTCTCATATGCGGAATCTAAATATGCCATTTCAAATGTTGTTTGAGAATCAGCACCAATGAGCATTCCCTCCCAAGGTCTATTATCTTCTTGAAGAAGTAATAATCCGAAGTTCTTTAATATTTCCTCGATTTCCACAATAGGAACTTCGGGATTATATGTTGGCAACGTTCTTAATTGCGTATTTATTTTCTTTTTCTCAGGCGCATTCAATCTAGTCACACTTGATTGTGCTTCCTGCATTGGAAAGTCAGGGTTTACTATTTGCATGACTTCCATGAGTCTTTGTCTGCTATCTTTTTTCATTTAGGAACATTTTTTATAAATACGTAAAAAAAGCGGAGATTTCTCCCCGCTTTTAATTAAGCTATGTATTCATAACCATCTTTGAATGGTTTGCTGTAAACTGGTCTTATTCGTTTCCAAATAATATCAGCATATGGTCTCTTATCAAACAACTTGAATAATATTGCACGATGCTCCGACATTTTTGCAATCTCGGCAAATCCCGCACGTTCATTAATCTCGTTGATATGATAGATTCTAACGAATTCCAACAATGCCTTTCTTTCGATTTCATTGAAATCATCTTGGATTTTCTTTGCAGTTCTCTTCAACCAGTCATAGAACTCATCAGGAACTCTGTCAAGCAATTCGTCAAACTCGTAGTTGTCTCTCATGTGTTCCCAAACAACTAAGTTAGAAACATTAGTTAAAATACTATGTAATCTCACGTATTCATCAAACTTCCACTTGAATCTAAAATTACCGTCACGAAAAACATATCCTTCCTTATTATCTACTTCTTCAAGTAGCATAAGGTCGTTCTTATTTTTTATGTCGAAAGCAAAAACTTTCACAACAGTAAAGTAATGTGAATATAATCTCAGTACTTCATCGTGTGGTAGTTCTTCACCAGTTGATGTGATGATGTTTGCAAGCAACACAAGTTCTCTTGTTTCACCGTAGTCCACAACAATACGATTCTCTGGATAGATGCACTCAAACAAATAAGTACAATTAGTATTAAGTTTCTCGGTCTTCAATCCAATCATCTTAGTTGCCTCGATTGACTGCTCAGAGATGAACGAACCTCTTGAAGCGACAATCCACTGCATACGTGCTTCATAATAAAACACAATAATTAATGAACCATCCATTTTTTCGTAAATCTGAAATGGTCTCGACAAATCAATTTCTGATGGGTCGTGTTCCTCGTAGTTCTTGAACTTCTGGAATGGACGAGCCAAGATATTGCCTTCAGCATCAATAACCATTCCACGACAAGACATAGTGTACTCGTCCCAAAACTTCTTTGATTGAGCTTTAGGTGAATAATTAAGAATCCAGATGTCATACTCTGGGTGCTTATTAGCAACAATTAAACTCTGTTCGATGTACTCGTTTAAAACTTTCCAATCGATTTTTTCTAGCATTTTCATTTTTTACCATCTTGGTGCATAAATAATCCCATATTTCAATTCGGCATTCGGAAACACTTCTTTTACGATTTCCAGGTATTCTTGTTGGGTCAGATAATGTTGAAACGTGCCCGATTTAGTTGGTCCTGAGACCTTCTTCGGGTTTTTATAGGTTGACCTAACAAACACCATTCCACTGTCTTGAAGTGACCTAAACGCCAAGTTTAGTACCTCTAATTGTACATCACGTTCTTTAATCACATTAAGGACATTGAAAACAGTTACGGTTTCCACACCAAACTGTCTACATGCCATTAAAACATAATCATTATGTTCCTTTGACCTATTATACGGGTCATAGACCAAATTTGTTACACTTTTCTCTGATAATCTTTCAGTCATCAGGTCATATTTTCCACCACCAATGTCCAAATTGAGTGTATTCGGTTTCCATCCGAAGTATTTATCTACAATATTGAAGCCTGCGGGAACCTGTTTGAGTGATGATTTAGCTGATGTATATTCCTGTTCCATCTTGCGAAGATAATCAGAATTTTAAACAACACCAAAGTATTTATTAAAAATGAAGAATAAAGTCTTAGAAATAATTGCTGAAGAATATCAAAGTCTTCGAGAAGTTGAATATCAGGATGACGATATTATCGACCCAACACGTGTTAATTTACGTGATGAATATCAAAAACTAAATGCACAACTCTTTAATGATGAATTGCCTACGATTCCAATGAAATGGAGTAACAGGAAAGGAAATCTTGGACACGTAAAGGCACAAATTAATAGAGTGACAAACGAATCTAAAATCGCTTATCTTGCTATTTCAAGTTTCCACGCAATGCCTTATAAGATTTTTAGGAATACATTGGCTCATGAAATGATTCATGTGAAGTTGTTATCGAATGGTCAAGATGACCCACATAATCATCACGGACACGCATTCCATACTGAAGGTCGTAGGATTAATGACATGGGACTTGGTTTTAATATCACCACAAGAAGTGAAGACCAACTTGAGGTGTCTGACCTTGCGATGAAAAAAGCTAGTGGCAAATCCTTTATCTGCATGATATTGGAAATCGATGGGAGAAAAATGTTAAACGTGACAACCCAAAGAGTATATGATGCCGAAGGACAAAACGTTTTCAACTTATTCCAAAAGCTAGTGAATCGTGGAAAATACAGAGAAGTTAATATAATGGTGGTTGAATCTAGTGACCCTGAATTAATTAAATATAGGGTCAGCAGAACATTCCAAAGAGGACTTAGTTATGCACCTATCAGTGATGAATTACTTGATAGATTGCTTCAAGGCGATGTAATTAGAAGCGAAAGAATCAGAAACAACATGTCGGAATCTGAAGATGTTAATGCTGAAAGTAATTGGGTTGATGTTACGATTGTTTAAAGAATTTATATGATGGAAATTAAAAATATTATTAAAGAGGAATTGGCGGGTTTACTTAATGAAGGTTATGTGTTTGAACACGATAACTTCAAATTTAAACAACGATTTCAGAACGCTGGTTTCTATAACTTCCAAAGTTTTTCGAACGACCACGATATTGACATCACTGAGAGTGACATCATAATCAATTGGCGTGTCGGTTTTGAATTGGATACTCGTGGAATTGAACGATTTCTAGTTAAAGGCGATAGTGTTCAGGGCACATATAAGGTTGAATTGCTTAATAAACAAACTGATGAGGTTGAACAGGAAATCGAAAAGAATATTGCTGAAGAACCTTGGAAATTTCAAATATATGATGCAACACTGAATCTTGAAGAATATCTAATGATTGAATCAATTGACTTCGATTTCAAGACTAAGATATGTACGTTGACATTCTATAATCCCGATAATCAATAACATGTTGGAATTTAGTTGCGGGAGAGGGACTTGAACCCTCGGTCTCTGGGTTATGACTCCAGTGCTTTACCACTAAGCTACCCCGCAATGTTGTCACCATTTGATGGTGACATAGATTCTGTCTCGTGGAACCACACTTTCACCACGTTCATCAATACTACGTGGTTTCCTGCGCCAATACAGTTCTTTTTCGACCCTTTTAATTGGTTTGTACATCCATTGTTTCGGATTCTTTGAAACCTGTTTCCAAGATGGGTGTTTGAGTTTTTTGTGGGCGAAACCACCGTAGCGATTTCTACGATTGCACCCATCGTGAGGTTTACAACGGTCACATGTTCCGTAATTATAAAGATAATTTCTGTGCGTGTGCCTGTAAACAGTACTGTTGTCTGTTGACTTTAAAACTTTTTTCTTTTTCATTTACCTTGTTATTGCATTTGAGCAATTTACAAGGCATAAAGGATTTTTTTCATAACTATTTAGTTTTTACTTTTCCTGATTCTTTTACGTGTTTGATAAACCATTTATCGAGTTCTTCACCTTCCAATGGCTTCCAACTAATGTTTGGATGCATTAGTGGTGAACTTTTATCGTGTTCAACACAATATGTCGCATGTAATATTTCATGATACACAATTGATTTTAAATGTCTTTCCCATTTACTACCAGTTATTGTGGCTGCTGGAATAAGAATAACACCTGTTCCATGACCAGTTGCACATGCCAACGCATTTTGAAGTATAACCCTTTCAGGTGACCAATCAACAACTCTCATATTCACTCTTGGTTGGTCGTAACCAAGTTCTTTTTTCACAAGATTTTTTGCATCATAAATATATTGCATGACTTTTCTACGTAATTCATGAGTTTCATCATTCGATTCACGATTCTTCGCATATTCCTTACCCTTCCATTTATGGGTTTTAGGTACTCTGGTCCTATCACCATAGTCACGTCTTGGTCTGTCATAATCTCTCGCAAATTCTGCAAGCTCCTGGTCGATGATTTCGTTGATGTCCATGCGTACAATTTACTATAAATACGAATTAATTTAAGTAAATCCCTCTTTCTTTACACCAATAATCCAAACTCAGACCCTTCCACATCCAATAATCGAAACGTTCTTGCTTATCAATATTAAGCTCAAGCATAACACAAATAAAGTCTGCGATTTTTTGTAGAAACTCATTTCTTTTCTTTAAAAATTTTTCTTTCATATTAATAAATTCTCAGTTGTGGCTCAATCACCACCAATTTACTGCTCAAAACATACGGAAAATGAGCCGTATTTGTAAAAATTTTGAGCCGATTGACCCATTTATGAGCCATTTAAGATAAATTTGTCTTAAGACAGATTCATCTTAGGTTAGTCTCCAAGGTGGGATTTGAACCCACACGTCCTAAGACACTGGATTTTGAATCCAGCACGTCTACCATTTCATCACTTGGAGTTATCTTCTCTTTCTAATCGTCCTTTTATGGACAATTGGTTTTCTTTCAGTCTTTTTCACCTGTTTACCGCAACAATTTTCCTTGGGTACAGATTTAGTGGTTTTAATTATCTTTGTCATACAAATCAGGTTTGTTGAATAAAACATAATGTCTGATTTGTTTACCCAACTCTTGGTCATTAGGGTTTTCCTTAACTAATTGTAGGATGTAAAACGGGTCTAACATTTTAGACTCTTGAAATTCTTTTGTATCAACTGGTCCTTCACTAAGCATAATTTCAAATTTTAATTTATGGTAATTTAATTCCTAAAAATAATATATCAAAGCAAAATCGTTTATTCCATCTTTCGTACTCAAGACTCAATAATGACCTTGCTTTCCTGCCATTATCAATGTAAAGTATGTGTAGAGCAATACCTTCATTATATCCAAAATAGAAAGTGAAGGGCATCACCAATGTTTTCTGTAATCTATATTTCCAGTTCTTCATGATTAAGGTAGATTATTTGCTAAAATAATTGCCATTGCTAGTCCTGCTGCTGTTGGGACGAACCTAGCAATCGGTGAATCACCCTCGGTAAAAAAGTGTGGGTCGATTCTATCTTGAATCCGTTTTAAATCAAAATCTTTATCATACATCAGAATCTTATTACCTTCGTAATTCTTAACACCAGGATAACGCACCCATAATATTAGATAACCATTTTCCCTTATTTTCCTCACGATTTCGAAATTCGTTGGGTCAGGAGTTGAATTAACCCTGACTAGTTCTTGTAGTGGATTAAAAGTACAACCACAGCCTCTACTATCTGAACTCATTCCATACACACCCATAATTATTTATTTAAATGTTAAGTTTCCAAAATTATCATCTTCTTTTTGTTTATTATTACGTTTTCTTATGGCTAAATTTTCCCAATCAATCTCTATTTTTTCACGCAAAGCAGGTGGAATATAACAATCCCGAAATGCCAGTTGTTTTGCGTGTATAAGACCTAAGTTTTCCATAACATCAAATTTTAAATTAAAATCTAGTGGCGAGACTTGAACTCATGTCACCGATTTTCACCGATGTTGGGATACCGCACCCGCCTTTGTTTATTTGTGACAATACCACCAAACTTTAGTAGCGAAGATGGGAGTCGAACCCACACGAACATTACTGCCCACTGGATTTTAAGTCCAGCGTGTCTACCAATTCCACCACTTCGCCATTGGTTCTCACAAATATAATCAAAATTTATGAATTAACAAGTTATTTTATTCTAGCTAACATGTGAGCTATTTTGAGGTCGCTAGACCCTTTCTAGCTAACATATTGGCTACCCCCGTAGCACTCGACCTTCTGGACACTCAGTGTTTAGGTTGGTGGTAGCTACCCCCGTAGCTATTTTGTTCCACTTGTTTTAAAATTCTTCAACAGTTTTTTCGAACCAGTTTTGATATGAACATGACTTCCATCTCTTTCCAAAGGTTCTGTTGCTTCATCCAAGACAATTCTTTTATAGAAACCGCCACGCTTGGTTCTTTTCTCTAGTTTTTCAGCTTTTATTTCATCCAGGCTAATACCATTTAGTCTCGCAATGGCTTCCACCACTTCAAGAACATCACCAATTTCTTCAGCACAAGGATTTTCAATAAGCTCATCAACTTCCTCAAGTAGTTTCTGTGCTAACAATGCACTAAATTCATCTTTCTTAGCAACATGGAATTTGCATTCCCCACCATTTGCTTTAATGATGTCAGGAATTTTGTCTCTTACTAATTTTTTGTACTTAATCATAATTCATCATTTAAAAAATTCCTCAACTAATTCATTTCGTTTATATAATACTTCTTCGCTATATTTACCATTCCTTGGCGTTAATTCTTGAATTCGTTTATATGTCTCAATCCTTCCAATCTTTTTGGGATGTCTACTATTGATGTGCGTGGAAACCATATATCCTCGATGTTGTACGTATTTTAAATCATAAGATATCGAATGATTTTCTTTTTTTGGTTTCTTCACCGAAATTGTTCCATGAACACCTATGTCAGAAAAAATGAAATCCCTAATTTCTTCTAAAATAGTCAATTCTGTGTTATGAAATGAAATCTGAATAGTTCTATTAGCATTCCCTTTAGAATACTTCCTCACCAACGATATTGAACCGTCAGCATCAAAAAAACCACTTACATAATTCCAATCCATAATACAAAATTAACTACTATTAGTGGAGTAGACGGGAGTCGAACCCGTGTCCATACATGCGATTAATCAGTCTTCTACAAGTTTAGGATGAAGTTTTCTTACTTCCCAAAAATATCAACGTTTCTTATCAGTGCAGTTGCGTTACTGACTCAGTTTACCCTACTGAGAAAGGGGGTCTTTGTTGATTTTTACTGCTTCCTATGCTGCTACTGCAAGCTCAACGTTGCTTGCAAAAACACTTTTGCCTCTCGTAAGAGACGTTGGAATAGACATTATGTCTTCTGCATTTATTGTTTTGAACCTTTTTAAAGTTGTCCGATTCAACAACTACTTGCTTCTCTCACCAGCCATCACGCTGTCAAATCCAAGCTACCCCATTATTTTAAAAGAACGTTCCACTTCTCGTGGTATAAGTCTTCCCATTCACCACCATCACATACTGTCAATCTCATCATATTCTTACCCGTCATTATCCCAAGAAGTAAATACTTCAGTTCTCCCATTTCTTTAAACAGTCTTGGTTCAAATGCTCTATCTACGGTATCTTCACCTTGGAGACACTTGAGAAGAACGTTTCCATCATCTCTATATCTTACAAACACTGCGGGTACTATATCAATCTTATTAACCGTCTCTTCCATCATTAAATACTATTTTACCTGTCTCATTATCCATGAAAACCAATCCTTGCTTCCCCTCGTTAAATTCTTTCCTTGTTAATGTTTTCGTCTCTTCGGCTTCACCCGTTACTCTTACGACCCCATAAAACTTTGAATCGACAACTTTCTTTGCATATCTTGATTTCATATTAAAACGTTTTTGCCGTCAGGGTGTCGCCTTCCAACTTGATGTGGTCTTCCCTAACTAAATATAATCTTTTTTTATCAGGGAAATGTTTTTCGAGTTGGTCAGCCAATTTTAAATTGGTGTAGGTTCTCGCTAATTTATCTTTTCCCAATAATACCTGAATTGCTTCAGACCTGTGCATTTCATAGAACGTTTCCTTCATGTTTGTTGTTTTTGTCTTAAAAGTTATTTTTATGTTTTAAGCCAAGTCATAAACCTTTCACCAATATTCGTGAAGACTTTCTTAGTGTCCTCAACGGTTTTCTTCTTGGCATCAACTTTATTTTTCTTAAGTGTCAACGCCTCGTTCTCTGTTTTCAAAGCTCGATATGCTTCCACCAATGTGGTTGTTTTCTTCAATAATTCAGCGTAATCTCGTTTCAGTTTTAGGTTTTCAGTAGTTAATCTATCAAGCTCGATTTCTTGACGAGTTGGTGGTGGTGTTTCAACCATACCTTGTTGTCTTGAAACTGATGATGGTGCGTAAGGACTATGAGAAGGAATAACAGCACAAGTTGTTTGCCTGCCATAATCACTATTTCTCTGTTTCTCCTGCTGTCCCACCATTTCAGTTAATCTTCTCATTCTCTCATTGTATGCATCAGTAAATGCTTTATAATCTGCATCGTTAGTCATATCGGTTTGATTTAAATTTATATTTTCAATTATTGTGCTCATTTCTTTTGTGGTTCTCTTCTAAAACTCCATTTGTCGAATCCGTGTTGCCCAATCTTATATTTATCTTCGATTTCAACAATCTCCTTTTCACCGACACCCAACACGCCACCTATGAACATTTGAAGCTCTGTGAACGCTGTAAATGCGTCTACGACCTTATAAAACTCATAGTCTTTGAGAATTGGATTGATGATAAATACATCATCTCTTCTAAAGGTATTATAAGCAAATATTGGTGTCTTAAATTCCCTAAACAAATTAATTGGGTCGTAATTCAAAACATATTTTATGTCATCATCTAAATTACTTCTCCAATAATCTGATTTTAGAAATTCTTTTGCATTTTCGTAACCATAAATGATATCGGTTTTGGTGACATCGGCATATCCTAACTCACCCCATTCTTTTTCCTTATACTCAAATTTCCACCCCAAATAAAGTTTACCACAGAATCCAACAATAAAACCACGAACGTCTTCATATTTTTTGGTTTTCTTATGGTCTACATTAGGACGACACACACTTAAGAACGGATTCTTATCATCCCAAGAATATCTTTTGTGTTTGAATTGTTTGGGCATTTTGGAATTTTCAGTAATTTCCACAGATTCACGTTCATAGACAAGTGTTTTGTCCATTCCAATGCTGCCAACAACACCGTCATAATAATCCTTATGTTTTGAAATGATATACATTTAATACAAATATGTTAGTTTATAATCTACCCTACTCCAAGTATCATCGGTGTAATTCCAAATCCAAACCTGAATGCCGTGTTCAACAGCTACATTCATAAGTCTTTCAAGGAATCTGATTTCGTCCTCACCATTTATAACCAATAAAACCCCTGGTTGCTTCTCAAGCTGAATTCCATAACTCAGTGCTTGACCAATAGCTTCTGCCCATTTCGCTCCGAAATCAACTTCAATTGCATATTTATCGGTCACAATATCTGCACGTGTGCCGTCAGCAAGTCTGACTTCAGTTTGCCCACCAATTGCAACAGCAAATTCATGCTGATAATAACTTTCCTTTTGCTTTGTCTGCGAAAACACTGATACTGAGAACAGTACCAACATAATCAATAATAAAATTTTCTTCATAGTTTTTGTTTACTATAAATAGAGCACTAATGTAGGAAATTATACGAAGAAAACCAAGGAATGTTACAAATTATGGCTCTAAAAAGAATATGAGTCTTCGTAACCAACCTACTTTTCTCAAAGTAATGATGTCATCGATTTTCTGAAAACGTTTATACTTCCTGATTTGTTTCTTATTGAAACTCTTTTTTCTCACATAGTATTCCTTGAATAATCTTTTGTGAAAATAGTTGTAGTGTACTTTCTTCCACCACCAACTTTTGCGGTAATAAAATTTTAGTTTGAAGACTTTTGATTTTTAATTAATATTGACTTTCTGAAGCGGTGACGAATCACTAACCGATATTGCTCTTGGGTACATTTCTGCCCTCGGTTGTTGTCGGTGCAGATTTGGACTCTGCGTTGACACGTGATTCGTACCAGCGATTTTTACCACCGCTTCATTGCACGCAAGGTAGGATTCGAACCCACGAAAGACTATGCTGATGGGTTTGGAATCCACCGCCTTTGACCGCTCGGCAACTTGCGCATTTAGGTTACTTTATCAACACATTGATGCGAACTACCACACCCTGTTTGTATCAATTTCGCCAAAGTTATCATCTTCTCAACTAGTCAGGAATCTTTTCCGACAACTTTTGCACGCCCAGAGGGACTCGAACCCCCAACCTCTGGTTTTGGAGACCAGCATTCTACCAATTGAACTACGGACGTATGTTAAAATAAAGAAATACCAATTACAGTACTGATTGCGGTAAAGATTATTAGTTCTGTCCACCACATTGCGTGTTTTTTATCAAGAAGTAGTGAAAGTAATGCAAGTGCAACTACAATAGGAACCATGTACCACATGTGATATTGGAATATCATTGCTAGACAAGCTAAAATCATACCACCAATTGCGCCTGTAAGGTGAACTGCTCTAGTTGGAAACGTGTGCATGGCTGCTGCTGCACCCACAAAAACAATTCCTCCACCAGCAAAAAGCATCCATAAACTATTACCCAATATCATTGCGGGAAACGCAAATAACCAACAGAATGCCACGAAGAGCCAGTTCCATTTTTTTGGTAACATGTAATAACTTTCAGAAATACTTTTTTGAATACCGTATTTTGACCATATGAATGTCACGTAGGCAAGGAAAACAGTCACCATTAAAGCGAAAAGGATTGTTGATAATACCATAATTTTATATTTATTATAAATACAATGCAATCGATTGAAGGACGTGATTAGAACACACTAACTTATCCCCACGCACGCACGGACACGCTACCCTTCAACCACGGGATTAATTACCCGCCTTATTGGATGGATTGGTGGAGCAGACGGGATTCGAACCCGCATACTTCTTGGTTGCAAACCAAGTGTTCAGCCAATTGAACTACTGCCCCATAGTTTTGCTTTTTTGACCTAACAGTTTAAAGCATCGGGAAAACACCGTTTGTGATGAATGAAGGACTCGAACCCCCCTTACCAGCCACGCAGGACTTACGGTGAACATTTGCCAACTATGTTAATTCATCTTGGTGGAGCATAAGGGATTCGAACCCTTGACCCCCTGCGTGCAAGGCAGGTGCTCTAGCCAACTGAGCTAATGCCCCAAAACGTCCTCTACTTTATCCATGTGCCTTGTACTTCGGCTCTGATTGCTCAGATGATGAATTCGAATCATCTCGCAGAGAATATTGCGCCCATGCGGGAACTATAACTTCTCGCCTGAGTGAGAGGAACTTATTATCGTTTACCCTCTATGAGCAGTGTACGGACGGTGGGACTCGAACCCACAAATTACGGTGTCTGAGACCGTTGCCTATACCAGTTCGGCTACGTCCGCATGGTGGAATATGGCAGGATTCTAACCTACTTCGGTCATGACTTCCGACTTCAAGACTAAACACATACCCCATTTGACCTTATTCATCGCAAACACGTTATATCGGTCAGACCAGTGTTGATTGGTCTT
>Ga0307377_10006702_pt1 | contig 12024 bp, 7 predicted proteins | sample TR3MG_FD_202535 | JGI IMG/M metagenome (GOLD analysis project Ga0307377, IMG submission 202535) | Soil microbial communities from Risofladan, Vaasa, Finland - TR-3 | ecosystem: Environmental > Terrestrial > Soil > Coastal area > Acid sulfate soil | place: Finland: Risofladan, Vaasa | collected...
TCGACCTCATCCACGACGTGCAGAGGCTCGGCAGGACGCCCCTGGAAGTCCTGGGCGCGCTCGAGGCCAACGGCAGCGTCCTCGACTCGGTCGTCGACATCGCCGCGGTGGGCGATCTCGACAGCGATACCATCGCCTCCGACCTGCCCTTCTACGTCCTCTTCTCGACGCAGCTCTCGGTCGTCGGGATCTCCCGCATCATCGAGATCCCCACCTCCGGCATCACGATCATGGAGCTACCGCGGACGGTCGCCCCTCCGGCCGCGGCGATTCCGGCCGCGGCGATTCCGGCCGCGGCGATTCCGTCCGCGGCGGTTCCGGGCGCGGCGGTTCCGGGCGCGGCGGTTCCGGGCGCGGCGGTTCCGGCCGCGGCGGTTCCGGGCGCGGCGGTTCCGGGCGCGGTCGGCGCGGGCCCGGAGACGGCCGCCGAGGAGAAGGAAGAGACCGGCCGCCGCGATTCCTCGGCCGCCCACCGCGATGAGGGCGAGGGGACGATCCGCATCCAGGTGGCCGTCCTCGACAAGCTCATGAACATCGCGGGCGAGCTCGTGCTGGCGCGCAACGAGCTCCTCGAGGCCATAGACGGCGGCGAAAGGCGCTCGGTGCTGGCCTCGGGCAGGCGGATCGACGTGGTCACCCGCGAGATGCAGGAAGCGGTCATGCTCACGCGGATGCAGCCGATCGGGAATCTCTTCAACCGCTACCCCAGGATAGTCCGGGACATGACCCGAGCCACGGGCAAGAAAATCGAGCTTTCGATCTCGGGCCGCGAGGTCGAGGTCGACAAGACCATCCTCGAAACCCTCTCCGATCCCCTGACCCACCTCGTGCGCAACGCCTGCGATCACGGCATCGAAGAACCCGGGGTCCGCGAGGCCGCAGGCAAGAGCGTGACCGGGACGGTGTCGCTCAGGGCGAGGCACGAGGCGGGCACGGTCGTCGTCGAGATCCGCGACGACGGCGCGGGCATAGACGTGGAGGCCGTGTCGGCCAAGGCGATGTCGCTGGGCCTCGTCACCGCCGAGCGGCTGAAGTTCATGTCCGACAAGGAGAAGGCCGCGCTCATCCTCCTGCCGGGGCTCTCGACGGCCAGGAAGATCACCGATATCTCCGGCCGCGGGGTCGGCATGGACGTCGTCAAGACGAACATCGACAAGATCGGCGGCCAGATCGAGATACTCACGGAGCGCGGGCGGGGCTCGGGCTTCCGGATCAAGCTGCCCCTCACCCTGGCCATCATTCCCTCGCTCCTGGTGTCCGTCTCGGGCGAGCGTTATGCGATACCGGAGACCAACGTCGAGGAGCTCCTCAAGGTGCGCGCCGGGGACGCCAAGAACCGGATCGAACGCGTCGGCGACCGCTCGGTGCTCGTCCTGCGCGGCACCTTCATTCCCCTCGTGCGGCTCGCCGACGCCCTCGGCGTGCCGCGCGTGGTCGAGGACCCCGAATCGGGCGAGCCGAAGCCGGACCGGCGCGCCAATCTCGCCGACCGGCGGGGAGGGAAGCAGGCGGGGACCGACGGCGCGGACGCGGCGCAGACCCGCCTCCCTGCCCGCTCGGACGAGGAGCGGCGCTACCACGCGGCGAGCGACTACTCCGTGGTCGTCGTGAACTCGGCCGCCCTGCGCTACGCCCTGGTGGTCGACGAGCTGCACGACACGATGGAGATCGTGGTGAAGCCCCTCGGCGGCCACTTCTCGAAGCTGCGCGAGTACTCCGGAGCCACCATCCTGGGCAACGGCTCGACGGCCCTCATCCTCGACACCACCGGTCTCGCGGCCCGCGCCGGCCTCGTATCGGGGGAGGGCCGGGAGACAGGCACGGAGCAGGCAAGCGGCGAGGAGGCCGCGGCCGAGACCTCGGCGGCCGGAGCTTCGGCGGCCGGAGCTTCGGCGGCCGGAGCTTCGGCGGAGTCCCTGGGCCTCCTTCTCTTCGGCAACGGCGAGCGGGAGCGCTGCGCCATGCGCCTAGAGTCGGTGGACCGCGTGATGAAGATCGCGAGATCCGACATCGACACTATCGGCAGCTCGAGGATGATCACCCACGACGGCAAGACGGTCCCGGTCTTCGCCCTCGGCGACGCCCTCGAGGTGAGCGACATCATGGCGGGATCGGGCGAGCTCGCGCTCATCCTCGCGCGGGCCGCGGACAGATACCTGGGCATTCTCGCCACTCCGCCCGTGGACTCCCTGTCCACGGAGGCCGAAATCGACACCTCATCCTTCGCCGGGCGAGGACTCCAGGGGAGCGCGATCATCCGAGGCAGGACCACCCTCGTCATCGACGTGGAGGACTTCGCCCGCGTGGTCAAGCCCGAGTGGTTCTCGGCCGGTCCGACGGCGCGGAGCCCCGAGGAACGGGCCTCCGGAAGCCCTGGACCGAAGACCGGCGCCCTCGTCCTCGTGGCCGACGACTCGAACTTCTTCAGGTCGCGGGTCAAGGAAATCCTCGCGGAAGCGGGCTACGGCGTGCTCGAGGCCGGCGACGGCGCCGAGGCCCTGGCGCTTTTCGGCGAGAGGGCCTCGGCCCTCTCCGCCGTGGTCGCGGATATAGAGATGCCGGAGATGGACGGCTTCGAGCTGAGCCGGCGCATCCGGGCCTCGGGCTCCGGCCTCCCCATCATCGCCCTCACCTCGCTCGCCTCGGACGAGGACCGTCGGAAGGCGACCGAGGCGGGCGTGGATGTTTTCCAGGTCAAGCTGGACGAAGGCGAGCTCCTCAAGGCGCTCGGAGAACTCATACGGAACAGCGGCGCGGCGCGGAACCGGCGGAAATAGCGCGCCGTCCGATTCATAGCGCATGAGGCGGCAAGGGTCGCGAACCCGATCCGCAGGACGGGGGCGAATCGAGCCTGCGCATTCCGTGCCGGACGGCGCAGCAGCAGCAAAGGGGAGGCGAAAATGAAATGGTTCCTTAACTTGAAGACCGCGGCGAAGCTCATCCTGGCTTTTCTCGTCGTGGCGGTCATCGCCGCGATCATCGGAATGGTGGGCATCCTGTCGCTCACGAAGATCGCCGCGGCGGACACCTTTCTCTACGAGAACGAGACGGTCAATCTCGGCCAGATGACGCACGTCGTCAGGGACTTCCAGCTCATGCGGGTCACGGCCCGCAACATGCTCCTGGCCTCGAACCAGCGGGACCGCGACGCCGCCGACAAGTTCGACCAGTACTTCTCCGAGATCGACGCGCTGCTCAAGGACTACGCCCAGACCTTCCTCAACAAAGAGGACGAAACCAACTACAGCAATCTCAAGACCCTGTACGACGAGTACAAGGTCCAGATCAAAGCCTTCCGCCAGATGATGGCCGACCAGGGCGGCGCCAAGGATCCCGCCGCGGCCTTCCAGGCGCGGACCTCCCAGGGCACGGTGTTCATCATCAAGACGCTCGCCGACCTCGTCGGGAAGATGGACGCCGCGCTCAACAGCTTCGTGCAGCTCAACATCGACCAGGGCAAGGCGCTCTCGGACCAGAACCGGGCCAGCGCCGCCTCGGCCCTGAGGACCATCCTCGCCGTCATCATCGCGGGCGTGCTCGTGTCCATCCTGCTCGGCATCTTCATCGCGGGCATCATCGCCCGGCCGCTGGCGATGGGCGTCGAGTTCGCCGAGAAACTCGCGGCGGGCGATCTCACTCACCGCATCGACCTGGACCGCAGGGACGAGGCGGGCGTCCTGGCCAAGGCGCTGACGACGGCGAGCGAGAATCTGCGCGAGCAGTTCGGCGAGGTCGCCCACGGCGTGCAGACCCTCGCCTCCCAGTCCACCGAGCTGGCGACCATCTCGAAGCAGATGTCCGGCTCGGCCGACGCCACGAGCCGCAAGTCCAACGCCGTGGCCGCGGCCTCGGAGCAGATGAGCACCAACATGAACTCGGTCTCCGCGGCCATGGAGCAGACCGCGACCAACATCTCCACCGTCGCGACCGCCGCCGAGGAGATGACCGCCACGATAGGCGAAATCGCCGGCAACTCGGAAAAGGCACGGGGCATCACGACCGAGGCGGTCGAGAAGGCCAAGGTGGTCAGCGCCACCATGGCCGAGCTCGGCAAGGCCGCCCAGGAGATCGGCAAGGTCACGGAAACCATCAGCGCCATCTCCTCGCAGACGAACCTCCTGGCCCTGAACGCCACCATCGAGGCGGCCCGCGCCGGCCAGGCCGGCCGGGGATTCGCCGTCGTCGCGAACGAGATCAAGGAGCTCGCCAAGCAGACGGCCGCGGCCACCGAGGACATCAAGTCCCGGATCGAGGGCATCCAGGGCTCGACCTCCAGCGCCGTGGACTCCATCACGCGAGTGGCCAAGGTCATAGAGGAAGTGAACGAGATCGTCTCGGGCATCGCGGCCTCGATCGAGGAGCAGTCGGCGGTGACCAAGGACATCGCGAACAACGTGGCCCAGGCCTCGCAGGCGGTCGAGGACACGAACCGCAACGTGTCGCAGGCCTCCACCGCGGCCGGGATGGTCACCCAGGACGTGTCGGAGGTGAACCAGGCCGCGAGCGAGATAGCCACCTCGAGCTCCCAGGTCCTCATCAGCTCGGAAGAGCTCTCGAAGCTCTCCGAGGGACTGCGCGCGATCGTGGCGCGCTTCAAGGTCTAGGGCGGCGCGATGGGCGAAACAGCCGAAGGCGGCGATTCCTTCATGGCGGTGACCTTCGAGGTCGCCGACACGGTCATCGGCATCGACGCCGGTCTCGTCGAGGAGATCGTGCGCGTGCCCGCCGTCACGCCGGTGCGCGGCGCGGAGGCGCACGTGCTCGGCATCGTCAACCTGCGGGGCAGGATCGTCACGGTGCTGGACGTCTCGATGCGGCTCGGCCTGGGGCCAACTGCGGCGGGCGACGAGGCGCGGATCCTCGTGACGACGACCAAGGGCGAGTCGATCGGGGCCCTCGTGCCGCGGCTCGCCGACGTGCTCGAGGCGGAACGCTCGGAGATGCGGAGGCTCGCCGGAGACCTGAAGGGAGCGAAGGGGGATTTCTTCGTCGGGATATTCGAGAAGGCCGGACGGCTCGTCGCCCTCCTCGACCCGGAGAAGGCGCTCGGGGTCTCATGATACGGACCCTCGTCGTCGACGACACCGCTCTCTACCGGAACCTCCTCGGAGAGTCGCTGCAGAAGCTGAGCGGCATCCGCGTCGTCGGCACCGCGCCGAACGGCCGCATAGCCCTGTCGAGGATCTACACGCTCAAGCCCGACCTCGTCACCCTCGACATCGAGATGCCCGAGATGAACGGCATCGAGGTCCTGGAGGCGATCAGGGCCAAGGGACTCGACACCCAGGTCGTCGTCGTCTCGAGCCTGACGAAGCGGGGCGGGGAGCTCACGATGCGCGCGCTCGAGCTGGGGGCCTTCGACTTCATCACCAAGCCCGAGGGCGCCCGGGGTTTCGAGGATTTCGAGCGCACGCTCGGCACGATCGTCGGGGCGATCGCGAAACGCATCGAGATCCAAGGCATACTCAAGGGAGTCAGGAAGGCCGAGGCCGGCCCTCCCGCGGGGACAGCTGAGGGGAGCGCGGCGGATACCGGGGCGGCTTCAGGCGCGGGCGCGCGGGCGCCCTCCGCGACGATCGCGAAGGCGGCCGGAGCGCAGGGAGGCAAGGGGAGGAGCGCCTATCCTCCCTCGGCGGGCCGCAAGGAGATCGTCGCCATCGGCACCTCGACGGGCGGCCCTCAGGCTCTGCTCTCCATGATGCCGCTCATACCGGCAGGGGTATCCGCCCCCATCCTCATAGTCCAGCACATGCCGCCGCTCTTTACCGCCAACCTCGCCGCGAGCCTCTCGGCCCGCTGCGCCTTTCCCGTCAAGGAGGCCGAGAACGGCGAGCCGCTCGCGGCGGGCGTCGCCTACATCGCCCCCGGCGGAAAGCAGATGAAGGTCGCTCTCGGCCCCGACGCGACGACGAAAATTCTCCGGGTGACCGACGACCCGCCCGAGAACAACTGCCGCCCCAGCGCCGACTACCTCTTCCGGTCGGTCGCCCATCTCTACTACGGAAAGGCCGTCGGCGTGATCATGACGGGCATGGGAGGCGACGGCACGGCCGGCCTCGACGCGATGAAGCGCTCGGGGGCCTATGTCCTGGCCCAGGACGAGCGGAGCTGCGTCGTGTACGGCATGCCCAAGTCCGCGGTGGACGCCGGCGTGGTCGACGCCGTACTGCCCCTGGACGGGATCGCCGCAGCCATCGCCGCAGCCCTGCGCTGAATGAAGGGCGTGCAGCGATGACGAGCATCACAGCCGACGAATACACGGTCTTCGTGAGACTCATCAGGGAGATGACCGGCATCGTCCTCGACGGCTCCAAGACCTACCTGGTCGAGACCCGGCTGGCCCCCTTACTCGCCGAGCTCAAGCTGGCGACCTTCAGCGAGCTCTACTACCGGATCAAGAACGACCCCGGCGGAGAGCTCAAGCGCAAGGCCATCGACAGGATCACGACCCAGGAGACCAGCTTCTTCCGCGATCAGGCGCCCTTCGAGATGCTCAAGTTCAAGATGCTCCCCGACCTCGTCGATGCGCGGCGAGGGCAGTTTCCGGCCCTCGCGCGACTCCCCCTGCGCATCTGGAGCGCCGCCTGCTCCACGGGCCAGGAAATCTATTCCATCGCCATAGCCCTCAAGGAAGTGCTGGGGAATCTCTCGGGCTACTCGATACGGATCCTCGGGACCGACATCTCCGATGCGGCCATAGCCAAGGCCAGCTACGGAGTCTACTCGAAGTTCGAGATCGAGCGGGGCATGAGCGAAGATTACCTGCGCAGGTATTTCGAGCGCAGGGGCGAGGAGTTCAAGATCTCGGACGAGATCCGCTCGATGGTCAGCTTCCGCAAACTCAATCTCCACGAGGACTTCGGCGCCCTGGGGCGCTGGGATATCGTGTTTTGCCGGAACGTGGCCATCTACTTCGGCGACGAGGACAAAAAGAGCCTCTTCGAGCGCATCAACCGGGTGCTCGAGCGCGACGGCTGCCTCGTCATCGGCTCGACCGAATCCCTGCTCGGGGTCTGTCCCTGCTTCGAGGCGCAACGTTATCTGCGATCGGTCTTCTACCGGCAGAAGCGAGAGCGCCCCGGCCAGTAGTGTCACGAACCCTGCGGACGGCACGCCCGATTGGCACCGCCCGGGTTTCCGCTTGCCTCGGGCGGGCAGGATGGCGCGCTACGAGATCCTGAAGCGGCTGACCTCGCCGTCGAGCCGGGCGCTGCCCGAGCCGACGTCCTCGGCCAGGCCGCCGACCGCCTTGATCGAGGCTCCGATGTCCGCGATGCCCTGGGTTATCTCGGAGATGTTGGAGGTCACCTCGCTCGAGATCCTGGACACGTCCTCCATCATCTTCTGGATCTCGGCCGAGCCCTCGTCCATGGCCTTCGATCCGGACTTGACGCTCATGGACCTCTCCTGGAGGTCCACCATGGCCGTCAGGATCTGCTCGCTGCCGGTCCGGATCTCCGAGATGCTCGTGTAGATCTCCGTCATCGCCTTCGAGACCTGCCTGATCCGCTCCTCGATGGCGGCGAAGGTGCGGTTGGTCCCCTCGTTCGCGGTGGTGGCCTCGTCGATCTTGGCCACGATGGCCTGGATGGACTGGGTTATGTCGCGGGAGCTGGCCGTCGAGGCTTCGGAGAGCTTGCGGATCTCGTCGGCCACCACGGCGAAGCCCCGGCCGGCCTCGCCCGCGTGCGCCGCCTCGATGGCCGCGTTCATGGCCAGGAGGTTCGTCTGCGAGGCGATGTTCTGGATGACCGCCGCCATCTCGCGGATCGTGCCGATGTTCTGCGGCACTTCCGAGATCTTGGTGAAGGCGGTCTCGAAGACCGCCTTGCCCCGCTCGGCCTCGGCGACCAGATCGTCGGCCGAGGCGCGGTTCTTCTCGGTGACCTTGCCCATGTTCTCGAGCGAGGCGAGCATCTCGGTGACCGAGGCCGTGGCCTCCTCCACCATCGCGCTCTGCCCCTCGATCTGCGTATTGAGGTCGGTGATGCCTGCGGCTATCTTCCTGATCGAACCCGAGGACTCGTCGATGCGGCCGTCCAGGGTCTCCAGCTGCCTGCCGATGGAGGACGTGCTCGACTCGATCTGCGTCGCCGAGCTCATGGCCTCGCCGGCCGCCTCGACGAGCTTGTTCTTCGCCTCGATGTTGGCCGCGGAGGTCTCCTTGATGTGGAGGATCGAGGTCGAAAGGCCGTCGAGGAAAAGGTTGAGGTTGCCCGCGAGCATGCCTATCTCGTCGCGCGACGCGATGCGCGAACGATCCGAGAGCTCGCCTTCCTTGAGGGAGGCGATGTTCCGCTCGATCCCGATGACCGAAGAGGCCAGGGCATTGGCGAAGACGAGGGCGCCGAGCACCGTGAGGGCTATGATCACGAAGACGATGAGGCCGGCGGTCCGAAGGGCCCGCGCCCGGGCGGAGGAAATCTCGTGGTCGATGATCGAGTACTGCTCCGAGATCGTATCGGTCGCCATCGACAGATTGGAGTGCATGGTCCCGACATCGTTGATGAGCACATCGAGCTGGAACCGCGCGTTTTCGTCGAGCTGAACCTTGGCACCGCCGAACTTGCTCGTGTACACCTGCAGGGGGCTTATGGAATCGGTCGAGCCGAACAGGGAGGTGGCGTCGGCCATGATGGTCTTGTAGTCGTCCTGGAGGCTGGAGAGGCGCATCGCGTTCATCGCCTTGAGGTTCTTGACGGTCTCGACCGCCCGCTTGATCTGGGCGCTGAGGGTCGGCAGCACCTTGATCCGGCCCAAGCCTTCGAAGGCGGACTCGACATCCTTGTTCGCGGCCGTGAAATCGTCGTGCGCGTCGGAAATCGGAGCCCAGGGCAGGCGGTTAATGGCTATCTGCTGTTCCTTGATAGCGTCGACGAGGGTCACGAAGTAGGCTTTCTCGCTTTCCATCCGATTGACCGGGGCGAGAAGCACGAAGTAACTGGCGGCTGAGGCGACGAAGAACACGACGATGGCGACGATCAGAAGAATGAGTTTAGCGCGAATCTTCATAACTGTATTTTCTCCGATTTGGTCGAAAACTCCAATGCAGAGTATACAGCCGTGACGAAGACTCGTGCAACTACGATGCCATGAGCTCCCGCCACTCGGGGAATCGCCGGCGATTCCTGCCCGAGAGCGCTCACAGCGCGCTGGTGAGCCCCGCCTCGCCCGCGACGTGCGGCGCGTACTGGAAATAGCGATCCTCCAGGTAGAGTCCGGCCATGAGCGCGGCGTACAAGGAGAGCCTCGGCGACAGGCGCTTCGTGGCGAGGCCGACTGCCTGGAGCAGCTGCGAGCGATAGCCCGAGGCTGGAACCGAGAGCAGCGAGTCGTTCAAGCCGAGCATGATGCCCGGCCTCAGGGTATACAGGAGGTAGACGTTGTTCGAGAGCTCGACGCCGCTCTTGGCGAGTGCGCAATTGGCGACGGTCTCGTAGAAATAGCCCTGCCCCCCGTCGACATCGAAGTAGCTGAGCTGCAGCGTGTCGGCGAAGGCGAAGGGGCCCAGGGCGAACTGGAGCGTGGGAGAGGCCGAAAGAAGGTAGCCGGCCGTGTTCTTGGAGGGCAGGGAGGCGAGACTGCCCGAGTCGAAGGCGGCATCGTAGCCCGAAAGGTCGTGGAAGCCGTAGCCCAGGGCGCTGTAGTAGCCGGCGACCTGGGCTGTCAGCGCGAGGTCGAAAATGGCGATAGGGCGGATGTCCACGAAGCCGCCGAAGAAGTCGTAGGCGGGTGAGAGGGCGTTCGCGAGCCCGAGGTCGACCTTGGTGGATTCCCAGAGGATTCCCGGCTTCCTGACGAGGGGCATGCGGTAGTAGAGCTTGGTGCCCAGCTGGACGCCGAGGGGGTTGTAGGCCGCCTGGACGTTCTGGTCGAGGTAGAAGCCGCGAAGGACCGGTTCGGCGAACCCCGTCGAGAGCGTGCCGAGGGCCAGAGCGAACGCAAGGAGATACTTCCACATTTTTCCGGCCATGCTATCGTCCTCCGCGCAGGATTGAATGCTCGTTTGGCGGCATCATCGAAGTCAGCTCTTCCCGCCCCGGATCTCCACGCGCCTGATCTTGCCCGAGATGGTCTTGGGCAACTCGCTCACGAACTCGACGACGCGCGGGTATTTATAGGGAGCCGTGACCTTCTTGACGTGCTCCTGCAGCTCGACCTTGAGATTATCGCCGGCCGTCCAGCCCTTGGCAAGCACGACGGTGGCCTTGACCACCTGGCCCCGGTCGGGATCGGGCACGGCGGTGATGGCGCACTCGAGCACGGCGGGATGTTCGAGCAGGGCGCTCTCGACCTCGAAGGGACCGATGCGGTAGCCCGAGCTCTTGATGACATCGTCGGCGCGGCCTATGAACCAGAAGTAGCCGTCCTCGTCGCGGTAGGCCATATCGCCCGTGTAGTAGACGCCGTCGTGCCAGACCGAGTCGGTGAGGGCCTGGTCGCGGTAGTAGCCGCCGAACATGCCCACGGGCTTCCGCTTGTCGGTGCGGACCACGATCTGCCCCTCCTCGCCGGCCTCGCAGGACCGGCCCTCGTCGTCGACGATGTCGATGTCGTAGCCGGGCGAAGGCTTGCCCATCGAGCCCGGCTTGGGCTCCATCCAGGGGAAGGTGGCGACGACGACGGTGAGTTCGGTCTGGCCGTAGCCTTCCCTGAGGGAGATGCCCGTGGCCTCCTTGAAGCGGCTGTAGACCTCGGGGTTGAGCGGCTCGCCCGCCACGGCGCAATACTGGAGCTTGGAGAAATCGTAGCTCTTGAGGTCTTCCTTGATGAAGAAGCGGTAGATGGTGGGCGGGGCGCAGAAGGATGTGACGCCGTGCCTGGCCACGACGGCGAGGAGCTCCTTGGGCACGAAGCGATCGTAGTCGTAGACGAAGACCGCGCACTCCGAGAGCCACTGGCCGTAGATCTTGCCCCAGACTGCCTTGGCCCAGCCCGTGTCGGAGACGGTGAGGTGCAAGCCGCCCGATTTGACGTTCTGCCAGTACTTGGCGGTGAGGATGTGGCCGAGCGGATAAGTGAAATCGTGCAGGACCATCTTGGGCATGCCGGTGGTGCCGGAGGTGAAATAGAGGAGCATGATGTCGCCGTTGCGGTTAGCGCGCGCTCCGGTCGGACGGAGGAATTTTTCCGAAGCCTTTTCCACGCCCGCCGTGAAGTCGAGCCAGCCGGAGCGGGCGCCGCCCAGGCAGGCCTTGGCCTTCAGGCTGGGAGAGTCGGCCTGGGCCTCGTCGACGTGCGCCTGGACCTCGGAGTCGGCAACGGTCACGATCATCTTGATGTCGGCGGCCTTGTTCCGGTAGACGATGTCCTTGGCCGTCAGGAGGTGCGTCGCGGGAATGGCTATGGCGCCGAGCTTGTGCAGGGCGAGGATGGAGAACCAGAACTCGTAGCGCCGCTTCAGGACGAGCATGACCGGGTCGCCCTTGCCGATCCCGGCCGCGGCGAAGAAGTTGGCGGTCTTGTCGCTCCAGGCCTTGAGCTGGGCGTAGCTGAAGGTCGCCTCGCCGCCCTTCTCGTCGCACCAGACCAGGGCGGGCGCGTCGGGCTTCTGCCGCGCGAGCTCGTCCATGACGTCGTAGGCGAAATTGAAGCCATCGGGCACCGAGACGCGGAAGCCCTCCACGAAGTCGTCGTAGGAGGAATAGTCGAGACGAGAGAGGTAGTTTTCGAGCATCGCCAACTCCGTTATAGGATTATTGCGAGAAAGCGCGCGCTCCGGCCCCCCAGGGCCTTCATGCCGTGCGCCGCGCTGGAATCGAAGAAGATCGAGTCGCCCTCGCCCAGGACGACATCGTGCCCGTCGATGACCACGAGCAGGGAGCCCTCCAGGACATAGTCGAACTCCTGGCCCGGATGCGAGTTCAGGCTCACGCTCTCGGCCTGGGGCGAGTCCTCCGCGGTCACGAGGAAGGGCTCGGCCTTCTTGTGGATGAAGTTGTAGGCGAGACTGCGGTAGCGGTAGGGCGCGCGCCGCTCGACCTCGACACCCTTGCCCGCGCGCACCACCTGGTACTTGTGCAG
>Ga0307377_10006703_pt1 | contig 12022 bp, 6 predicted proteins | sample TR3MG_FD_202535 | JGI IMG/M metagenome (GOLD analysis project Ga0307377, IMG submission 202535) | Soil microbial communities from Risofladan, Vaasa, Finland - TR-3 | ecosystem: Environmental > Terrestrial > Soil > Coastal area > Acid sulfate soil | place: Finland: Risofladan, Vaasa | collected...
CCCCCAGGGAAAAATAGACATGCCTCCAAAAGTACCCCCACCGGAATGTGGCTTTCGTAGGACCCCGATGGACAGAGTAAATCAATAAGTTATTTGATTTCAGTATTAATTTGACTAAGATTGGACTTCCTGGGATGTCCCTGGAAGTCTCAATGGCGGATGGATAGGGATTCGAAGTTATGCATTTCTCCCATAGTATTTCGCACTTTATCATCCGCCAAGCTCATAAATACCCCCGCAAATTGCTGCCTAAACTGGGACTCAAATGGTTGCGGTATGCGCTCATTGCCCCGAAGTGTCATGCCTGATTCTGAATCCAGTTCTTTGCCGGTCTACCTGTGGCAAGGCGCTTACGCTGAGTGTATTTGGGGTATTTCAATAATACGAAGGAGAATGCATCACTTGATCTGAATACAATGAGTCTGTTACTCCACGCGTCTTAAGATAATTGCGCCTGCGCAGACTCACTGCTCTCATAGAATCCGAACTATCGCGGATATCAAGAGACTCAACTAATGCACTCACCCGCATCGCCACCGACGTTCACCGAACGAAGAGAACTCTTAAATGGTCTGCCTTTCAGGATATGAAGAGCGCAGAACTTCAAGCCGCTCCAGAAGGTGCTGCTGTACCGAGGCATATTCCGGCAATCCGAAAAGATTCATGCTCTCTTTAGGATCGTCCTGCAGGTCGTACATCTCATGCTCCGGCGCAAGAGTGTACTGGATCAGCTTGAAACGATCTGTTCGAATGCCGCGGCAGGGCGGCGCTCCCTCCGGGTTCGGCCACTCGTAATACTCGTAGTACCACTCCTTGCGAAACTCCGAGTCCGTTGCCTGTGCCAGCGGCAGCAGGCTCTTGCCCTGCATACTCTTCGGAGTCGGTATGCCAGCCAAATCCAGAAATGTTGGGGCAAGGTCGATATCGAGCGCCGTCTCCTTGCGCACCGTACCCGCGGGAATTCGCTTCGGATACCGCAACATCAGAGGCACGCGGATCGAGGGCTCATGCATCAGGCGCTTATCGAACATGCGCCACTCGCCCAGGAAATACCCATGGTCCGATGTATGCACAATAGCCGTTTCGTCGAGGATGTTCTTCTTTTCCAGGTAGTCCAGCACGCGGCCAATGTTCTCATCCACGGCGACCAGCCCTGCATAGTAGTCCTTCATCATACCTTCCAGCGAGCCACAGGCCGCATGCGAAGGCGTGGTACCTACCTTATTGGTGGCATTCACAAAGCCCTTCGGCTTGCCAGGATATCCTTTCAGGTCGTCGTCAAATGAATCCGGCTTGGGCGTCATCACGCCGCGATACAAATCCAAGTGCCGCCGCGGCCGAAAGAATGGCTCATGCGGCGCAACAAACCACACCAGCAGGCAGAACGGCTTGTCACCGCGTTCCTCGTCCAGCCACGCCAACGCGCGATCTGTAGCCAAGTCGTCGGGATACATATTGTGGTACTGCTTCTGTGGCCCGACCTTGCCATTGCGTCCTTCCTTGAAGAAAGGGTCCGCATAATTGTTCGCAGGGTCGTTGTGGCCGAAGTAGTAGTCCCAATTACGCTCTTCAAAGCCGTTCTGCCCATGCACCTTGCCGACAATGGCGATTTCATAACCTGCCTCGCGCAGCAGGTCGGTGAACAGCGGAATATCGGCGGGCAGCGGCACGTTCATGTGCATGTTGGAAAGTGCTCCAGTTGAACGGGAGTACATGCCTGTAAGCACCACCGCGCGCGCCGGTGCGCACAGAGCATTGGTGCAGAATGCGTTTTCGAAGCGCATACCCTCGCGCCCAATACGGTCGTGGTTCGGCGTCTTCAAAATCGGATTGCCGGCGATGGACAGTGCATCTGCTCGCTGGCCCTCGCCCAGAAAAAAGACCAGGTTCGGTCTCTTCGCTTTCGTTTGCGCCATGAGTGTCGATGGCGCAACAGATGAAGCAAGCGCTGCGCCGGCTATAGCCAGTGAGCCCTGAAGAAAGTCGCGCCGGGTAGCTCGGTCCTGCATAGGAGCCATATTGACATCAGTTCTGCACACATCGGAATTTGACATAGAGTCCTTTTTTCTACCTAAGAGGCGTAGCTAAACAAACACTCGAATCATTGACATCAAATCTTAACGATAGCCGGCCCTCACGAGTTTCGGCTATCGTTGCGCTGCACACCGCGGGTCAGTCGTTCAGCGGACTGAACCTCATGGCACTAAAACAGCACCTTGAGAACCTACTGAATCTCCCACGGCGTATTGGCCTGGCTTGTGATTTTGCCAAACTGTCCAGACGTCAATACCGTGTTTGGATTGCCAAATACAACCTGGTTAAGAATATTAAACGCCTCAGCTCGGAACTCAATATCGGCTCGCTCCGTAGCTTGAAACTTCTTGAATATGGAGAAGTCCATATTGTGTGTACCCTCTGCACGCACATTGGAGAGCGTGCGAGGAGCATTGCCAAACGTGAATGCCGCTGGCTGCGAGAACGCGGCTGCATTCATATAATTGCCTAAAACGGGACTTTACGGAACCACCCACCGCCGGGCTGACTCCGGTTAGATCGCATCCGTTGAACCTCCTTTCCTGGCACAACATCCAGGCTCGGCGTCGGCGTTGTAGAGGTCGGGTAGGCATTACACCGTCACAGCGCTCGTTGCCTGCGTGCACCCGAATCGTCGGCCCTACATCATCAACTCGGCAAAGGTTGCGTATATTGACGAGAGATGTTCCCGCGCGGATTACATCGCTATACTAGCCGCCATCTAAGTCATCACTCCGGGATGTACTCTGGTTGAGGGGGCCGCTCATTCGGCGCCACATACATCCATTTGGGTAAAGGCTTATCTGAAGGTGGTCGCGGCGCGGCAGCGGCAGGAGTTGTTATGTGGGCTACATTCTTCTTCAACCGCGCAAAGGCATCCTGTACCTGCGCTGGCAAAGAAGAGAGCTGGGCCTCTACGTCCTGGAGAATTTCGGCTACAATCGTAGGATTTTCTTTCGCGAGGTCGTAGCTTTCGGTGGGATCACGCTCCAAATTGTAAAGCTCAACGTTTGGTAGCCAGTAGCTCTCGTGCCCCATGGTGTAATCATTCACATAAAGCTCGCCGGTTAACTGTGCAAAGCGCGCTTTCCATGGCCCTCTCCGCGCGCAGTGTAAATCATCGTCATTTGCGCTGAACGGCGCAAAATAAAGCTGTGCTTTCTGATGCGTTGTTTCCTTCTGACCGTAAAGAAGAGGAGTTACTGCAACTCCGTCTAGCGTCTTCGTTGAACCCTTCAACTGGCACAGATCAACAAGCGTGGGGAGCACATCCAGATTCGTTGCCCACGCATTCGACGTGACTCCCGCCGTAATTGCCCCCGGCCAGTGCGCGATGAGCGGCACGCGGAAGCCACCTTCAAATGTAGAGCACTTTCTACCACGCAAATTGGCAGGGCTGCCCTGCCACCAAGGCCCATGATCGCCGGTGAAGAGAATCAGGGTGTCATCCAACAACCCTTTCGACTTCAGCCCATGTACGATCTCCCCGACGCTTGCATCAATTTCGTGAACGGTGTCCCCGTATTCGCCAAATCCAGATCGGCCCCGGAACGTCGGTGACGGCCTCGCCGGATGATGAGGGTAGGAATAGGCGACGTATAGGAAGAACGGTCTTTGGGAATTCTCGTCAATGAACCGTACGGCCTCCTCTGTATAGCGAGGCGTCAACAGCAAACGATCGGTATGCGGCTCCAATACGGAAGTATCACGCATCAGTGGTAACGGTTGCATGTCTACGCTGTATGGTACCCCGTAGAATGAGTCGAAGCCGCGGCTTGTCGGTAGGTACTCCGGGGCGTCCCCAAGATGCCATTTCCCAATGGCTTTCGTAGAATAGCCGCTGTTGTGAAACAAATTTCCCAGCGTCGTTTCATCGAGCGCCATGCCTGTTTTTGAGTTCGGGAAAAATGCGCCAATTGTGTGGCTTCGCTGGGCGTACCTGCCCGTTAGCAATGCAGCGCGCGACGCAGAGCAAATGGGGTGCGCTGCGTTGAAATGCGTGAATCGAATTCCTCCTGCCGCGAGCGCGTCAAGGTTGGGGGTCGGGATAGTTCCACCGTAGCACCCTAAGTCTCCGTAGCCCAAGTCGTCGCAGATCATCAGAATGACGTGCTTCGGTCGCCTGTTGCCAGTCCCGGCCACCCCGCCCCCTACCGCGAATTCCCGCAGCCCGGAAACTGCACTTGGTATGGACGGCACACCGGCGGCCGCCACCATCGACGTCATAAACTCTCTTCGATCCATCATTACTAACTCCTTTTTTCCCTCACGAGGTCAGAACCGCCTCTTTCGCGTAGAAGAGTCTTGTTTGCCTGCAAGTAAGGCAGGGCGTATTGCGCCAAACTCCGTTACACCATCGATGAGCTTGCACCTAGTCGAAAATGCACCATGTTATGAGTCCTTCAGCGCTCCTGGTGCATTTGCCATGCCACGCTGCTGACAAATTCTCTCCAGGTCAGCGCGTAGCTTAGCTTTCAGAGCGGTGGTGCGAATATCGGTGGCGAGATTGCGCAGTTCCCGTGGATCAACTTGGTAATCGTAGAGTTCTTCGCCTTCGCTGCCTTCTTTCCAAAATGTGTACCGATACCTTTCAGTCCGAATGGAATAACCCATGATTCCTCCTGGGGGGATATTGGGCCAACCCCATGGCGGAGGATAGTTTGCGGGACGGTAAATCTGAGAGATGGCAGGACGGCTCCAACTCGCGTTCGGATCGGAAAGAAGTGGAACCATGCTGTGCCCGTGAAGATTGGAAGGAGTTCCTTGTAAGGCACACATTTCCACAAGCGTCGGATAGATATCCAAGTGTTCCACGGTTCTTGGGCAAGACTGACCGGCGGCATCGACGCCAGCGCCGCCGATCATCAGAGGCACGCGTAGTGCCGGTTCGAAGAGGGTCTCCTTTTGCCATTGACCGTGCTCTCCAAGTTGCCATCCGTGATCTGCCCAGAAAACGATCGTAGTATTCTCGGCCAAGCCCAATCTATGTAGGGCGTCGAGCACGCGACCAACGTTTGCATCCATAAAACTTGCGGCCGCGTAGTATGCCCGGATTGCTTGCCGGCACTCGCGGGCTGGCATGCCATAATTCGGTGTCCTTGTGTTGTATGCCCATTCCGGAGCAATGTGCATTTCACCGGGGCTGAACGGCGTGGCCTGGATCTCCTCCAACGGGTACATGTCGAAATACTCAGACGGCACGATCCAGGGGACGTGAGGTTTGTAAAATCCCGCGCCAATGAACCAAGGATCGTCCGGCTGCCTCCTGCGATTTTCCAGCATCGCGATGACCGCGTCCGCCACAAGGTAGTCCGTATGCAACTGCGGGCTGGACTTGGACTCATGCATCGCGATCATACCGCCCCAACCATCACCGCCCGGGACTTGTGCTCCGGTAGGAGTTCCTTCGCCGGGCCAACACCCAACACCCCGACCTCTCGTACTCATTAACCGGTTCATAGTTGCAGCCGTGCCCCCGCGCCCTGTCAGCTTTAGCCGATTATGAGGTGTGAAATTCGTAAGCAATGCCTCTTCTTTCACATGGTCCACCCCCGCAGGATTTGCCGTTTCATTCCAACTCGGAGGATCGTCGAGGCCAGACGTACCGATTTGACCTGGATTTCCATAGTGATAAATTTTGCCCGCTCGCGCCGTGAAATAGCCATTGTTCAGAAATGCCTGGGGGAGCGTCATGACCTCTGGCAAAGCTTCACGGAAATGAGTCTGAAGGTCGTACACCTTGGTGGTATCTGGTGCCAAGCCAGTCAACAAAGAAGTCCTCGACGGGCTACACCATGGATACTGGCAATAGGCATGATCGAAGCGCACGCAAGATTTGGCTAAGCGCTCCAAATTTGGCGTCTTGACAACAGGATTTCCATAGACACCGAGCCTAGTACAGCTGTCATCGGTTGAGATGAAGAGCACGTTCCGATTTCGCGATGCACCACTCTGAATCATCGGAAACCCAGGCACAGGCGAATCCGAGGAATTTGCATGCGTGGCTGCGCTGCCGACAACGCTCGACAGTACCGGCGCGGCCAAGGCTCCGGCACTGATGTTCTTCAGGAATGCACGACGCGAAACCTTCTCATTTTTCATTTCCAACTCCTGTTCAATTCCCAACCGCGAAACTCTCGATGGACATGTGGAGTCTTTTCGATAAATCTTGTCGAGCCAATTAATGCCGTCGACACAACGATCTTTCGCGCTCATGTGCCGTGATCTGCACAAAGTACCTATTCATTGTGTTCTGTCGGCAGTTCATGACGGCGATTCACTGCGAGCGACCTTTTAGATCGCTCGCAGGCTCTTGCGTGTCTTCCAAATTCAGCCTGTTGTCATTCAGAACATCAGGCGTAGAGCGAACTGAAATTGGCGGTTAGGGAATGCACTGCTATCAGACGAGATGGTCCCCACTTGGGAGGTGCCGATCGCAACGGAAGGCCTTCCGTAATGAGCGCTGTTGCTAAAGTTAAATACTTCGGCACGAAATTCCAGGCGGTATCTCTCGGTGAATGTGAAGATCCTGTCTGCCATCCCATCCAGATTGACCACCCCTGGAGCCCAGATGACTCCTCGCGCAGAGTTTCCGTATGTGTAAGCCGCGGGCACCACGTAGCAAGAGGTATTAAACCATCCTTTGATCGATCGCTGCTGATAGGAAAGGTTCCCCGCGCAGGTTCGGTTGGGGCGCTCCGGGTTGGTGCTGTTAGCCGGATTGGGCGATACAGACGGAGTCAGAGGGTATCCGTGGTTGGCGATAAAGATACCTCCTAGTTGCCATCCTCCTGCAACCTGCCGGCCGATCCGCGAAGTGGCAAGCCATCTGCGAGACTGGCCAAACGGCAGGCTGTAGATTACGCTCGCGGTATAGTTGAGCGGAACATCTGAGCCGGAGTTGGCCTTTTCGGCTTTAAGATTGAACGGGTTTTGCGGGTACAGTCCGCCCACGCCGTCTTCGTTGTTATGGACGTTATCGATGGAGTGTGACCAGGTGAAATTTGAAATGACTGACAGCCCACCGGTGTAGCGTTTCTGGAAGCCCACTTGAAGCGCATGATAAGTGGAATGTCCATAGGCGCTCTGATAAGTAATATCGCCGTATGCCGGGAATGGCCTCCGCGGGTTGGTTGCACCGGGGCCTGGAACCGGCGCATTCACGTTATTGTCGCTCATGATATGGGAGGTGCCGTTCCCGACGTATCCAACCGTTAAAACAGAGTTGAAGGGAAGTGCGCGCTCGACCGTCAGGTTCCACTGATACTCGGCAGGCATCGGGTAATTCGTGGCCACCGAGAAGGCTCCAGGATTCTTGACGCTGGCTGGATTGAGAAATCCAGAGGGGAATCCATTTTGAAGCACGAGACCCGAAGTCGCAGCACTGGTTGGAGAGACCAGGGAAACTGCAAAGAAATAGGGAGGGTTCGCTGCGCCCGCCTGCGCGATCGCCTGAAAACCAAGACCTCCATAGAAAATCCCAAAACCGCTGCGCACTACAGTCTTAGGAGTGACCTGGTAAGAAACACCGATGCGCGGCGCAAAGTTGGTCGTTTCCAGATTGCTGAAACTGCGACTCGCCATGCTGCCGTTTTTCGCCGCCACAAGAGTTCCATAATTGGAACTGCTTGGATCGATGACGAAGTTGGACATAGCGTTATCCCGATCCCAAAGCGGGGTCTGCAGATCGTACCGGAGCCCAATGTTAAGGGTGAGATCTGGCTTGAGTCTCCAACTGTCGTTGATAAAGACGCCGAAATACCTGGAGCGAAGGCGTCCCACTAGCGCAGTCGACAGAGAGGCGGTGCTGGTTTGTCCCAACAGGAGATCGGCAAGGGCAGAACCAGAGCCGACGCCAGGAGTCTGCGAGGTAAATTGTCCGTTGAAGTTCAGGGTGCCGCGCTGGTTGTTTGAGGTTCCCGCAAAGTCGTGCGTAAACAGCGCTTCCCCGCCCATCGTGATCGTGTGCTTGCCCCGGATCCACGATAGAGTGTCATTTCCCTGAGTAACCTGCACCAGCTTGGGGTTGGGTGCAAAGGTTCGGTCTCCGAGTGTGGAGAATCCCGTAGGAGAGATGAACGGAAGTCCATTCAGCCCGGGAGACGATGGGATTCCGTTGATCCCGAATTGCTGAAACAGCGGCTCAGATTCGAGGGGTAGCTGATTCGAGTCGTTATGCGTATAGCCGATGCGAAACTGGTTGAACAGGGAAGAAGTGAAGATGTGCGTCTCACTCCCCATGATGGTGTAAGCGTGCAAAGGCTGCGTTGACGGACCGGTGGTTGTGCCCGCTCCAACGGGGTTTCCATTCCCCGGGGGAGCAAAAATGGACCCTGTGGTGGTAGACCCAGTGCCCCGGTTGTAGCTGATAAAGCCGGTATCGCTCTTGCCAAACTGTTCGTCGAAGCGGGAATTGAACTGATCGGTGTTCACGGTCGTACTCTGGCTGTAGCCATAGTTGTTCACAGCGCCGGAAAGATTGGCCGCTGGGTAGAGAGCCGCAAGTTTCAGACCTACTGGATCAAGCTGGCCAACAGGAATCGTGTTATTGGTAAACTCCTGACGTTGTCCACCAATCACGTTGGCGGGATTGTAGATGGCAATCGAACCAAAGTTTCCGGTTGCTTCCTGCCCAATCGGAACCGTAGTGAGTCCGGATGCAGAGCTGACCTGCCGCCTCCCCTCGTAGGCGACGAAAAAGAAACTGCGATTTCTCAAAATCGGTCCGCCCAGGACTCCGCCAAACTGGTTGCGATGCAAAGGCGTCCGGGCAAGACCGGCGCGATTGGCAAAAAAGTCGTTGGCGTCAAGCACTGTGTTGCGAAAGAACTCGTAGACATCCCCGCGGATTTGATTGGTTCCCGACTTGATGGCGACGCTCACGATACCGCCCGCCGAACGTCCGTATTCGGCGCTGTAATTGGAGGTCTCCACCTTGAACTCCTGGATAGCATCTACGGAGGGGGTTACGGCGTTCATGTTGGCGGAATCAGCGCCCAGAATGTAGTTATTGTTGTCGATGCCGTTGATCAGCATCGTATTTTGAAACGACTGACTCCCGTTCAAGGTGAACCCATTGCTCGCGCGGGAATACGAATTTTTGGCGGCGCCGGCGACAAGCGTAACCAATTGCGTATAATCGCGGCCGTTCAAAGGCATCGTGCTGACAGTCTTACTGTCAATTCCCTGCCCCGTAGACGCGCTTTCGGTCTGCAGCAGCGGTGCATCCGTGGTCACTTGCACGGTCTGGGTCGCGGCTCCCACGTTCAGTGCGAAATCGATGCCGGCCTTCTGGTCCACTTCAAGATGCACGCCCGTGCGCCGCATCGGCACAAAACCTGTTTGCTCAACAAGAATGTTGTAGTCCCCGGGTTGCAGGAAGGGAACTGTGTATTCGCCGTCATTGTTTGTTTTCGTCTTCAGCGTGATGCCCGTGGCAGCGTTGGCCACCGTTACGCTGGCGCCCGGAATCAGCGCGCCGCTTGAATCGGTCACGCGCCCCTGCACCTGGGCCGACTGCGCAACGGCCATCCTGCTTCCCATTAGGATCAGAATGACCACGAGTAGATTCCACAATGGCACACCCAGATGTTTCTTCGTAACTCCCACACGTCTCATACTGCCTCCAAATGGATCAAGAATAAGTCCCTGTGGGTTTATAGGAGGGCTGCCCTCGCCTCGCAACGGGAATTAGCAGAGAATTTCCTGTATCATCAAGTGCTTTTACTGTAAAATCGTGCCGTCAGATTGGATGAGCACTGTAGTCAAGCCAAGAGTTGGAATCGTAGACGAGGCGCATACTCCGATGACCGTAAACCATTTGATTAAAGGAACATCCCCCAAGCATGATACGAATGCTACTGCGGAAGCGCAGGCCTCGCTTCAACGCCTCCTCGCCAACGAATCCATCAATCGAGCTCCGCGCCTCCGAGTTGTACTAAAGTTCATGATCGATACCCTCCTGGAAGGGAGGGGGGAGACGATCAACGAGCAGTTGATTGGGGAGGCAGTCTTTAATCGCCCTACGGGATACAATCCCGGCGAGGATAATATCGTTCGTGTCACGATGCGGCATCTGAGGGATCGGATCGATGAGTACTACCGCACCGACGGTCGCGACGAGCGGTACGTCTTCGAAATCCCTAAAGGTAGATACACCCCTGTCCTGAGATGCTTGGAAACCGGACAATCTGCATCACCTGTTGTCGTTCAGGTACCTTTCGCAGCCACAGCCTCCGCCGAAGAACAGCCGGGCGTTGCTCCTGCCACTGGCACAGCGCGTTTCCTGCACAGATCAGCCTTTGTGCTTCCCTGGGTTCTGGTGGGCTTGCTCGCAGCCACGGTGGCAGTTCTCGGATTTCGCGCGTACAGGCAGGATAATTCCAAATCGGCCCCCCGGCAGGGCAGCCTTCTTTCTCTTCTGCTTGCCAATGGAAGCCAGACAACGGTGGTAGTGGCGGACTCCAATCTCCAGGCCTACCGGACGATCTTCGGAAGGACGGTTCCCCTCGATGCTTATATTGACGGTTCTTACCTGCGTCGGACAGCGGATATCCCGGAGGATGCGCTCATGCACGGAGTATGGACCTATATAGGGGGGGGACAGCAAACCACCCTTACGAGCATGATCGTTGTATCTGAGATTCAGGCAGCTTCGGCTCCTAAGAGCATAAGCATAAAGCATCCGAGGAGCCTGAGTATGCGGGAAATCGAGCATGGCAACTACGTATTTCTGGGCGGACCATGGATCGACCCATGGGAGCAGTTGTTCGAAGGCCGTCTTAATTTCCGCGTTATACCATTACCGGACGCCCCCTGGGAGTCAAGCATTCATAACATGAACCCCCTTCCCTCCGAGCAGGCCATCTTCGCTCAGCACCAGGAAGGCCCCTTGACAATAAGCTACGTCCGCTTTGCGCTCCTCAGGAACTCGAGTAATGATGGCTATATCGTTCTGCTCAGCGGCACGGCTGAAGAGGCCGTGGAAGCTGGAGAAAGATTTCTCACCAATAAACTGCAGATGGATACTCTACTCAAGACCTTCAAGGTTGCTTCTCCTGATCAATTGCCGTCGATAGAAGTTGTCATTGAGACAACGGGCGTAGAGAATGTCCCTGAAAAATTCCGCATCGTGGCCGAACGCATTGTCAAGCCGCAGTAAGAATTGACGTGCGCGCCCAGCAGCTTTGTATTGTGAGTACGTGGGCGCCAAATAGCTGGCAAGAATCCTAACCCACTGAATCTGCATCAAGCATCCACACTGAAACCCTGCAGGCAAATGCACAGCGCTGCACCCGCATGCGCATTGTTCAAAGGTACTGGGTTTGGTGCAGAGCCTGGGACCAAGAGCTGACACGCATGCGCGAATATTCTCTATGCATTGCAGCGTTGAGTGTCACGCGCGTCGTCGCGCGCTCCGCGAGCCGCCGACCACCGGAACCGCGATTGTGATCACCAAAGGTCGAAGACGATCGAAATTCTAAGTCGTCTCAGGCGATTCGTTGATCCAACTCAGGCGCCGAGTTTTGGCTGCGAGCCATGCGGGAAGACGTTCGAAGAACGTCCTGGTAACGTACAGAGTAAGTCCTGTGATGGTATGAGGCCACGCCAAAGTTCGATGACGGCCGCGACCAGTATCACTTCATGCGACTCGCGGCCAGGCCGTTTCGAATATCCACAAGATACCTTCAGGCCTGCGTGGCTTAGAGCTGTCTTGTTCTCGGCTGGGCCTTTCTCACTGCAACGTCAGTAAGTCTTGCAATTTCGATAACTTTCCTCCCCCGGAAATACCCCGCACAAGTGCGGCTTGGGGCGGAAAACCGCGGAGGGCCGCGGAGAACAGCGTGGCCGCCGATTCATTAGATTTAACATTTTGCTTGGCGTTATAGATTCGGCAAATAAATACTGATACTTATTTTCTCTTGTTTCGTCTAAGTAAGTATGGAACGTGAGGATGCCCGCAAGTTATCTCCGGATGCGCAGCATGAAC
>Ga0307377_10006705_pt1 | contig 12019 bp, 6 predicted proteins | sample TR3MG_FD_202535 | JGI IMG/M metagenome (GOLD analysis project Ga0307377, IMG submission 202535) | Soil microbial communities from Risofladan, Vaasa, Finland - TR-3 | ecosystem: Environmental > Terrestrial > Soil > Coastal area > Acid sulfate soil | place: Finland: Risofladan, Vaasa | collected...
CGCCGCGCGCAGGGGATAACCCCACCGCGACTGCAGCGAACCAGAGCGTTAGCGAAGTGACGAACGCCCAGCGCGAGCGTGAGCCAAAGTAAGCCCTGCAAGCCATCTCAGCCCCCCTTATCCCGAGGTACCGCTGTTCCTCCTGTCTTTCCCTACCCCCGGGACTATACCCTACCCCCCCCCCCCCCTCGTCAAGCACAAACTTCTCGTGATTAAAACACCAGTGCTCTGTTGAAACCCCCGGCGTGCCGGGGCGTCGCTGGCAGTCCGCGCGATGGACCAGGGCCGGCAGGCCGCTGAGACGATTGCCCGCTACCTTCAGGGCCGGTAACCGCTCATTCCCGGCGCCAGTCGCGGGGCCTGCGGCCTCTCGGGTCGCCCGCGTGCGGGTTGTGGTCGGCCCCTTCACCTTTCACGCTCCACCGTCGGATTTTGGCCGTGCATTTCTTGCAATCACCGTGTTCCAGTGATAAAGTGCCGTGCCTGAGCGGTTTGGGCCGGGGGATGCGGCCTAGGTACATCCACAGACCGAAGACGGGCACTGGGAAACCAGGCGGACCGTCGAGGAGCAGGCAGATACCCATGAGCGCAAGGGCGATTATCCTCGGTGTTCTGCTGGGTGTCCTGGTCGCCGGCGTCACTTACTTTAACGACGCGGTCATCGCTCAGACGTTCCTCATCGGCAACTTCCTGCCGATCGTGATCTTCGGCGGCCTGGTCATCTTGCTGATGGTGGTGAACCCGGCGCTGCGAGCGCTGGGTCAGGGCTGGCCGCTCCGCCCGGGCGAACTGGCGGTGATTACGGCGTTAGGCCTTGCGGTGTGCGGCTGGCCGGGGTCGGGCTTCTTCCGGTCGTTCACGACGAATCTCGCCTTGCCATCTCATATCATTAAGGACAAGGCCTCCTGGCAGGAGGCGCACGTGATGTCCTACCTGCCGGGCGGTTCGCCGCTCCTGGGCGAAGGACACGTCCAGGATTGGATGGGCTTGGCGTCGCGCCTGGCGGGGGCCGAGGAAGGCCAGGGCGATGAGGCCGACCGACTGGTGTGGGGGCTGCTCGCGGATGACGCCAAGTCGCTCCTGCGGGAGGTATGTCGGCGAGGCCAGGTCCGAGAGGGGGACAAGCGGGAGATCCTGAAGGGTTTGAACAAGGTTATCGAGAGCCGCGACTTCTACCTTTCCTGGCTGAGTGTGCGGGGTGTCCGGCCGGCCGATCTGGATGCGATTGGGGAGGAAGGGGAGTTCCGCCGCGCCCTCGACCGGGCCGATCTGCCCGAATGGACGCGGACGCTCCTGGTCGAGAGGTGGGCGCGGGTGCGGAAACGGGAGGCGCTTCTGGCAAACCATGGGGGGCTGGAAGAGCAGCGGAAGACGCTCCTGGAGAAGCAGGCCGCCGAGCGGGAGCGGCTGCAGGTGGAACTGGCGCCGCTCCGGAAGAGCCGCGAGAATCTCGCGCGCGAACTGGAGGCGGCCGAGAAGCGCCGCGACTTGCTCCACAAGGAGCAATTGGAAACCGACCGACCGCAAGACCCCGAAGCCGATGCGCTCGGCCAGGAGGTCGCCGCGCTGAAGGCCCAGACCGCGGAACTGGAGGAGAAGATTCGGCCGCTGGACAAGCGCCTCGCTCGCCTCGACTGGGAGGTCGCGTACTACGACAACGAGATGCAGCGGCTGGCGAAAGCGATGGAGTCTCAGGACCGGCAGATCGGGACGCCGAAGGCCGTCGGCCGGATCGAGAAGGAATTGAACCGGGCGCTTTTGGCGCACCTGTATCCCGACGTGATTCTTGGGGCGCCGAAGGGGGAGGGGGGGCTGTTGGCCGGCGGCGAGGCCGACCCTTTTGCCGTCGAGATCCTCCAGCAGGGCTGGCACGGGAAGCGCCTTCTGGGCCTGACCGGCCTGCCGTGGGAGACCTGGGGGCCGACGCTCAAGTTGTGGGGCGGCGTGGCGATCCTGATGGCCCTGGCGGCTCTCTGCCTGGTGTTGGTCGTGCATCCCCAGTGGTCGAAACGGGAATTGCTCGCGTACCCGATCGCGCGGTTCGTCGAAGAAGTGACGGCGCCGGCGCCGAACAGCCAGACCCCGGCCGTCCTGACCTCGAAGTTGTTCTGGTACGGTTTTGCGGCCCTGCTGATCCTGCACCTGATCAACGGGCTGAACGCATGGGATGCGGAGCGATTCTTCATCAAGATTCCGAGGGGCTTCGATTTCTCGGCGCTGAGGACCCTGTTCCCGATGGCGTCCAGGGTGGATGCATCCTGGGGTCTGTGGTGGCCGCCGATCTACCTGTCCGTCGTGGCGTTCGCGTTTTTCCTGAACACGGACGTGTCGCTGAGCATTGGGCTTTCGAACCTGGCGTGGGTGGTGTTCGGGTCGTTTCTCATCAGCGCGGGGCTGACGGCGCAGTCGGCCTACTTTGGGGCGGAGAACTTCAACCTCCTGCTGTTCGGCGCGTATCTGGGGATGGCGATCGTCCTGCTGTATGTCGGGCGGCGGTACTACCTGAACGTGGCGGCCAGCGCCGTTGGCCTGCCGCGGAAGGCCGACACGCCCGCCTATGCCACCTGGGCGGCGCGGGGGCTCGTGGTCTGCCTGGGGCTGGCCGTCTTTCTGCTGGTCCGCGGAGGGCTGGACTGGTTCCTGGCCCTCGTCCTGGTGCTCCTGGTGTTGCTGACGGTGCTCGTTATTACGCGCATCAACGCCGAGACGGGGGCGCCCTTCCTCCAGGCGTACTGGCTGCCGGCGCCGATAATCGCCGCCGTGCTGGGTGCGCGGGCCGTCAGTCCGCAAGGCTACATCATGCTCGCCATCGCCACCGTCATCCTCGTGGGCGACCCGCGCGAGACGTTGATGCCGTACCTCGCCAACGCCCTGCGCATAGGCGAGAACACCGCCAAGGCTTCCCCGGCGCGCGTGGGGCGATGGCTCCTGGTCATGGTGATCGTCGGCTTCGCCGTTGCCCTCGTCGTGACGCTCCTGTTCCAATACAACCTCGGCTTCAATTACCGCGACGGCTGGACCACCAGGTCGTTACCGGAACAGGTGTTCAATGCCATCACGGCCCACGTCTCGAAACTGGCAGCGCATGGCCAGGTCGAGGAAGCGACCGTCACGGGCGGCCTGGAGGCCCTGAAGCACATCAACCCGGAGCCGGCGACCTTGGTGTGGATCGGCGTCGGGCTGGCGCTGGTGGTCCTGTTTTCGGTGGCGCGCCTGCGCATCTCCTGGTGGTTCATCCACCCCGTGCTGTTCCTTGTCTGGGGGACGTATCCAATGGGCCAGATGTCCGCGTCGTTCTTCATCGGGTGGGCTATCAAGGCCGTCACCGTCAAACTGGGCGGTGCCAAGGGATACCAAAACGTCAAGCCGTTCATGGTCGGTGTGATTGCGGGCGAAGTGCTGGCGGCACTGGGTTGGCTTGTCGCGGGGAGCGCGTACTACTGGCTCACGGGCAAGGTCCCGCCGAGCTATGGCATCCTGCCGGGGTAGGGTCGAGTCCGGCCGCGGGAGCAGTGATGGACAGGCTTCAGCACATTGCGTGGTTGGGGATGCGGCTGGCGGTGCCGACCGACTGGGAGATCGTGCGCCATGCCGTCCGTCCCGAAAAGGGGCGCCTCGTTCTGGTGGATCGGCGGCGCCAGCGCCTGCAACTGTCGTGGGTCCGGACGCCCACGGCGCCGGACCTGGAGCAGGCGATGGCGGATTACCGGTCGCGCGACGTGGAGGAGAATCCGGACCGGACGTTTTCCCCCCTGGCGAGTGTCGGGCGATGGCGCGGGTTCCGCCGCCACGAGGAACAGGCGGTCTTGACGCGCGCCGGCCAGTTCGACCCGCGCTTGCGGCGATGGATGGAAGTGGTTGTGGAGTGGCCGGACGGCCTGGAGGCGATCCTGGAGGAGAAAGTCCTGAGGGGAAGCGGCGCTGCCGAGCCGGACGAGCATTCGGCCGAGTGGCGCGCGTTCGGCCTGGATGTCCGGACGCCGCCCACCTGGGTCCTCCAGGAGGCCACCGTGAAGCCGGCCGACGTGCGGCTCGCGTTCCGCGACGGTCGGCGCGACGCTACGGTTCGGCGCCTCGGCGCCCCCGACGCCTGGTATGACGGTGACCTGGAGGAGTTCCTGCATAAGCAGGTGGTCGGCGCGAAGGTTCGGGCGTCGGCGCGTGAGCACAACGGCCACGCGGCCTGCCTCGGCGAGAGCCGCCTCGCGCGCTCGCGCCTGGGCGAGTGGCTGGGGATGGGGAGGCCGCGACTGGACCTGGTGTGGCTGTGCCCGGCGGCGCATGCGGTGTTCCAGGTGACGACGCGGGCGCGCGGCCCTGCCGTGCCGCCCGAACAGTTTGTCGTCCGGTGCTGCGGCCAGGGCGGAGGCAAGCGGTGAGCAAGCAATCGGCCCTCACTAGGAGCGACCTGTTGGACGCCGTTCCCGTCCGCAACGAGAAGGTCAGCGTGGAGAAAGGAAGCGGGGGCGGCTTGGTGCTCGGCGTGCCGCTGCGCGAGCGGTGGTACATGAAGCCGCCGATTGGCTGGGTGATGCCGTTCAGCCGCCGGCGCCGCGTGGCACTCGACCGTCTGGGCATGGCCGTGTGGGAAACCTGCGATGGACGGCGCACCGTCGAAGAGGTGGTCGAGGCGTTCGCGGCCCGGCACCACCTGACATTCCACGAAGCGCGCGTGAGCGTGGAGCAGTTCCTGAGAGAACTCGTGCGGCGGGGTCTGGTGGTTCTTACCAGCCGGTCGCGCGAAGGGGATGAGCCTTGAAGCCGATCCTCGTCCAGAACCAGGTCCGCATCGGCGTGGCAAGATGCTTTGCGCTGTCCGTCGCAGGAATGGCGTACCGGATGTTCCGGTCGGCGGTGACGGTCTCGATCCTGGCGTTGGCGGTGGCGTTCTTGGCCCACGTTCTGATCTATGGCCTCATTGACCACCGGACGCGTCTCGCGGCGTATGGGGACCTGAAGAACTACTGGCTCCTGGGCGAATGGGTTCAGCGCCTCACCGTGCCGGACTCCGAGGAAGCGGTTTTCGAGGCCTTGGCGAAGGACGAGCCTGCGCGCCTGGCAGAGTATCAGACCTGGAGCGGCGCCGGCGAGGAGGAGTTGCAGCAGGCCCGCCGGTCCGCTCGCCGCCTCGTTGTGTTCCAGCAATACCTGGCCGGTCTGTCCCTCGCCGCCCGGACCATCCTTGTCGCGGACCTGGATGTGCAGGGTGTGGTGCGGCAACTGAACGACCCGCAGCGGCTGGAGACATTCCTGCGGCACGTGGGGGAACTGAAACTGCAGGTGCCGCTGGGCGACGCCGAGGCTTTGCGCCGTCTGGCCGGTGAGGAGTACCCGGTGCTCGCGGCGCTGGCGAGGCGGATTCGGGAGGGGCAGACGGCGGCAATCCGCCGGGTCCAGGAGGTCTTCCCGGGCCGGTCGCCCCGGGCCCTGTTGGCGGCCATGCCGACCGGTTTAACCGAAGTCCTTGCCGAGGAGGGGTTCCAGCCGCCCACCGAGAAACTCCCTGTGCTTGCCGACTTGGCCCGGAAAGCTGAGGACCTTGCGAAGGTCAACCAGGCGCTGGCCCTTCCGGAGATGGTGACGGCGACGGCGAGGCAGATGAACGTGCCGCGCACCGATGTCACCCCGGCGCGGGTGATGGCGTGGTTGGATTCACAGGAGCGGGCCGAGTGGCTCGTCGGCGCGCTGGCAGAGCACACAGGCGGCGTCCCCATGGAGGCCCCGGCGCTGCTGGCGCTGGCCGAGTCGCTCCAGCGGCAGGAAGAGTTGCGTGCGGCCGTGGGAGACGAGCCTCCCACGGAGGCGCAGGGTCTTTTTGCGGTTCCGGGGTGGATGCGGTGGTTGATTCTGTTGTCGTTCCTGGTGTGTACCGTCGGGGTGGCGAACGCGATGTTCATGTCGGTCACGGAACGGTTCACCGAGATCGCCACGATGAAGTGCTTGGGGGCGATGGACGGGTTCATCCGCCTGCTGTTCGTGTTCGAATCGGGCCTGCAGGGACTGGTGGGGGCGATTGCCGGAATCCTTATCGGTCTTGCACTGGCGCTGGTGCGGGGCCTGGTGCTCTATGGCCGGCTGATGACCGTGCCGGTCCAGGAGATCCTGGTCGGTGCCGGCGCGTGTCTGGGGGCGGGGCTGGTGCTGGCGGTGCTTGCGGCTGTGGGTCCGGCGTGGGCGGCAGCGCGCCTGGCGCCGATGGAGGCGATGCGAATCGAGTAGCGATGGCCAAAACGAAGCCGACAACGAGCGACGCCGAAAAGCCCGTGATTATCCGGACGCTGGGACTTGTCAAAAGTTACCAGATGGGCGAGAAGACGACCTACGCGCTGGGCGGTGTGGCGATAACCATTTGCCGTGGGGAGTTCATCGCGGTGCTCGGGCCGAGCGGATCGGGCAAGACGACCCTGTTCAATATGATTGGGGCACTTGATTCGCCCACCCAGGGACGCGTCCTCATTGACGAAGTGGATGTCGCCCAACTCAGCGCCGAGGAACTGGCGTTCCTCCGCTGCCGCAAGATCGGCTACATCTTCCAGAGTTACAACCTCATTCGATACATGACGGCGTTGGAGAACGTGACCGTGCCGATGGCCTTCGCCGGCGTGCCCACGGAGGAGGCGCGGCGTCGGGGAATGGGCCTGCTGCGCCTCGTGGGTCTGGAAGACCGATGGTCCCATCGGCCAAAGGAAATGTCGGGCGGCCAGCAGCAGCGGGTCGCCATCGCGCGATCCCTCTCGAACCAGCCGAAGATCCTCCTCTGCGACGAGCCTACCGCCAACCTCGACCTGAAAACGGGCGAGGAGATTCTCGGCATCCTCCGCCGCATCAACGAGGAACAGAATGTCACCATCATCTGCGCGACCCACGACCACCGCTTGCTGGATGTCTGTGACCGCATGATGTGGATCCGCGACGGACGCATCGAACGCGTCCAGCGCCGCGAGGACGTCACGGTGCGGGTCGGCCGAATCGGAGGGCGAGCATGAGTCCGACGGTCAAAGCCCTGCTGGTCGGATGGCTGGCCGCCGGCCTTCTGGGGCCTCCCATCCAGTCCGCTCCCGCCGCGCCGCGCGACGACGCCCTGGCCCAGGCTTTCCTGGCCGATTGCGAGGCGCTGCTCCGGACGCCCCATCGCCTGGCAGGCACGCCGGAGGGGAGGCAGGCGACCGAGTACATTCGCCGCCGCCTCGAAGAAATGGGCATTGAGGACATCTATGCCCTGGACCTGCCCGTCTGGCAGACCCGCGTCGAGCGTTGCGAGTTGCGCCTCGGCGGGAAAACCGTCTCGCTGCTGCCGGCTCGGCCGGACCTTATCGTCCCGCCGGTCACGCCGGATGAGGGTCTGACCGGGCCGTTCATCTACGCGGGTCACGGCCGGTTGGAGGATTACCGAGATCGCTCGCCGGAAGGGGCGGTCGTCGCCCTGGAGTATGACTGTGCGGACGGCTGGGAAGAGGCCTTCCGGCTAGGCGCCAAGGCCGTCATTTTCCTCGGCGACCGGGAAGCCACGTCCATCAAGCCCAAACACGTGACGGTGCCGGCTAATCTGGTCCGGCTGTATGCCCCGGCCGAGGCCCAGCAGCAGGTGGACCTGCGGCGCGATTGGCCCGAGGCGACCGTGGTCAGCCACATCGTATGGAAGCGCCTGATGGGGACCAATCTCTTTGCTTTCCTGCCGGGCACGAACCCCGTGTTTAATTCGGAGCACCGGAAACCGGAGATGGTCGTCCTGGCGGCGCATTGCGATACGTTCGGCGCTGTGCCGGACGCATCGCCCGGGGCACGAGGCGCCGCGAACGTGGCGGCGCTGCTGGAGGCGGCGGCGCATTTCCAGCGACACCGGCCGCGACGCGATATCCTTTTGGCTTTTCTGGACAATCAGGCCCGGTCTCTGGAGGGCGCGCGTGAATTCTACACGACCCTGATGATAGACGGTGATTTGGCCGAGGGCCTCGCCGACGAACACAACCAGGAGTTCGCCTTTGTGCGGGCGGTGATGGAGATGCTCGGGCGGGAACCGACCGCGTGGGAGTCCGAGGCCGCCCTGCGCGACGCCGCCATCAAGATCCTTACCGCCCAGTCGGATTACGCGTGGGCCGATCTGAAGGTGCAGTTGATGTCGGTTACTCGTCAATTGCACGAGATGCGTCAGGCGGGTGAGCCGGACCAGCCGGCTGTCGGACGGCGCAAAGCACTCCAGGAACAGAGGACGGTCCTCACAGACGGCATTGCCGAGTGGGATGTCGCTCGCCGACTCCTGCACAATCGCCAGGTGGAGGCAATGTGGACGCGGCAGGAAAAGGACAACGGCGAGCCGGAAGCGGAAGCGGTCTGGCGGAAACGGCAGGCGCTGTACGTCCGGATGCGCGATGCGTGCCTGGCGCAGTTGGGGCGGCGATTGCAGGAGTTGGACGACCTGATCCGGCAGGACGAGCAGCGCCGGAATCTGCGTCGCCGTCTCGGCGAGCGCTGGACGGCCCTGCATGTGGACTTCAACCTCTCCGGCGGCGGGCCGACGTGGGGAGTCGTCGTCAGCGATGCGCTGCTGGATTTCAAGCAGGGCGCGAATACCGACTCGCCCGGCGCGTACGTCCGCGTGCTGGCCGCCCTGCGCGAGGCGGCCGCCCGGACGCCCTCCCTGGCCGCGCTCGATGCCGAGACGCTTGGCGACCCCAGCCAAAGCACGCGATTCGGCGCGGGCACCTATGTCTCGGACGGCCGAGCGGCCGGCGTATACGGCATCTACAATGTCACGGTGATGACGGGGAACGATTCGCGTCCGCGCGACGGCCATCCCGCCGACACGCTGGACCACCTGGACTGGCGCGCCCTGCGGGGCCAGGCGGCCGAAGCGGCGCGCCTTGTGCAGGTCGCCGCCGACCTCGACGGCCTTTCCCTGCCGCGCGTTTTCAGCGATCTCTCGCTTAACAGGTTTTCTCGCTGGGATGCCGGCAAGCGGACGGCGAGTGGAAACTTTGCAGGACTCCAGGTGACGGGCAGCCTGCGGGAGGATCGCCCGGCCGCCGGGGCCATCCTGGCTTTCTGGCCTTACGGTGGGGACTCCGCTGGCCGGCCGTGGTGGAATGCGTTCACGCAGTCGGCAGCGTTCGATTTCTTCGATCCGTTCGTTCTGGAGGCGGTGGACGCGAATGGGCGGTTCCGCTGGTTCGGCGTCCACAAGAATCAGTTCGAAGCATATTTTCTGCTGGCAGCGGTGTTCGATGCCCGTGGCCGCGTCGTCGCCATCACCAACCAGGAGAAACTGGTGCCGTCGGGGGCCGGTACCGCCCGGGTGGACCTGTTCCCGACGGGCGGCTATGTGGTCGGAAGAGCGATGGCCGGAGATTGGAGCAAGGGGAATGTTCAGGTGCTCCACGCGTCGGCGAACGCCCCGTTCCGGGACACGCAGCGGCTCACGGGGCAGGAACAGAACTTTGCCTTTTTCTACATCCACAAATATCATCCGGCCACCAGGGTGAAGGTGTTCCATCCGACGGCGTTGGCGTTTCTCGGTCGGCCGCTTCAGACGCCGACCGGCGAGGGGTATCCGTTCGGCCGGTTTCTGACGCCGCCTCCCGCCGACCCCGATTCGGCGACGGACCTGTGGCAACTCAACGAGACGCGCCTGGGCGTGCTGCGGACGCGCGGCATCGTGGCGGGCGATCTGGAGATTTTGCACAGCCGGGCGAGGCTTTTTCTCGATCAGGTCGCCGAGGCCGGGTCGCTGGCCGAACGACAGGCGACTCTCGGCCAGAGCGAATCGCTCTCGCGCCGCATCTATGCCCCGCTCCGCGACAATATGAACGATCTGGTGAAGGCCATCGTCATGCTGCTCCTGCTGGCCATTCCCTTTGCGTTCGTGATGGAGCGGCTGGTCTTGTGTGCGACTAACATCTACATGCGCCTTGCAGGATTCGCGGCCATCTTCATGGTGATGTTCGGCATCCTGTATTGGACCCACCCCGGGTTCCAGATTGCTGCCACGCCGATCATTATCTTTCTGGCGTTTCTCATCATTCTCCTGTCGTCGCTGGTGATTTTTATTGTGACGCGGAAGTTCCAGACCGAACTGCGTGCGATGCAGGGGCAGTCCAGTGCCCGCCACGAGGTGCAACTGTCGCGGCTGAGCACGCTCATCGCGGCGGTCAACATGGGGATTTCGACGATGCGGCGGCGACCGGTGCGCACGATCCTGACGGCCGTCACCGTCGTCATGCTTACGTTCACCATTTTGTGTTTTGCGTCGCTGACAAGTGAGGTGGGTGTGCAGCGCCTGGTCGAGCGGCCTCCCGGCGACGATGCTGCCGGCGTGTTCCTCCGCCGCCTTGACTACAAGGCGATGAATACGGACGTTCTGGCGCTGCTCCACGGGCGGGAAGGGCGGGGGGGGCTGGTGGCCGGCCACTGGTGGCTGGTCCGCCAGCGCGATGACGACGTGCCCTTCGGCGTGGGCGAGGTGGTCACCGGACGCAGCCTCTGGCTTGACGGGATCATGGGCATCCAGCCCGAGGAACTCGAGCATTGGCCGCGACTCGCCGAGATCTTCGAGGGCGAGGACACCGACCCAAAGGTCAAGGCGCTCGGGAGCGATGGCGTGTATCTGCCTCGCGTCCTTCGCGACAAACTCGCCCTTGCGCCGGGCGACGAGATTTTCTTCTGTGGCACCCGCTGCCGGTTCGCCGGCACGTTTGACGACCGTCGGCTCCAGCGCCTCAACCACCTGGACGGCCGATCGGTTCTCCCCGTGGACTTCCGCGATCCCTCCTCCGTCATCAAGGAGGAGCAACTGGAGACCGCCTCGGAAGACGTTCTGGCGCGGGATTTTCGGCGATTGAACCCGAACCAGGTGGCGATCGCGTCGGCGGATCTCGTCCGGCGGCTGGGCGGGGCGCCCCACGTGATCATTGTGTACGCCGGCGAGAAAGTGGACCCCGGCGAGATCGGCCCCCGCATCGCCGAGCAGGTGTCTATGCCCGTTTGGGCCAACGCGACCGAGGGTGTCCAGCGCCTCCTCTTCACGCAACTGACGGAGGTCAGCGGCGGACTGGCCCTGGTGGTGCCCGTCCTGCTCGGCGGGATGATTATCTTTGGGACGATGCTCGGCAGCATCGCCGACCGCGAACGCGAAATCTACTCCTTTAGCGCCCTCGGCCTCGGGCCGGTGGATGTCGGGTTCCTCTTCTTTGCCGAGGCGGCCGTCTATGCCGTCGTGGGAGGCATGGTGGGGCAACTGCTGGCCCAAGGCTTGGCCATGGGCGCCCTGCGCCTGGCCGAGGCCGGCTACATCCAGCCCACCTCCATCAACTTCTCCTCGACCAACGCCTTGTTTGCCATCGGAGTGGTCATGGTGACGGTGCTGGTTTCGGCCGTCTATCCGGCCGTACGCGCCTCCCGCAGTGCCAACCCGGGCCTGGCGCGCTCCTGGCGGATGCCGTCGCCCGAGGGCGATGTCCTGGCCATGACGTTCCCGTTCACCGTCTCGGCGTATGATATTACGGGGGTCGTCAGTTTCCTAGCCGAGCATTTCCGCCAGCATAACGACGCGGGGCTGGGGGTGTTTGCGGCCCGGGACGTGCGGGTCGAACGCGCCGGCAAGGATGGGCGCTTGCGGCTGTCGGCCCATCTGGCGCTGGCCCCCTTTGACCTGGGCGTGACGCAGACGTTCGAACTGACGGCTGTCGCGTCGGAGATTCCGGGCGTGGACGAGGTCGTTATTCGCGCCGAACGCCAGAGCGGGGCCGTCTCCGACTGGAAACGGGGGAACCGCGTTTTTCTGCACGACTTGCGGCGGCAGTTCCTGCTGTGGCGAACGCTGACCCCTGAAGCCGTCGAGTCGTATCGCATGGAAACGCTCGCCGCCTTCGGCAAGGCCGGGCCGCCGGAAGGGGAATCCGCGTGACCCAGGACGATTACGCCAAGCGGGTCGAAAAACTGGCGCGCGGTGGCGAGGACCGCGAACTCGCCGAGTTCCGCGGCCTGATGGAAGTGCCCTCGACCTTCGATGAGGGCTTTACCTGGC
>Ga0307377_10006706_pt1 | contig 12019 bp, 24 predicted proteins | sample TR3MG_FD_202535 | JGI IMG/M metagenome (GOLD analysis project Ga0307377, IMG submission 202535) | Soil microbial communities from Risofladan, Vaasa, Finland - TR-3 | ecosystem: Environmental > Terrestrial > Soil > Coastal area > Acid sulfate soil | place: Finland: Risofladan, Vaasa | collected...
TTTCTGCTTTATTTTCCATTTTATAATGTATAGTCGATTAAACATCCGTGTAACTAATTAATTTAATTACATCTTTTGGAGTTTTATCTGAAGATACAATTAAATTTGAATCTTCAATCATTTGTTCTAATGTTTCTAGAAGGTCTGCTATTCCAGTTCCATCCCTTTCAATTGCTTCTTCCCAAAATTCATCACCCATCAAATCTTGGTCTGTTAACGTAATTTCAAATTTAAATTGTTTCATATTATATTTTGTATTTGAATATATTTATTCAGGTTGAAGTTGTTCTTTTTTAAATTCTAACACCTGATTTGTTTTATTAAAGATTGCTTTTCTAATCTTTACTTTATACGGAAACCAATCCAATGTATCTGTATTTATTTTCTGTATAGTACCTGTTTCACCAAAAGGTAATTTTACTTTAGTTCCTACTTCATACTCAATTAATCTTACATCAATATCAAATTTCTCTTTGATAATTACTGCAAGGTTTCTGATTGCCTCTGCATATCCTTCCTTAAACTCATTTGTATGCTTCTCACTTTTCTTAATGAAATTATTATCTATATTCATTTCAGAAAATATAATACGCATAACTAGTGATAATGATTTATTTTCTTGTTCACATTCCTCTTCCCTAGGTTGGTAATAAAAATCAACAGAGTCATTCAATACACTCACTATATGGAATTTTTCCGTACTACAACTGAACGGCAATTCCTTTAATGCTTCCAAGTCTGATTTTATTAATTTTTCGTAAAATTCTTTATTTAATGTTATTCCCATCGCTTAAGATATTTTTATTTGTTTTAAATTTTTTATATTGAACCACACTCACAAGTTATTGTTAATACTTTCACTTTCCTGTTTTTCTTTTTCAAACCTAAGTATGGCTATTGCCAAATCTTTTAGATGTTCATATCCATATATTCCAAGTCCATTCATTTTATACAGTTCTTGTGGATGCATTACCTTACTTTCATCCGAGCAATAAACATATATTCTATCACCTTTCCCTGTACTAATTTTCCAAATTCCTTTTTCTGTTTCCATTCAACAACGGTTTTTTTATCACATTAAATAATTAAGTTCCAATACCAACATTTGAATTCGTGTAGATAATTAATCTATCTGAAGGATATCCATACTTATCATTATTGGAATTATTAGTTATATAAATATAATAAGTATTGAATATCCTCGTTTTATGAAATACCACCTACATAATTTAACTAATAATTTATCAATTAATCTAAATTTAATTCGTGGATGAATATCCAATTTTTCTATCGGTGTATTAGTTCCTATTCCTATCATATACAATACCTTATTAAATAATGTTTACTGACTTATTTTATCGTATCTCCAACTGAATATAATTCACTAAACCAAGTTGGTACAGCTAGTTCGATTGCAATTGAATCGTTTCGCAATACATAATAATCTCTAGTACTTATATTATCTTCTACTTTATAGAGTACCTTATATCCTCTGTATTTCTGTATTTCAAATTCATCCATTTCATAACTACTACATGAAATAAAACTACTGATGAAAAATATTATAAGAAATATCTTAATCAAAACTTTTGTTTTCATAATTTTTTATTTATTTTTCCAATATACCCAAACTTTGGGTATTAATTTATATATTAAATTACCAATATGCCATTTCCAGACATTGGTCCAACTTCCGGTATTACACATATTACAATTTTTATCATAATTCATGTGTTTACTACAGAAAGAAAACCATCTTTTTTTATTCCAAAATATTCCCCGGTCTTTCATAAATATTTATCAGAGTCTGCAACTAATTTATTAAGTTCATTTAAACAATCTTTACAAATAAACACAATAATTCCACTGCCATCGCATTGAAATCGATAGACATATTCATATGGATATTTCAATTTAATTGTCTTAACTGAAGTATCTAATTCTCCTTTATTACAAAAATTACAGTGTTCGTAATGTTTTTCAGTGTTTATTTTTTTTACTATCATATATGTTGTTTTAACTAATATTCATTTATTATTGTACGTAATTAAATCCAAATTTATTACAAATCTAATTCATTTCCAACTATTTCCAAATCATTTTTAAATGGTCTGATATAAACAGGCTTAACTAGACTCCAAATTATTTCATCATATGGTTTTTTATCGTATAAATTAAAAAGTACTGAACGCAATTCAGATTCTATTGCTTCATCAGCAAATTCTTTACGGTCGGTAATATTATTTATATAATATATTCTAATAAATTCTTTTAATGCAAGTCTTTCTGATTCATTATAATTTAATCGTAATACACTCACTGTTTTTTTTAGCCAATCATAAAATTCATCTGGGACTCTATCCAATAATGCATCGAAATCATAATTATTTTTTAGATGTTCCCATACTACAATATTTGAAACATTTGTTACAATACCTTGTAATCTAATGTATTCATTGAATTTAATTTTAACCCTAAATCCGTTTTTAAATCTAACTACAAATCCTTCACGATTTTCTTCTTCGAGCTTTTTTAATTCAGCTAAGTTATTAATTTTAATTTTAAATTTTTTTATAATTGCAAAATATTTTGAATATTTTTCATATAATGTATTATATTCAAGTTCATTACCTGTACTAGTTTCGATTCTACATAATAAAATAAGTTCTTTTTTATCACCATAATCGACAACTATTCGATTTTCCGGGTATATTATTTCAAATAAGTACGTACATTTTTTATCTAAAATATTATGTAGTTTAGGATTAATCATTCTTATTGTTTGAAGTATTTGCTCGGAAATAAATGAACCTCTAGAGGCGACCATCCATTTCTTTATCTTAGAATAATAAAATAATATAATTAATGAACCATCTACCTTATCGAAAATTTCATATTCTTGAGTCATATCAATTTCATCTGATTTATATTCTTCAATATTTTTGAATTTTTGAAAAGGACGTGCTAAAATATCTCCATTGGCATTTATAATTAATCCTCTGCAGGTTATAGTATATTCATTCCAGAATTTTTTAGACTGAGCTTTAGGTGAATAATTAAGTATCCAAATATCGTACTCCGGATGCTTATTTGCAATAATTAAATTATTTTCAATATAAGTATTTAATATCGCCCAATCAATTTTCTTTAACATATTTCCAATTTTATTTTAAATACTTATAGAAAAAACTATTCATAATTAATAAGTATTTATTTATGTTAAATAATACATAAATGGACAAACCGAGCATTATAACTAAAATGATTCAGGAAGAATTGAATGACATGGTAAGTAGAGCAACTACCATAAGTGACGATAGATTTAAATTTAAACAAAGATTAAATAATTCGTTTTTTTTAAATTATGATAATTTTACCAGTGAATTTGATAGTGAAGTAAATCAAAGTGATATTATTGTTAGTTGGACAGTATCTTTTTGGGTTAATCAAACCGGAATACAAAATTTTATAATTGATGTTGAGGATGTGCAGGGAACGTTTATTCTTCAATTATATGATTTACATACGGATGAGTTAAAACAAGAAACACCTAAAAATATTCAGGATTTTCAATGGAAATTTATCGTTGATGATACTAATCTTCCTAAAGACGGGGGATTAACTATAAACGACCTAACATTTGATTTTGAAGGTAAAACATGTATTGTAGTTTTTATCAATCAAATGAGATAATTAACGTATCGGAAATTTGAAATCATTATTCGTAGCGATAACGAGAGTCGAACTCGTATCTACCCCTTATGAGAGGGTCGTTCTAGCCGTTATACCATATCGCCATGTTTATGCCGAGAATTTAATCTCGACATAAGTTCTTTTGTTAAAATTTGATGTTTCTTCTACAATTCGAATCGGTTTTTTCATCCATTGTTTACGGTTTTTTGAAACTAATTTCCAGTTAGGATAACGAATATGATATTTACCACTTATTTCATCAATTAACCCGCCATACCATTTATTACTATCATTTTCTCCACGATGATAACGGCAATAACTGCAACCAATTTTACCTCTGTGTTCTAAATGCGCTTTATATGCACGATTAAACACTTTTCGATTTGTAGTTTTTTCTACTAAATTTTTACTTCCCATAATCATGTAGTAGCATTTGAGCTAACTTACAAGACTTTAAATTTTTCTTTCATAGATTTAAATTTATATAAATAAATATTATTTAATGTCCCCAAGGTGAGATTCGAACTCACAAAAATTCGATTTTGAAACGAACACGTCTACCTAGTTGCATCACTTGGGGTGATATTTTACTTAAATACTACTGAATAACAATTGGTGGTTCATTGATTATAATATATGGTGCTAAAATATAACCAGTATATTTTTTATATGCAATCCGAATATCGTTATTCCAGAATTTCCATTTCTTAATTATTTTAGAAATTTTTTTAGAATCAAGTCCCTTATAGTTTTCTTCTTGATATACAGCCTTTTCAATTCTAGTACCAAACATCTGAATCATATCATCAATATTATATTCTCCGATATTTACAGTTTTCGTCACTATATTTATTTCGTGAATATATCCCACATTATTTTTTCTTAGGTACTTTACGAACTATTTTTCTTTTTGGGTCAGTCAATTTAAGTGGCTTCCCACAATTGCAATCCTTTTCTTTCATTTTAGCCATCGTATTTCTCTTTTTCTTTTTTTATTTTTTATGTTAATATTTATATATTGATTATCAATATTTTCTAAATCTTTATTTATTTCAATTTTTGCTTGTTGCCTTGCAGAACCTTTAACTACATTACCCAATTCAACTTCCCACCAATTAACCCAACCTTTTTTTGGATGATTATCAGGATAATTATATCTAAATTTTTTATTTTTTCCGTAAGCAATCATTTTGATTTACAACATAAATGGTTTACCAAAAGCATCATTATCTTTTGAAACTAATTTTCCATCAGCAACTAATTTACGTTTTGCCCTATCAAGTACTAAACCACAAACATTGCCTTTATCTGTTTCATGATAACCTAAAAATTCATTTTGTTCTTCTTCAGAGCATAATGCCATTATTTCTTTGGCTTCATCACGAAATTCCTTTGCAATTTCTTTATCTATAGCAAGATTACACTTATCTAATAAAGACAAAGTAGTGCCCTTAAATGTATTTTTTAACTTATTTAAAAATCCGGTTTTTTCTTTTTTTTTCATATTGATGTTTCTTATAAATACTCGTTATTTTAGTAGCGGTGGTCGGATTCGAACCGACACGGACATTACTGCCCACGGGATTTTAAGTCCCGCATGTATACCAATTTCATCACACCGCCATTATCTGATTCACAAAATTCATCAAAACTTCTTTCTAGTTCATTCAAATCAATCATAAGTCGGTTTTATTTATGGATGACTACCATTTGATAATGATACTCCATGCTTAATTCCATTTAATAAATCATCTAATCCACACCCTAATTCATTTTTTTTGATATGTCTGCCTATTACAATACCAATTTCATTACCAATATCACTCAAATCGCCATTGTATGGAATCATTTCAAGTTTTACTACTAGAGCATAAATTATTTCGTTAAATTGTTCCATTTATCCTTAAATAATTTCTTATATTTTTTTGCATCGAAAAAATCAACTCGTAAAATATTGTCACCAGTAATTATGCTTATAAAAATATAATCAGGATTAATTATTTTTTCTAAAAAATGATTTTCAAAATATCTTTCTTCGATTGCATCATCATTTAAAACTCTAATTAAACACCTACCATCTTCTGATTTTTCGAGAAATCTCGCTGGTATAATATTTACACTATTTATTTTTTCTACCATAATTTTTTAATGCTTCTAAAAATGATTCAGCACTTCTAGCACCCATAATGATAGTATCTGTACTAGGTTTTCGCCAAGGTTTACTTAATAATGTAAGTAAATCAATTTTTTCTGATTTTAATTCTGTTAATCTCACTTGTTCAACTAAACCAAGTGGTTTACCATTTTCATCAACAAATTTTTCTGTCAATCCATGCTCTTTACCCTCTAAATTTTTACCCATTTTTTGGTTCTTTTCTGAAACTCCATTTATCGAATCCATGTTGTGCTATTTTATATTTATCAGCCACTTCAATAATTTCCTTTTCTCCTCTACCTAATACTCCACCCAAAAACATTTGAATTTCTTGGAACGCCTGAAACGCATCAAATACTTTATAAAATTGATAATCTTTTAATAAAGGATTTATAATGAATTTGGTTTGTCCACCAATACGATAAACACTTTTATTTAATAAACTTCTACTAAAATCCACATCATAAACAAATACAGGTGTATTAAACTGCCTAAATATTTCAACAACATCATGATTTTTCATGTAATCATAGTTCTCCACCAAATCATCTAATGATTGTGATTTTAAAATAGTTTTCATGTATTCTAAATCATATGAATAGTCAATGTTTAGTTCCGAATTATATCTGGAATCACTTATTTTATAAAGTTTCCAGCCAGTATATAGTTTTCCACAAAAACCAATTATAAATGAACTATAATAATCATAATCAGTGCTATCTTTTATTAATATAGAACCTCTATTAAAATAATCCGAACGATAATTAGAAGATTTTCTATTTTTAAAAAATCTCGGCAAGTTTTCTTTCTCAATTTCAATAATTTGTCTATTGTAAACAAGAGTTTTGTCAACGCCCATTGTACCTACAACACCATCATAATAATCTTTATTGGATTTTTTCTTAATAATTAACATAAACTTATTTTTTCAAATTTAAAACATTATACTATAAAAAGCAAGAATAATTTTAATATGAATAAGTAGTTACTACATCAACTCTTTTCCAAACATCTGAATTATAATCTATAACCCAAACTGTAATATCGTGTTTTATTGCGACTTTCATTAACCTATCTAAATATCTTTTTTCTTTTTCACCTTCAATAATTAATAAAACACCTGCTTTTTTATTTGTCATTTCTGAATAATAAAGTGACTGACCTATGCTTTCAGACCATTTTTTAGCAAAATCAACTTCAATTGCAAATGTGTCTGTATGAATATCAACACGTGTACGGTCTTCAAGAACGACTTCAGTATCTCCATACATTGCATTGGCAAATATCAATTGAAAATAGACTTCTTTCTTTTTTTGAGAAGATGCTGCTATAGTTATCAGCATTAATAATAAAATCAATATTTTTTTCATGTTTTTAGTTTATTATAAATACTATTTTAATGTATTAACAAAACTGTAATTTATTTGCGTGTCTAGAAGGAGTCGAACCCTCATCTACGGGTTTGGAAGCCGTAATCTTAGCCATTAGAAGACAGACACGTATTATTGAGCACACCGGGAAGGAGTCGAACCCTCAAGACTATTACTAGTTACGGTTTTGGAGACCGCTTGGCTTGCCAATGCCTACCGATGTGTGAGTAGTCCAAGTGGGATTCGAACCCACACTTTAACGGGTTTAAGCCGTTTCCCTCTACCGATTGGAGTACTGGACCTTATAGAACCGTATTTCCTATGACATAACATATTGCAGTAAATGCAACTAATTCAAGCCACCAGAAACGATTTTTTTTGGTTGAAATAAGAACAATTAATGCCGATAATATAGAAATTATATTAACAGATAACATATGATAACCAAAATATATTGCTAATTGACTAAACACAACCCCACTTATGGCCGCAGTCATATGTATTTTATATATCCATTTGTCATTAATTTGTGCTGCAGCACCAACAAAACAGATTCCTGCCCCTGCAAAAAACATTAATGGTGTGGTTTCAACACCTGCAATTATTGCAGGTACTGCAAATCCCCAACAAAATAATGTAAATATAAATCTTAATTTTTCCGGCAATACATAATAACTTGCACTAATTGATTCTTGTATTCCATATCTAATCCAAATAAATGCTACATATGATACGAATACAATTAGCATTATAATAAATGATATTAATTTATAGTCCATATTTTCATATTTTTACTATAAATAGTCCCCCGTCCCAGATTCGAACTGGGAGAATTTGGCTTCTAAGACCAACACGGTTACCAATTACGTCAACGGGGGTGGGTATCTATTATTCCATTCATTAATCTTAATTAGTAATTGTTCTAAGGTAATTGAGCAATTTTTATTTTTACAAATATTTTCATTATGTATCATTAATTGACAATTTGCAGGGTGATTAATTATTTCTGAATTGATTTTATTTTCAAATCCAAATTTTATTGAAACCATATGGTCTCTACTTACTCCATTTAAATTATCTCCATGATTTTTTGCTTTATACCAACCATATTCATTTATTAATTCAAAATTAAATTCGTTTGGATAATTAGATAAATTAAATTTAAATTGACATTCCTTATAATATTTTTGATAATCAGTTAAATTTTTACTATCATAAATTCGTTTACATTTGATGTCACAAAATTTATTTTTTCGTTTTAAAAATGGAAGACTTTTATTACATTGAATACAATGTTTTGGATTTTCATAGTATATTGAATTATCATGTCTTTTACTATTTGCAGTAATAATATTTTTTATACCTTCACTACTAAATTTTCTTTTTTTTATTATTCTATTCTTATTAGTATTTTTTGCTGCACAACTACTAGAACAAAATATATTATTTCGTTTAGAATATTCAATAATTTTACCACATAATATACATTTTTTTGGATTGTCATTATATTTTTGTTTAAAATTTTTTGAGTAGAATTCTGATACTTTATTATAATCTCTTAAATTTTTATTAACATAAATATTTCTACAAGATAATGAACAGTATATTCTATGTGCTTTAATTTCTTTTCCACAATTTTTACATATATTCATAATAATTTTTATTATAAATACTATAATTGTGGAGTAAAGTCAATTCGAACTCAGTTGTTTTGTGGAGAAGGTGGAAATCGAATCCACCACAAAAACATTGCAAGTGTTTTTCGCCAGCCTTGGTACATGCTTCCCCAAATAATGCATTATAATGCACTTTTAAGTTTAAAACTTGATATTTTATACTAAATGTCAATAAATTGTGCAATATATTACACATTAGTACGGATGACAGGATTCGAACCTGCAAAACTCTAGAATCTAAACCTAGTTACTCTACCTTTCGCTTTTATGTCACATCCGCATTTAAAATTTGCACAGGCAGGGGGAATCGAACCGCTGCAGACACCCATCGTCCTCCATGACAGAGGCTATCTTAACCTTTAGACGATACCTGTGTATATTATAATCAGTCCTTTCGGTGGGAGTCGAACCCACAAGCCATTTCTGGCATATGCTTCTTAGGCATACGTGTATCGCCATTTCCACCACGAAAGGTTTAATTTATCGGCCATAGAACCGATATTAGCGTTTTATCAGTAATTTTACCGATATTGGCAATTAACCAATATTTATTCCATGACCGATTAGTTGAGAAACCGGGACTCGAACCCGGATTATACTTCACGTCTCCACTTTGTAAGAGTGGGATGTTTATCCAATTACACTATTTCTCAATTTGTGAACTATAAAGACTCGAACTTCGTCCCCCTCTACACGAGGTGTGCCACCGTCATACACCAGTAGTTCTGTAACTAATGAGTGACCAACTTTTCATTACAACCATACGTCCCGAAACCACTTTGCATTAGGTTATTAGCTACTCCAGTTTCCCTTTAAGGGACATTACCCTGACCTATGGATTTGTGCTCTCTGTAGGAGTCGAACCTACGACTTCAACCTTGTAAGGGTTGCACTCTGAACCAACTGAGTTAAGAGAGCATGGTATTGAATTACCTGAAATTAGAGTGCAGTGGAAGATATCATTCCTGTGGTTACTGCACATATTAATCCACTTTTGTACTGCCGATGGGAATCGAACCCACTCACACATAATGTGTCCAGCTTGAAAGGCTGGTGACTCGACCTATATCGTCCTCGGCAGTATTTTTCATTTTCTATTTGCTACGGAATATGTAGTGGATAGAAAATGGATTATTCGTGATTTTTATAATATTTAACCCATTTTCTAATTGCATTATCACTAACACCATATTTACGACCAGCTCCAGAATAACCTAATTCATTTATTTCTATTAGGAGTTGTTCGTAAGTGGGTCTTTCTGTTTTACGTTGTTTATGTGAATCACAAATATTACATTTTTTTGCTCTTTTGCTAATAATGTTACCACAACTACAATAATTTTTTTCTATTTTTTTTATTTCAGTATCATCATTAATTATTTTCTTAATATAATTTCTTTTTCTATTTTTGCCACCATGTGTTAATAATGTTGCATTACAATTAGGGCAAACAATTCTCAAATTTTCTAATCGATGGTCATCATGAACACCATTTATATGGTCTAAGATTAGACTCATTTTTTTACCTTGCCATTTCTCATTTTGTCCACATAACTCACAAATAGGTGTTTTTAATCCTTCTTTATATAATCGATTTCTTAGATTTGTAGTATCATATGTTGAATTCTCAATCAGAATTTCTGACAATTTCTTGCCTTGAAAATTTTTAGAATTACCAGTATAAATTATTTGAAAATGTGAAATATCAATCGTGTACATTTTAATATATTTTATAATGGTTCTTCTATTACCACAATATGGTTTTAATCCTAAATTTCTTGCTACATCTGTAATATTTTTTGATTTTTTCACAATTTCACAAAAAAATTTTTTTTCATATTTATTATCCACCATAATTTTAATTTATTATAAATACTGTCATATTTTTTAAAAATCATAAAATGACAGATGATTTATAATAAATTAATTATAGAGCCGTCCCCGTGGGATTCGAACCCCTCCACAACATAGACAGTGTTGCATGCTACCATTACACTACGAAGACGAAATTTCCAATACGTCAAAGAACATCAAAAAAAAACCCGGCACTTGATATGTGTCGGGTTTTTCCTTTTATTGTATATAAACAGAATTATCTCCCGACATGACCATAATCATCCTCTTCAACCGCCCATAATAGAGCAACTGCTAAGACTACCATTGATATGTTGAGTAAATTTTTCATTGTTTTTTTATTATTCGTTAAAATTTTAATGTGGTCAAATTAGACCGCTATAACTAAATACGTTGCAAAGTTAAAAATTATTACTTTACTACCAAAATTATTTTGAAATATTTGATTGTTTAGAATGATTCTAAACACCATAATTTCCAAGCATTCCATTTACAAACCCTTTTACTGCTTCAATATCAGGGTTTTGATTAAGATATTCAGATAATTTATTCACGTCTTTTAATAGGCTATTATATTTACTTTCTAACTCACCCATTTGGTAATGTGGATTATTTTTATCGATTTCGTCTTCTTGAAGTTCATTTTTTTCTCTCCAACCATCTGCTTCGAATTTATACCAATTATTGGTATCGAATGGATTGATTCCCTTTTTCTCTAATGCATTTTTTGTGTAAATTGCCACTAATTTAGGATTAATATCCATACTGATAATGTCATCGAAAAAATATTCTTTTTTTGATATTTTTAAATCTTCAGGGTCATAACCATTATAATCCCAACCATTTACTATTTTATTATCTGATTTTAATACTGCGAAGTGAGTGTATTTAGGATTAATTCCTTTATATGCTTCGTCCATTGAGTCATCTCTATATTGGTCGTAGGCATCGAATTCTTCGGTATCTTGATTTTCTTCATCATCAGTTTGATTCCAAGGTGCATCAGGGTCAAATTCTGCACCCATTGGATAATTTTCTTTTAACATGGGTTTTAATCCACTAACTCTTTGCATGACTTCAATAAGTCTTTCTTTGCTATCTTTTGATATCATAGTTAAGTATTTTTTAGATAAATACTTATTATATTGGAATTAGGTATCCATTTTCTTAATTTTATTATATGTATCAAATAATGACTTAATATTTAAGCCACCTGCAGGATTTTGGGTATGAATATAAATTCGATGAGGTAGTTCTTTATTATTTCTATC
>Ga0307377_10006707_pt1 | contig 12018 bp, 16 predicted proteins | sample TR3MG_FD_202535 | JGI IMG/M metagenome (GOLD analysis project Ga0307377, IMG submission 202535) | Soil microbial communities from Risofladan, Vaasa, Finland - TR-3 | ecosystem: Environmental > Terrestrial > Soil > Coastal area > Acid sulfate soil | place: Finland: Risofladan, Vaasa | collected...
AATTTATTTAGATATGATAACATTGTTGATAAATTATGAACATGTTCTTTATCACACCCCATTAATGGGATACCCAAAACGAAACAAGCTTCAAATACAAGACCAATTGCACATTTAGTATTGCCTTATTCAATTCTTTGTATTGAACTGCGACTTGCATTTATTCTTTCACCCAATTCTGTTTGGGACATACCACGTTCTTTTCTTGCAAGTCTAACTAAATTACCCAAATATGCTACTGTATATTTCGTTGCTCTTGAATCAACAGTATTAAATGGCAATCTTGTTCTACCATTATAAAAATCATCCTGTGATGTAGCATTGTTTTGCTGTATCAATTCTTTTTCATATTCCAATGCTTGCTCAAGATGAGGGAATATTTTAATAACTTCATATATAAATTGGTCTGGTTTTTCCTTTTGCTCTGCTATGAATTTCTTATTGTCAGAAGAACTAAAATAGATATGGCCTAGATCTTTCTCTGGTTTTACTTTCGATGTTCGAGATCCGATATAATATTTTTTTCTTTTTATATCGGTAATTTTATAAACATAATAATGCTTCATTCCATAGTTTTCCCCTTATATTTATTTTCCGGTTAATGTGAACAATTGCCCACATTAACCGGTGTTTTGTACATTAATGTTAATTTAAACCCACATTAAAACTTTATATGTTGTATTAAAATGTCAACGATTGAGACGGTGCTCCGGTGCCGAGGGCCTGAGATTGGCTTGACACACTTTCGCTTACCCAGTTTGCCAGCTTGGCCAGCTTCTGCGGTGTTGCATCACCCACGTCGATGAACTCGGTCAGCTTGGCATCATCTTTGAAATCCTGAAGATGCTGTTTGACTTCCCGTGACCAGGAACTTCCGGGATCGTGCAGGCCGATGAGAATAGTAACCAGGGATTCGATTTCCTCATGAGCCAATGCACCTTCACATTTTTCGGCAATGGATCTGGGGGTCATACTACCACGGTTGTTCATACCATCGGTGATGATGTAAACGGCACCGTTGCAATCGAAATCCTGTTCCACCAGGCGTTTGGAATATTCCAAGCTGGCACCGATAGCATCGTATGAGGCATCATAAAGGGCGGTGAACCCATCACACTGAAGCGGCTCATAAGCACTCACATCAATATCGGACAGGTTTTTGAAGCCGTGGATTTCCACGATGTCCTGATTGAATGTGATCAGCCGAAGCAAAAGGTTTTCCGCTCGGTCATTCTTTTTGGCAGCTTCGACGATGGTTTTGATTGCATTGAGTAATGCATCTGCAAATGACATAACGCTGCCGGAAATGTCACACACGATTGTTACAAGTGTGTATTCCGATGCTCCGAGATCCTCAATCCGAACTGCTGAGAATTGAAAGTTGCCCGGACCTGGAGTGTTGATAATCTGATTGTCGTCTGTCGCCATTAAACGAGGCATATGTTTTTTCCTTTCAAAATGTTAAAATGTTGTTGTCCAAAATGTATCTACCTATCCTACACTCATCATTAGGATATCTTGAGATTTGATCATGATTAAAACAAGGCGTTTCATCATACCATACCTTATCATGTATCTTGCATGAATATTCACCTGGTTTGTTTCCTTCCAGATGTTTGCATGGTTTGTCATTGCCTGGATGAACAATGAGATTTTCTTCGGCAATTCCTTTTTCAGGATCATCAACAATAACAACCATATATTTGTGGCAACAATAACCACATCGTAAACATTTCATTTGTTAAACACATAGTTGCCGAAGTCCTTAATCTTCAACCCCTCAATGACTGCATATTCCGTAGCATGTAAATCGTTTAATTTAACATAGTTACGAATTTCAATGAACGTCTTGCAGGGCCAAATCATAACATCTCCGTCTGTTTCTGTCAAATGAATTACCCAATACATAATTACACTTCCTCAATTGATATTGTTTCTGGGACTATTCCCAAATGACATTTCTCCAATACTAAAGAGCTGAGGTCACATAATTCTCGATCAAGATCTGTATAAACTCCCCAGTTAGGAGGGATATAGTCTTCAATGGATTCCTCATCTATCATTTAAGGAAATCCGCCGAGTTTGAAATTTGCATACCACGGGCAACCATGTCCTTTACGAACTTGTCGGCCGCATCGGTGAACAGGGTTGTTCCAGGAGGATCCGGAACGTTGGAGGTGCAGTCCTCAAGGAGAACCATCTTTTTGATGTTATCTTCCCCGAAGTTGTTGGCAATGTCGATAACCGTATTGGCCAGGCAATGTGATTTGGCCTCACCGGAAAGCAACAGAATGTCAGCTTCCTGAAGTGTTTCGATCAGCCCCATGTTGAGCTGTGTGCCTGGATCTTCGGGATCAGGAACGTCGGCCATGACGGCGGAGTAGTGCTCGGTCCACAGATTGGATCCCTTGGTCACGTAGTCGACCATTGCGAAATCCTTTTCCCAGTCCAGAAGAACATCGGATAGGACCGGAATAACTGCATAACCGAACGTGGCAATACGACAATGCGGAGGCCATACACACAGGGGATACCGACCGTTCGCTTCAAGAGCTGTCACATATTCCAACGCTCTCTTTTGAAACTGTGGGTTGGTTGTCCTCCAGGTGCCGTTGACCACATCATCTTTGGCGATGATTGTGAAATCGTAATCGCCGGGATGCTGCCCTTGTGAATTGACCCAGAAGACCGGGTGTGCAATGTCCACGTAATGATGACTGTCGAGTGTAACGTGAATGTCATCCATCTTGTCCTTCAAGCGTGTGATCATTGCGGCGAGACGTTCCATGTCCTTGTCTGCACCGGGAACGAAAAGGGATCCGGGTTTGACGATATCCGGAAACATTTTCTCCAATACAGGGTCAGCATTCTGAACACCTGGCCAGCAAAAATCGTTCTGCGGATCAATAATAAGAAGTTGAATGTTCATTTGTAATCCTTTCAAGTTTGTTTGAGCCATGCAATGAATCAGAGTATTCCATGACTAGGTTAGTGAATCTGCTTCTGAATTGTGCTTTCTTAAAACATGTTTGAGTTCCCATTGATTGATATGTGCTAATACAGTAAGGACTCTACTTTTATATAATTTCATACGAGGGTCTTTGGCTTTCCATACGCCATTAACTTGGTTAATAACTAATTGTGAATCTCCCTGAATATAAATGTCTTCAATACCAAGTCGTTGTGCTTTTTTAACAAGCCTTAATAGTGATGCATATTCGGCAATGTTATTTGTTCCGTGACCTATGGAATCGCTGTATCTAAAAATAATTTTACCGTATAACTTTATGAACCCTCCTATTTTCATCTGTCCTGGGTTTGGAGTTGCGCCACCATCGAAGGCAGCTGTGTATCGTTTCATCCCATGAATCCCTCGTTGAATGAGGTTCGATTACTTGTAAATGCATGAGCTATATTTTTGGTTATAGCTTCAATATCCTCTTCTGCATAATTTCGTTTTGCTAAGTCAGCCTGCATACCACATATAGCCAAATATATTGAATCACTTGATATAAATTCTTTTGATAATGATCGTAAAAATATCTGCATAATTTCGGGAAGTGGATTCAATGCTGTACGATTTAATCCCTGAACTCTTTTCTTTACATCGTTTCTCCATGTGTTTAATCCACAACAACATCCAGCCCCAGCATGTAACTCATTGCGATAGTCTGCTCCAAGAGGACCTGATATTTTCATTAGACCACATTCATATCGTTCGTCAGTCCAAATGAGTTGAGGACATACTGTTGCGCCAGGATAAAGTCTTCTGGCTACATCACAAGGAGTTTTCATACAACAATACCCACATCCAACACACTTTTTTACCTTCATCGGCACTCCTATTTCTTTTGCGTGCCAACCTTTGGCCAATACATCACTTCCGTACCGGCGGGGATCTTGCGGTTGATACTTGTGGATTGAATAAACACATCAAATTTGGCATGATCGCCGGGAACCAATCGAACAGTTCCAACTGCATTTCCGATACCAAGCATGTCCCGAGCATCCTGACCACAATACACTTCGCCGGAGGTCTTGACGCGAAGGGCAACGAGTTTGTAATCCTGCACCTTCTTCTCGGTTTTGACCAGCTGATAAAATGCGGCACCCTTGATCCATTCTTCTCCAGCACCAAGGATGATTTGTTTGATGGTTGTGTCCTTTGGTGCTTTGATGAATGTCACCTGATTGGTGATCTTTGAAAGGGCTGTTCTCGCTTCACGAACTGTTAGATCACCAAGATCAGAATAAAAAGATTTTGACCTGGTTCCCAAAGTGCCTGCTGATTTCGATACAAAATACCCACTGAACGCTCTGGTGTTTGTGACGAATGCCTGCTCTGTTCCCACGGCTGAAGATGCATCCCATTCTTGAATGTTACCCATCGGAATTCCGTATTTTCGGGAGAAATATACAGCTGCTTGATTTGGAACCAGAAATGCAAACGTCCAACGATCAGTGGCAATCTTCTTTTCCATTTCCCTGATAGCTGCGGGAACACCAGGGTCGTTTGAGCTGTTCTCTTGCCCATCCGTTACCACGTTAATGACGAATGTGGTATCCGCTTTTCCATCATCCATTTCTTCCAGCTTTTTGATAGCACGATATACGGAATCAAAAAGAGGAGTCATGCCCGAAGGAATGATGTCTCCGTCTTTCAATTCTTCAACCGTCTGGACTTGATGCCCAACGTAGAGAACTCGATGCTTCAAAGTCCGGTGACCAAATGTCAGAGCAGTCATTGTTGCTTCCTGACCTTCTGCCAATACAGCATCTCGAATCCCATCGACATTTTTGTTGTATGCTGCGATAAGAGGTTTAACGATTCCTGAAATGGAACCGCTTTCATCAATACAAAATGCAACGTGTGTCTGTAACATATGTTTTTCCTTTCTTAAGTTTGTAAGGGGAGGTTTCCCTCCCCTATGATTAAACAGTATAACAGTTTACTTCTTGGGCGTCAAACCCATTGTGAGATTGTTGGCACCAAGAATAGCTGCGGCACCTTCAAGACTTGATCCAGATCCCATAACAAATGTTTGGGGAACTTTGATCATTTCAGGATTCTCTTTGGCGGCTGCAAGAACTTCCTTCACATACGCCAGTTCGAATGCCTTCTCTTTACCCAAGACGTTTGCTTGAGCTTCCTGACCTTTGGCCACGGCTTCCAAATACTTCCGTTGCCCAAGACCTTCCTTCTCTTTTGCGGTCGCGTTGTTCTCTGCAACCTTGATACCGATTTCAGATCTCATCAAGTCACCCTGCTGATCTGCACGAGCACGTTCTTTCTCAGACTCAACCCGCTCGAATTGAGCAAGCTTCTCTTGGCGATATGTTGCAACCAAGGACTCGGCAAGTTGTTTTCTCTTACCAGGCAGAAGTAGCTCAGGAGGAACAGACGGGTCACCGAATCGAACTTCCATAACCGTCAGGCCATATTTAGCACCTTCAGGAATAAGTTTTGCTTCAACTGCTCCTTCAAGTGCCTCTCTTTTGTAAAGGAGGTCCAACACCTGACGAGGACGAGTGATGGTCTTTGTAACTTTAGCTTTAGCTGCATCGTCCCACATTTCAACTTCGTCAGGAACATTTCTGGCAGCTTCATTACGAAGAACACTTCTGAAGGTTGGAGTCATGATTTTATCTTCAATGGCTCTAATGCCACCAGCAGCAGCAACAACGAACGGTGCATTCTCAGGAGTCACCTGAACTTGGATTCGTGCATCCTGAAAAACATCCCAGTTTTCAACACGCAGAAGAACAGAACCATCCGCGGCATCTTCCGGAACTTTTACTTCATATTCAGTCAGGGTCTGCTCGATTTTACCTTCGTCGTTAAGAACCAGGTTGATCTGACGACGAGTATACCCACCGATGTATTTCCAGGTTTGAATCTGGGTCGGAATGACTGTAATATCATATGCTTCAGTGTTCAGGTAGTAACGATCAGGTTTAAGAACACTTGCCCAAACTCCCTTGTATCCTTTTGGAACGATTGGAACTGATAGAGTTGTAGACTCGACACCGGTAGGCAGGATTGCTTTACCATCATAGTGTTCACCCACGTTGGATTTAACAACAGCAACATGGCCGATTGGAACGTCAGTCGCTTTTCCTTCGTACACTTCAAACAGATAACGATTGAGACGATAATCGCCAGGAGGCAACACCGTCAACTGTGGTCCTTTTACACCTTTTGGCCCCTTGCTTTCCTCAGCAGAATACCCCATAAATTTCATTGCATCAATCATGTCACTGGCATTATCCCACGCCGGAGCAATGAATTGATCAGACGGCATCGGATTACCATCTTTGGCAACCAAATAACCATACGTCCCCTGCTGAATTTTCACAATGGGGAGCTCATCAATGTCATGTGTTACGGCAATAAACGGGATCAAATGAAAGCCAGGTGCCAAGATTTTCGCTTGGGGGCCTTTCTCTCCAGGTGCCGCAATGATACGACCAGGAGGCATGTCACTCCCAAAATAGATTCGCTTCAGGTGACCGACTTTATCTGAGTCGATGACTAAACAACTGGTCATGAGAAAACAGATAAATGCGAGTGATACACAAACGCCACGAACCACCCACCCTATCCAACTGAGACTCTTTTCAACATACTCTCCGTGTTCCCTTGCTTTATGGGTTTTCGGGAGAAACTTCGGTACAACTATTGCTGCTGCAATGAACAGCACAATTAGAACTAGTAAACTCATGTGTAAATCCTTTCAAGTTTTAAAGTTTGTTTGGGTTAATTCCAACTGAACGTAGATTCTTTTGCCACCTCCTTTCTTCTGGTAACCACATCCACCACCGACCTCCAAGACCGGGAGCAGACAGGCAATAACATTTGGTTCCCATCATCTTTATCTCTTTGTATTGATGCCAATGACCAAAGAACCACAATGATGGTTTGTACATTCTCCACAGTTCACTTAATGCCTGATTTGATATTTCAGGACCTTTTTCAGGATACCCTTTTCTAACATCATGAACTAATTCAGAAGGGCATGTATGTGTAACAAAGATATCTACATCAATATCGGGCAGATTTTCAAAATCTCTTGGAGTAATAGTTTCTTCTGGAAACCAATCAATCCCAATTGTTCTCCACTCTTTATCAATGGAGTATGCACCGCCCATAAATAGAATGACTCTTCCATCCGGAAGTGTATAAGTCGAACCTCTTGGCTGATAAATAATCCCGGGTTCTATCTCATCACTTTCACGTTGAGCAAGTGACCAAAAGTCCTCATGGTTTCCATCAATCCACCGAAGCCATTCCGCTTCTTGCAATTTGATTGAAGATAAGGGTCTGGTTCCTCTGGTCTTGTTATTGAACTTTGGCCAGAATCCAAAATCTCCACAGCAAATTACTGCTTCGGGTTTCTTTTTGTTGATCAATTCATTTAGACGATGAAACTCATTATGAATGTCGCCTGTTATTAATATCTTGTCCAATCTGTCACTTCCCTCCTAACCTTCATTAGCAATTTGCCGAGGTTATTTTTTCCCTGTATATCTTTACATTTTGGACAATAGCAATTGCCCCAATAATTATCATGCCAATAGTTTCCTTCGATGATTGGCATGTCTCCTGTTGATAATAATAAGATTCTAAATTCATCATACATGAATTTCTGCATTAAGAATCTTTTCATATAAGCAATCTTAACAATATCCCAATCGGGTCTAATAAAAATCTTTCTACCCATGCGTTTTGCTTTGCCCGCTTGTTCGGACGGCAACTCTGCGATTCTCTTTCTGAAGAAGACGTCTGTTGATTTTGATGCCACAAAAGCATGCTCAACACTTGGGAAGTTTATACCTTCAAAGTGAATGACTACCGGGTAGAAATTACTGAATTTCTCATATTTATCTTTAAACGAATCCACCTGACCTAATTCTTGCACCGAGTAATTTCTCCTTTTCAAATTTATTTGTATTTGCTCTGTCAACAAATCCTTCCCAAAAATCATCCGGAAATTCAGACTCAGATGAAAAGTGATGAATTGTGCAATCATTTGCTGAAGCTGCCATACACATAGCCCATATTGAGTGAGTTATTTCCCCCACGCCAAACATTGCTATTGCTTCTTTATTTGATGTTGGAAACAATTTATCCTTAGTCATCAATGAAGCATCCTGCATCCTTTTAACATCATCGTTGGTGAATTTCAATGGGCCATGTTTTAAAAACATCTTTCCGGGATCAGTATCTTTCATGGTTCTTATTCCAACACTAATAAAATAATGATATGGTAACCGTGGATCAATCTTCAAATCATACAATTTATTGCACCTCCATTTTAAGAACAAAATATAAATTGGTTTATAGAAGGAGAATTTCAATGAGCGAATATTCATATCCTATGTTTAATGAACAAGGAAAAGTAATTTGTCAAATCTGTGGGAAACCTTATCTTGTAATTTCCCCAAGGCATTTAGGAACACATAATATAAAATACGATGAATACAAACTTCGATTTCCTGATGCACCTTTATCCTCTGAAGAGTTCAATGCTTCTTCAAAATACGGAAAAGAAAAAACTCTCTTTGTTGAAAAAGAAATGAGCAAATTTGAAGAAGAAATTGAATTGCCAGAAGAAGATGTTGAGGAAATTATTGTTGATGAGGAACCAGATATTGAAGATGAAATTGATTTAAGCAAGCTACTTGAAAGAGAAGCAGAAGATAAAGACATAATGGCAAAGAGTAAAAATAAAATCCTTGATCACCTTCGAGTATATTTTACCAACATTCAAAAAGATTATACGATTAATCTATATGGAGCTGGTCAAATGCTGAAGTTTCAATTCATAACCGACTTTTGCGATCCTGTCTTGAAAATTGTAATTCAATTTCCAAAGACATTTTGGCATAATCAGGAGAAAGCACTTGACCCAAACAAAAATTATACATTGGAACAATATGGGTGGAAGGTCATTGTATTCAATTCAGTGGGGCCATCCTTCAAAGAGATAAGTGATCATATAGAAAGTTTATAACTAACATGGTTCCATTTTTAGAACAAAATTATGAAAAATTACCAATTAATTATTTCATGGTAAGTTAAAGAAAATGTTATGGGGTGCTTCTAAATGTAGGAGCGCCCCACACCTTATCTAATACCCTCAAAAATATTAACCAAAGCATCCCTTCGGTTATTTATATATATAGACGCCAACTGTTTACCCAAATTGTTTTTGAGTAAACATCTAACAATAATAAAAATTTAGAACATAATATAAATCATCTGGTGATGATCCTACAGCAATTTTTAAAACCAAAATAGAGTATATTCACAGTAAGGAGAAATTATCTAATGGCAAGCACTATTCCGGTTCAGGAGAGGATTGTTGATCCGTTTGCCTCTTATAACAGCAATGTGGTAAATAGAATTACAGAGATTGTAACTCAAAATGATGAGGGGATGTTGATAACGAACTCGCTACAAGTTATCTCAGACAGTACATCTCCAAATGACACAGTTCTTGTTAAACCCGGATACGCTGTTAAAGATGACGTGCTGATAAATATTACAGCACAGCACTCGGTCAACATCACAGACCTTAGCCAATACGTTTCAACTACAACATTCTTCCCGGGAGCTGGGTATTACTATATAGTTTTGGAATATCAATATCAAAAACAAAGACCCGCTCCAGTTGCATATATTAAAATTCTAAAACCAACAGAGAGAGGCTTGTTAGTTGAAGGTTCCCCATATCTTCTTTTGAAGGTGTTGGATGTTAATATATCAGGAACCATTCTTGCGCTGTATGACTCAGACCCAGATCCAATGTACTCCACAAATGAAAGAACCTACTTAAGACATTATGCAGGAGCTGTAACAAATCTTCCAACTTTTGATCAAGATAGAGACCAAGGAAGAATTGCTTATGAAAGTGATAGAAATAAGTTTTATTTTGGTTATGAATCGGAATGGGGTGAATTGTTACCAGAATCAGTTCAAATACCAATAGACTTAGATACCACAGGCGTATCTGTTGGAGACATTTGTTATGTAAATAGTGGCGGAACTGCATCATTGGCAAGCGCAGCAGCTATAAATTCCTCAGCTGATTTTATCATAACTACAATCAATTCAGATCTCATTACCGGCTTTGGTATAATAAGTGGTTATGCGGAAGGTATAAATGTTGAAACTGCAATAACAATTAGTGTAGGAGACAAACTATATTTATCTGAAACAGATGCTGGAAAAGTAACAAATGTAAAATCAGCACCTTATTTTCAAAGTGTTGGTAGAGCTGTATCAGCAGGTAATGACACAACACCAATAAATATAATCTTCAGTCCACGATCAATCCTTTCAGAAACAGGCGTCCGTATTTCAGGTCAAATTTCTTCATGGTCAGGCGTAGCAGGAAGTTATTATTATGATATTGATACGTCGGAATTGGCTGCTGATGCTTTTATGTGTTCGTGGTTTGATGATTCAACAAAATACCAAGTAGTTCCACAGGATGTAGAGATAAGAGATTCGGGCGACACGCTCAGAGTTTACTTCAATATAAATACTTTAACTATAAATTATATAGTACAAAATTAAACATAGAAAACCATTTTGTAAGGATATAAACGATTTGTAAATTTTCGACTTCGACTACGAAAATTTTATTAACTAATAGGGAGCAAAATATGTCAAGACTCAACACAGTGGTTAACTTTCTTAATGAGTTAAACTCGAAGTCTGTGAAGAGTGCTCTCGGTTCGCTTTCGATTCTATTAAATGAGTTAGAAGACAAAAATGACCCGGAGCACATCGAAATGGAGATTGTGAATATCTCTTATCAATTCATCGAAAAACTCAACCTTTTAGAAGCCGCTCTAAGAAAGTACAAAGCAACAGATCATGTCCTTACTGGTTCAAAGCTAGACGATCTATACGGCGGTGGTTCTTCTTCAATATTAGATGATTAAGAAAATAAATCTAAGGGGTTAAAAGGTAGAGTATAAAGATGGCGACAGACAAAAAAATAACACAGTTAGGAGTGATGACTCAAGCTGGTCCTACTGACGTTTTACCTATTGTAAACGTAGCAGGAACACCAGATGTTACTGAGCAAATTACTACTACGAATTTATTCGCTAGTCCGCAACCAATCGGAAGTTCTAACCCAAAGACAGGTGCCTTTACAACATTAGAACTGCCAGCAGGTTCAACGATTGACGAATTTTCTACAGATGGTACACTTGCTGGTGACTCTGATACGGCAGTTCCTACGGAGAAGGCGGTAAAGGCATATGTTGATGCAGCCATACCTTCATTTGTTTCCGACAGAATTGAAGCAGGCGACTCAAGCGTAATCGTTTCAGACTCCACAGCATCACCCGGAAGTATTGATTTTACTGTTGATACCTCTCTTGTAACTACAATAACCTCGTCTGGTTTACAGCTATCTACTGGCGCAAGAATAAATGAATTTTCTACCGATACAACATTAGCAGATAGTTCAGACACTGCCGTACCAACAGAAAATGCAGTCAAGACATATGTAGATAACCAAATAGCTACAGTTGCTCCAAATAAAATTTATCAAGGAGATGTGAGTGCGACAGCGTATGATAACACATCTACTCAATCTGTTGTAGTTGTAACTCCTGTAAGTATTCCGGGACCAGACACAACAGCTGTACAAATTTTATATTTTAATTCATTTTCTTCATCTAACTGGAATGGTCAAGCCAGTATTGTTGATGGAAACATTGCAACATTTGGCCGAGCAGGTTTACCAGATGATTCATATGCTCAGACAAATAATGGAGTTGCATCATTTGACTCAACTGCAATCATAACAACTGCTCAAATTGTTTCTGTTGAAATTAGAGTTAGATCAAGACAAACTATTTCAATGTCTCGAGCAGATTTGATTCCTGTTTTTAGTGGAACGACAGACGGAAATACAATAGATCTACTTGGAACAGCAACTGCTCCTGCAATAGCATATACTCCTTGGGTTGATATTACAAATGATCCTTCTGGAC
>Ga0307377_10006710_pt1 | contig 12014 bp, 13 predicted proteins | sample TR3MG_FD_202535 | JGI IMG/M metagenome (GOLD analysis project Ga0307377, IMG submission 202535) | Soil microbial communities from Risofladan, Vaasa, Finland - TR-3 | ecosystem: Environmental > Terrestrial > Soil > Coastal area > Acid sulfate soil | place: Finland: Risofladan, Vaasa | collected...
ACTAGCGCCTACTAGTTTATCAAATTCGTCCTCAAATATAATTGAAAGATATTCAAATTTTGTCGTAATAGCATCAGAGAGGTCAATTTCCTCATTATATTTGTCTTTAAACCCTGTTAGAGCATCATCAAATGTTAAAGCCTTAGTATATATCAGGGCTTTTATAACACGCTTATTCACAACCCTTAATGTCACTTTGTCTGTAAAATCCTTGAAAGAAGTATATGGCGCTTTTGAAACTATTTCATTAGCAGCCTTTTCACCAACGCCTTTGATTTTGCCTAACGGGAATATTAACGTATTCCCTTCTATTTTGAAATCATCTACACCTGATTTATTAATGTCAGGGTGAACTATTCTGATATCACTTGTTTTCTGTATCATGACTACATAGTTTCTCAACAGATTAACTTTTTGTCTGTCTTGAACAGAATCAGCATTGTTTGTGTTAGACAGCAAAGCTGCAAAGTATTCATGAGGATACAAAGTTTTGAGATACATCATTATATAACCAATCATAGCATATCCAGCAGAATGGCTCTTATTAAAGGAATATGAAGCGAACTGTTTTGTCATCTCCATTATTTCAACAATCTTTTTATCGTCATAGTTCGTATTTTGATGGCAACCCTCTTTGAACTTAGCCATCAACTTCTCAAAGTCTGAGTAATCAGTTTTACCTTTGAACAATAGTTTCAGAGTGTGTCTTGCTTCATCAGCTTCTTCCAATGATAATCCACCAAGCTTATGAAAAACGTCAAGTGTTTGTTCTTGATAGACCATCACACCATATGTATCCTTCAGCAGACTCTCAAGCGCATCAGTACTGTTAGGGTCAAAGCTTCTTTTATTAGTTAAGTAATTCTCAAGCCCTTTCGCTTGGATTACAGCTGGACGATATAATGCATTGATTGCAATCAAATCATCAAACTTCGTAGGATTAACTTTTTTGACAAACTTAGTTATCTGAGAACCTTCAAATTGAAAGCATCCAAATGTATTGCCTATAGCGAATTCATTCAGAACCTTTATGTTATTGTCATCCAATATGATGTCTTCTAAATTGGCTTTGCCATTCAGAAGCTTAAGACAATCCTTTATAATACAACACGCATTCAGCCCTAACAAATCAAACTTCATCAACCCTGATTGAGTTATCGTTCTTATATCTGCGCCTTCTTGAAATCCTGCTACAATCTGGTCATTGATTCTAATGACAGGTATATGCTCTTCCAGTTTTCCGGGAACAATGACAGTCCCAGCAGCATGTAAAGAATAGTGTCTTATTTTGCCAAACAGAACCATAGCTATTTTGAAAACAGCTGCATGTTTCTCGTAAAACTTTCTATTAGCACTGTTCAGTTTTAACGAACCCTCAATAGCTTTTTTGAAGTCATCTTCGTCATCACCGATATGTTTAGTTATACTGTCTATAACAAATTTGTGTTCGCCTCCGTGAACTACTCTAAACGCATCACGCAATGCCCCTTTAATCCCATAACGACCAAATGATATGACATGGGATACAGAATCATTCCCATATTTTTGTTTGAGGTATTCTTCAATCATAGGCCTCTTTTTTGAATCAAAGTCCATATCTATATCAGGCGGGTCTTTACGAACCATTGTTAAGAATCTTTCAAAGTATAACCTATATTTTAGAGGGTCTATTTTTGTTATACCAAGAACATATGATAATAATGAACCAGCAGCCGAACCTCGGCCAACTCCAACCAGTATATCATTTTTGTTTGCAAAATCAACAATGTCAGCTATGATTAAGAAGTAATCAGCCATGTTTTTATACTTAATCACTCTCAGTTCAGTCTTTAACCTTTCAACATATTCTTTTTTGGCAAGGTTCTTTTTCTTCATGCCTTCCAATGCTTTATCTTTAAGAACTTTAAAAGAATCGTCGCAAAACTTTGGCATTATTATTTTGTCTGAGTTAAGATTAAACTGTTCAACTTTTGATGCTACATCAAGAGTGTTATTCAATGCTTCTTTAATGAATCCAATATCATATCCACATGTAGTGCATTCATCTATAATCTCTTTATATTGCTTTAACCATAAGTTTCTGGCTGTATACATTCTCACATCTTTATCTAGAAGACTCTGTTTTCTATAATTTAAGTAATGCACATCATGTATTTTGACATAGTCTTTTTTAGCATAATGTGTATCCACTGTCAGAACTGGTCTAACTCCAAGCCTTTTATAGTTATCTTTTATCCAGTCATTTGCTTTCCTCTGTTCAGGTAACATGTTCTCCATTACCTCAAGATAAAAGTCATCTTTAAACACTTTTTTGACTTCGTTAATAAACTTTTCAGCAACATCTGGCTTGTCTAAACTTATTGACGCGGCCACCTTACCGGCTGTGCAACCTGAAAGAAATATGATATCACCAGCACTAGCAAAAACATCCTCATAGAACATTATGGGACGATAATAAAAAGAATCTCTCATTGACTTGCCTAATAGTTTTAATAAATCGTGATACCCTTTTTGATTTTTAGCCAGTAATACAACATGTTCTCTTCTAATACCTGATTCTTTATCCTTAAGCTTTTCAAAGTCTTCTTTATATGTACAATATGCTTCAATACCTATTATTGATTTTATACCAGCCCTAAGACATTCATCATTAAGATTAAATGAACCACACATATTGCCGTGGTCAGTTAAAGCGATAGCACTGATTCCATTCATTTTGGCCCATGACACATATTCCGGTATAGTAAGGATTGAGTCTCCTATGCTAAAGTCACTGTGACTATGGAGTGGCACATACGTTTCATTCATTTCAACAATCCTTATGAAAGCTGGTTACGAAAACAGTAATTTTCCCAGGTTGTACATTCAGTTCATGTGTTAACATATCCATTAGAATAGATGCAGTTTGAACATCAAAGTCAAAGTTCCTGATAGCATGTTGGCTTCTATAGAACTCGTTTATATTTATATTACCGTCGCGAATAAAGACTTGAACCATTGATATGCATTTACACATTTTATTTGTGTATACATTAGCATATGCGGCTCTTCTACTATGCTTATCGTTTTCCAATATAGAAATGCAATCAAATAAACGCCTTATAAGATACTGCCTCTCATTCAAATCGTCAGGTTGATGTGGAGGAATTCGTTCAAAGATAAAGTCAGTACTGAAAGTAAGTTCATAAGAGATATTAATAAGCTCCTTGTATTTCTTATTATCTATGACTATGCTTTTTGAATTTGCCAAATCGCCATATAAATGCTCAAAGTCATTTCCGTAATTTGTAACCATTTTTCACCGATTCTGTAACGAGCCAAATTGCTTTTTCAAAATCAATACGTGTGTTGACAAACTGCTTTGCAGAAACTTTTGAATATTCTAACATTGTGCTATAATCAGCAACATGATGCTTAAGATAATCATCTTCAGGTTTTAGTTTATAGTTTAACAACGCACCAAATTGTTTTTTGAATGCTTGTTCTGCATCATAAATAAATGCACCAAAGCAATCAATTTCAGGCCCAGCGATTATAATATCTTTGCCCTCAGCTTTGGGATTCATTATTATCTTTTCAATCAATGGTATAACATTAGATGCGTATTCATATTGCTTATTAATTTCAGGATTCAATTTCACCTCATATGTCTTACCTTGTAATGAGGCAACGAACATTCTAGCCCAAATTGATGCAGTGTCATGAGGGTAGTCACCAAATAAGAACACAGGGAGGAAGTTAATCCATCTTTTTGACAGTCTCTTAACAATAACCTCACCCATTAACTTAGTTTCACCATACCACGTTTGAGGTTTCCTTGGCGTTTCAGGTGATATCTTTTTGACAGCGTCGTAACTGTTAGGGTCCATTGTAGCCGTAGTGCTAAAATTAACAAATAAGCAATCAGGTGCAACCGATTTAATGATTGACATAAGATGTCTAATAGCATCAACGTTTAATCCATAAGCCCCGAATTCATCTTCTTCGCACTTATCAGTTCCAACGTAAGCAGCTGTATGTATTATAATATCAGGTTTGTGCTCTTCAATGATAGAATAAATCTCATACAAATTGCTTATGTCTATTTCATCATCATAAGGATAATCGAAGACACAAGGTAGACTCCTTTTATTATGAAAGCAAACAACAGAGTCATGTGCCTCATCATTTATAATGCAATGGCCACTATGTTTTAATGCATAATAAAGAAGCCTACCCAAATGCCCAGATTCACCTGTTATCAGAATCTTTTTACGTTGCTTCACTGCTCGCACTCTCATCTACTTTTTCCCTGCCAAGATATTTTATGGCAGTCTTAAGACGTGCTCTTATCCTTTTCTCATCATAATCAGGGAGAACAGCCTTTATTGACGCAACCAAATCATGACCTTCTTTGCCTTCCGCCATTGCAGCCTTCAAAGCCGCAATGAACGTCATCTTTTTTTGTTTCCCGGATTCCATTTTAATATTCTCCTTTTAGTTTCTTTTACGATTTCATCGACAGATTTACCATTGCAGTCAATGTAAATCACATTTACGCCACACTTGCTGGCAACTTTTAACAGTTTTTTGAACAGCGCACTAACGAGGCGTAGTTCTTCTAAATCATATGTCCCTCCTTCAGTCCGTTTATATCGTTTATTGACTTCCTTAAAATCTAAGCCCAGATAAACAATATATGTTTCAAATTCTTGACGTAGTCTAAGCATATACTCCTCAATATTTCTTTTAGGATAATGGGCTTGTCTGAAGATAGTATCGTAGACAAGATTATCAACTGGGCTTCTATCAAATGTGATATCACCTTCACCAGTTGCCATAGCATATGCTTTTCTAGTAGTGCTTTTCCCAACTCTGTCAACACCTGTAAAATAGATAAAACGCTTTAAACAGGGGTTATCATTCATAATTTTATCCATCTCTCACCTCTCTAGCGTTACTTTCTTTATGTTATCCATGTATTCACCCAACCTGTTTTTATTATACGATATGTAATAGTTAGGATGGTATATTTTAATCAAAGGGAACCCTATTTCCTGTTTAGCTAAGAACTGGTAAGCAGGTGTCCCCATTGCTATAACAATCTCAGGTTGAACTTCATCAATCTCTTGTTTTAATATAGGAAGGCACGCTTCCATATGTCCATTCATAACTGAATTAGATTCAGTAGAGCATTTCACCAAATTAGTCACATAGCTTTGTTCAAGTATCCCTATGTCTTTAAGTATTTTGACGAACTCTATACCTGTGCCCTCACTGAAACTTGGTCCACCGAAAGCATATTCAAGGTCTCTAAATCTTCTGTGTGAAGGATTCAAGCCAACAAAGAAATACTTAGCATTCTCACAAGCCTTCCACCCATGAAGCTTCCCATATCCCATTTTAATGTTCTCAATATTGAAGCTTAACTTGTGTAATTCACAAGCATTACATTCACTTGTTCTTCTTAATTGCATTTAACACCTCAAGATAACTATTGACTCTGATTACATTCTCGCCTATACTGCCTTGATTATAGATGTTGCTCATAAGAAAACATTTGTAACCCCAGTTGCTAACTTCATTAGCGATATTACGATTGTCCTCTATCATAAACTCTAAATGAGGGAACTCTTTAACAATGACCTTGTGTTTTTCTTGGTCAAATAAGATAGCATCGTAACGTATCGCCTTCTTATCTAAACTTATTTTAGTATCTGCAAATAATCTGAAATATTTCTTATAAGGTCTTTTTGTCAACACAACAATAGAATATCCCAGTGATTTAAGATTTCTAGTGAATATATTAGCGCCTGGATAAATTGGAACAGACATTTTGAAGCCTGTTTCACGATACTTATGTTTCAACTGAAGATATTCATCATTGCTTAAAGCTCTTTTGACATCAAACAAAGTCCTGAACTTCTTAGATTTTTGTTTATTGATAAACTTTATCCAGTGTTCTGGATATTGAACTAACACACCATCAAGGTCGATTGCACACACCTTAGTATTCTTAGACTTAATGATATTCAAAGCTTTCATCTGTTTGAACCGCTGTTCCACAACCATTGATTTTCGTTCAAATTCGTTCATAAAGCTTGTAGCATCAAGCCCCCATACGATACATATGTTCAAGAAGAACTTGAAAATATCTATAGCCTCTTCAGCTATATTTGTGTTTATGATTTCTTTTTTCTTTTTCCAAGGTGCCCAATTAATCTCTTCAAGTAACTCAAACAATTCAGCTGTAGCAGCCAGAACAAATCGTTGCGTTTCTATCTGCTTTTGTTCATCAGTTAGATGTAACAGTTCTTTGTTAATCTTTTTTTGTATGTTGAATATCCGTTGTAATCTGTCTCGCATGTTTAATTACATCCTCTATTTTGATTGAGTAATTACCTTCAGCTAATCTTCCAAGAAAATATGTGTTATCTAAAATAGGAAACTTGTCAACAACTGGGAACTTGTAAGTCTGCTTGTTTATAGCACCATATTTTATTTTGTAGTCAACCAGAAAATCCAGACATGTTCTCACATCATCTTGATGTTTTGTGTCCATTTCAAATACAAGTTCATTCATTGATTCATTGACATTGATTCTATGGAAATGATAGCTAAAATCTACAGAATAAATAAAGTGTTTACATATATCAAATTTTGATTCAATAGATACTCGTATTACGGGAATTGTTATGAACCGAATATCAAGATGCAATCCAGACAATTTTGAAAATGTAGATATAGGGATTGTTGAAATAAGGTTATCGTAAAAGTAAGTAGTGCCATTGGCTTTCAGACTTTTGTTCTCTAAATCAATTAGCGAAACTTCATTGTTTGTTTCAATTCGCAACCCCTGAGTGCACAAGTTTTTCACAAGCCCTTCTTTATCAGCTATAAACTTGTTTGCTCGCTTCCCAGAAAGATAACCATTCATTTTGTCTAAAGAAACTGGTATTAAGCTTTGGCCATATTTTTTTAAGCGATATGCTTGGAATATTTGAAACTGCTGTTCTTTACGAGTGTTATTGAAGAAGTTCATAAAGTAACCTTCATTCATAATCATTATATCAAACTTCTCTCGCTTAAGACCTTTAGCGAATTCAGCAATTTCAGTTGTGTCATGCACATATTTAGGGAATGTCATGTCATACAAGTCTTTCGCAAGTTCACCTGAAGATTCTAATAACATTGAATCAGGTATGATATTTAGCGCAAGTAGACCTGATATCCCCCCACCTATAATAACATTCACAAGCATATCCCCCTCATATATATAATATCACACAAACGTCATTTTGTTTACTTTATTTGCGATTATTTTGCGTTTCTGTATCTACTTTGTTCTTCATCAGTACATTCTTTTAACAAACCTAAGTGGGGATAGAACCTATAAAAAAGTCTAACATCATAACCACTTACATCATTAAGTTTATTCTTAGGGATTATCGCTTCAACAATCGGATATGTCTTCTGGTCTTCAGTAAAAACATATACAGTATCAGGTTCAATTTTGTATTCATTGTATAAAAGAATCGTCATATCAGAATCATCTTCTAATTTTTGTGTTTCCTTGATATGACTTTCAGTAGGTCGTTCCATTATTGACGATTTGACAACTTCAAGACTTCCTATAATAGGGATATTGAATTCGTTCACACACTTTTTGAGGCTTACGCTTATGAAGTCTATCTTTTCACGTATCTGCAACTTTTTATATGTATCAAGATTGTGTATTTTGTCAACGATAACCACTAGACGTTTCTTATCATTTTCAGCTATCCTCTGATACACACGTATCATGTTGACCATTTCTTCTATTTTGTTGTTCGCTCTAAACGCAAATGATGTTGTTAGTGCTTTAATATAGTTTATCGCTTTGTCTCTAGCTTGTAATAGTTCAGTCTTCTTTTCTTCAGTAAGTGCTTCATTCATTTTGATTTTATATTTAGGGTTCTTAATCCAGTTTATAGGTATACCACATTGCATTGATATCATTCTTCCAATACTTTTATATTTAGAGTCATCAATGCTGAAGTATAGCACATATACTTTGTCCCGATTGTGCTCAAGTATGTTTTTAGAAAGCGACATCAACCAAGCAGATTTCCCTATATTCGTTCTGCCACCTACAATATAAAAGCCTTCTTGTAATCCATCAGTTATTCTATTAAAATTAGGCCATCCTGTATCTAAACCTAATAGCTCACCTGTCCTGCTCCAAACTTTTTCTTCAAACTCATCAATGTCCCTGACAAGTGATTCGCGAGACTCTATAATATCTTTGACGCTTATGATATTTTGATTGTCCTTGAATATGTTCTGCAACTCTTTTGTAACAGCTGTTTTAGTAAACTTTGTCTTATCACAAAACTTTTCAACAAGCCGTTCACGCTTCAAATCATCTTTTTCACATGCAATAATTGAAAATAAGATATCTTTATTTTTATCAGACAGCAATATCTCAGTATTATCAGAATTAAATGGGACTCTATTCAGCGTCCATATAAAGGCATCAATTTCTGGTAAGTTTTTGAACTTTTCAATGCCATATTTCTTTACAAAATCGTCAGGGTCCTTAAAGTTTTTGTCCTCTTCAGCAGACATACGAGGTAATTCTTTGACTAAGAACTTCAAATCAGTTTTATTTCTATATAGTTCAATAATTTTCTCAGTATTTGTAATCCCAACATCATCACTGTCAAGGCATAGTGTTATTTTCTCAACACCTCTGCGAACTAAAATATCATATTGTTCAGTAGTCAAATCTTTCCCAGACAAAGCAATGACATTATGAACCCCATTAGCAAATAATGTTAGAACAGAAGCGTTTGATTCAACAGCATATAATTCATTTGAGTATTTCCTGGCTTCTCTTAAATTAAATAGTGCTTGTGACTTTTTATGAACTATTGAATTCTTAGTAAACAAATACTTTGGCTTTGTTTCACCATCAAGAGCGCGTGATACTAAAGCTGAGACCTTACCGTATTCATTTCTCCAAGGAATTATTAATCTGTTCTCAACAATAGGAATAAAGATGCTATTCCCTTTTTTGATTACATCAATTCCAGAAGACTCAATCAGTTCATCACTAATACTATGTTGTTTCAGAAAAGCATATAGACTTTTTGAAGGTGAATACCCTAAGAAAAAAGACTTGCGTAAATCAGACCATCCTCTGCTTTTAACATATGACAACACCTTCTCAGTATTGTATTTTTGTAAATAGAGATATGTGTATTTGACAACTAATTCAAGTAAGTCATATATTTGTTTTTTACGTTTTTCTTCAGGGGTCTCTTCAAGGACTTCATATTGAAGATTGAACTTTTTGGCAAGGTATAATACGTTATCTGCTATAAACTCATAACTGCTTAATGGCTTGTTCTCAAGATAATAAGCTGCGTGGAATATATCGCCAGCGCCTTCACAAACTAAACAATTCCAATGGTCCGTGTCTGGGAAGAAACCTGCTGAGGGTGTGTTATCTTTATTCTTGTGAACTTTTGCATTAGGGCAGCAGAAATGGGCCCCGGTTGTTTTTATCCCTTTTTCTTCAAGATACTTGCGCAGGTAAGGCCGTATTTGTGACTTTAATTCATCTAAGTTTTTTATTCGCAATTTATTCCCTGATGTCTTTTACCCTATATATATATAATAACAACGAAAACGCATTTTGTTTACTTTATTTTATGAAACTAGTTGGACTGCTTTACAACAAGCCCTTCAGATATTGGCATCAGGCTAACGGTCTTCAAAAACATTGCCAGCATAGGTGAGCTCGTCTACATTGACAACAGCCAATTTTACCGGTAAAGCAGCCCAACGTATTATTTTTCAGTTTCTACTTCTCTGATTCTTGTTCGGCATGTCTGTATTGCCACCATACATGAATCAAGGTATCCATCAAATATATTTTTGATGTAGTTCTCTTGCTGAACGAAATTGTCAGATGCTCTTTCAGTGGCACCTTGGACAAACTTATTCCCAGCTTTTTCACATGCTATCTTTTCAGCATGAAAAAACCTAACGCTTCTGTTTTTCTCAAGTGCTTTGAGTGTTGATGTTATTGGTGACAAATACATATACGCTCCTGTAAGAGCATCAAGCACATCATAGTAAAACGACATGTGATGTTCTTTACCATCAAAGAAAGCTGTTTGATATGAGCCTATTAGATTGAACACATCAGTGGCATCAATCAACAGTTTTTCTAAGAACTCAGCCACAACTTCAGTTGGTGTTTCACGCAAATCCCTTATTGACATGACTGTTCTTGTCGTGTCCTTCACTATCCTATCCACATTCTGTTCCATATTAGACCTCCCCTTTTCCCCTTAGAAAACAGCGCCCTAGACGCTGCTAGAGACATTTTGATGCGCAACCCCATATATACCCATGGGGGCATCTTCCTTTACATTCAGAACCTTCAACTGTGTGCCCAAGATACGAGTTTACAGTAACAAACATTGTTACCACAAGCATGTTTTTGAATATTCCTTATAGTTCCTGAAGCACCGAATCCCATAACCATGCCTTGATTCCCCCATGACCACGGGACCTTGCCTGTATCAACATCTGCCGCAAGTGCTTCAGCATTACAGAAATCACAATGATATGTAACACCGTCTTTCATAGTTTCTCCTTCTTCCCAAATTAAACTATTTTGATTGAGAACTTAATCTTGGGTGTAACCTTTTTAAACACAACAATATCACCAACTATCCCAAACTTCTCAATCGCTTGGATTAGCTCCTTCTCATTATCGTAACCACATGTTTGTCCAGACCCTGGAACATACACAATGTAATTAGATTTTTGAAAGAACTTCCCAGCTTTGTTTTTACTCTTACCCACCTGAGGAGTATACGTTCCTTGACGTATACTCCATTTACGTAACCTGTTGTGGATACCAGCAACGGTTATCTTCCTATTGAACTTCTTCATATACTCACCCACTAAATCCCAGTCTATAATCAGTTTATGACTAGCGTGACCATCCATCTTTTTGAGTATTGCCTCAGTCCATTTCACTTCAGCTGGTGTCAACTTTACACTCATCTCTCTCACCTCTCTTTATTTTACCACCTTGTTCATAGTGATAAGCCTCGGTTTAAACTCTAACGACAGTTGTTCAAACTGCTTTGGTAACAACCTCTTCATCGTCTTCATAGGGTGAACGCCATTCATAATCACACCCATGCCCATCCTCATTCTTAGTCTCGTCTCAAATGCTGCATGTTCAGCTTTTTCTTCAATACTGTATCCATTAGCAGTTGAGAATATCCAAGAATCAAACCTCTCATCACCATCGTTAAATCGTCTCCTAACTCTTGAGACAATACGACGTATACGTTCTTTGGTTCTATTCATTTCATCAGCTAAATCATTGACAGAATAGACACCACCTCCTTTTAATATATCCAACAACTCATGAGCATCTGTCTGTATTCCAACTGAAACGCCTGTTTTCTTTTTTCGCATCTCTCTTCTCCCTTATTTCAGAAGTTTATGTAACTTATCAACGACGCTTGAGACTCTATCAACTATCATATCTCTCTTATCGTCTTCCAAGCTTTTGAGACTTGCTCTATTGAGTTCATCATCCAATCTGACAAGTAACACAGCAATGTTCATTATGTCCAGATTGTTTTTGAACATCTTTTTGACTGCCTTCATCTGTTCGATTTGTTGCGGGGTTGATATCTTGGTTTTCTTTTTTGATAGGGGAAGGGGTTCTACAATGCGGAGCTTTAAATCTTTAGCGGTTATGATAATTTTGATTGTCTTATCATTGATAAGGGAACCGTAATCCTCTTTGTCTAAGAATCGTTTAATGCTCCCTTGTAATGTGTTACCCAACGAATTCAGTTTCTCACTTATAGTCATCTCTCACATCTCCTCTTTATGTTACATTTTGGATGCTACATCTTTCAGAAGTTTCATAGCACCCTTTTGATTATTAAACTTACCAAGAGTGAAGCCACCTTCGCCAACGAACCATGCGTAAACTACCCACACACCCTTGTCAC
>Ga0307377_10006712_pt1 | contig 12012 bp, 11 predicted proteins | sample TR3MG_FD_202535 | JGI IMG/M metagenome (GOLD analysis project Ga0307377, IMG submission 202535) | Soil microbial communities from Risofladan, Vaasa, Finland - TR-3 | ecosystem: Environmental > Terrestrial > Soil > Coastal area > Acid sulfate soil | place: Finland: Risofladan, Vaasa | collected...
GCCGTAACCGTCGCCTGGCGGAGCTCGAGGTGGGCCGTTTTTTCCAATAGGCCCCGGGCCCGCCGGCGATATTCGTCGCGGTCGCACTGGAGGCGGGTCCCCCGGACCGCCGGGCCCCGGGAGCGGTTCAACGTCCGGCCCTGGACCGCCGCGGCGTCCGCCAGCAGGCCAATCGCGCCGCCGAGGGCGTGGACCTCCTTGACGAGGGGGCCCTTGCCGACGCCGCCGACGGCGGGGTTGCAGGACATCAACCCTATGGTGTCGAAGCGGCCGGTGAGGAGCAGCGTCCGGCAGGCCATCGCGGCCGCGGCCCGGGCGGCCTCGACGCCGGCGTGGCCGCCGCCCACCACGATGACGTCGTACGTTTGGGGGTAAGTCCACATAATCCCTATATGTGGCGTCAGTTTTTACAAACTGACGCACTCCTTAATCCCCGGGTGGCGGCAGGTGTTACCACCTGGTGTGGGGTAGGCGTTCCCGCCTGCCGGGGCCGTCCTTAACCCCTGGGTGGTGGCAGGCGTCTTTTAGTGGCGGCGGGTGTTACCACCTGCCGCTTGAGGGCCGTCGGGTGGTAACACCCGACGGCACTTCTCTAACGTTTGAAAGCTCGCTTTAAGGCTAAGATCGCGAACGTAATGAAAGTACCCCCGACTAGCCGCTGAGCGATGCCCATTAGGAATTCGGTTACCGGAACATCACCGGATGGTAACGTGAAATAGGTTTTCATCGTATGGAGTATTGCGGCGTAAAAATCGTAGCACTTTGGTCCCCCGACTTCGGGGTAGAAACCTAAGTAGGACCAAAAACACGCGAATATCGCGGCGAAGTAGATTAACCAAAAGAGGGGCAGCAAAACGCTTTCCCCGTAATTACTTATTAACCGATAGGCCAAAAGGAATACTTTTTTCGATAACGGAACGTCCGAGTCTAAAAGCAACATCTCCATTTGACCAACATGGAAATCTGATGCTTTTTCATAAGCAAGCCGGGATTCGAAATTTAACCGTAATAAACGGTAGATTTCCCCGACCCTTTCGTACGTAATATCTTCGGAGCCGATAAGCTCTTCTTCGTAGACGGTTTTTCTTTTATCTCCTTCGGTTTTCCAAACTGTTTCCTCGAATCCGAAAATACCCGGGTCCTTTATAGCGTAAGTGCCTTCAAAGCGCCATTTCCTTACCGACGTTTTATAAGTATAAACTTTAGCTTTATCAAAGAAACGGTTATAGACGAAATCTATGCACGCTTCACCATCTTTAACTTTTTTCGAGCCCCCTCCGACTTTAACTATATTCCCATCCGCGTCGCGTTCGAATTCCTTTACTACTTGTTCAAGATATATATAGTCGTAGAATTCAGTCCCCGCGAAAACTCCTTTATTTCTAAATTCCGACCCGGAGAAAAAAGTTTCCCGTTTAAATACCGCCTTACCGAATTCAACTTTTTTCGTGAACGACGAACCGTTGAAATAAACACCTCTCTCAAATTCCGCGAAGTTGAAATTCGTTTCACCTTCGAAAACCCTCAACTTGAAATCCGCGTTTTCATGGAATTCGGCCCCCCTAAAATTAACCTCGGCCAAGAACCGCCCCTTTCGAAAATCCGCTACACAAAAAAACTTCGAATCCGCGAAATTCGCTTTTAAGGAAAATAACGACCCGCTAAAATTCGCGAAGCCTGGGTATTCGAACGTACCCATCGTGGTATACATTTTTATTAGAAGGAATTCCGGACACGGGTGGAATTGTGTTTCAACGAATAAGGCTTGCCCTTTAAACTCGATCCCCGCGAATTCCGCATCGCCGTAGAATACGGCGTTAGTAAAAACAATATGAAAAGGTATTTCTTTGGGAAATTTCCATTCTCCGAAAGGTGGGAATACGAAATACGAACAATCGAATAATATAACGGCTTTGGTTTCCGCTTCCTCGTATTCCTCAAGTGTTTCTTCGAAGTATATTTCGAATCTTTCCCAAAAATCCTTAGGTTTCTTTTTATCTATAGACGCATGGAAAATACAATCTCCTTCTTTTGTTTCCGCGTCCCTTCCGCACCAACAGTTTTTTCCGTCCATCTCTCCTCCTTCACTTCCCAATACAGAACCGCCTGAATATCTCGCCGTAGATCTCGTCTATATCGATGGCGCCGACGATGCGGCCGAGGGCGTCGGAGGCCAAACGCAGCTCCTCCGCCCCCAACTCCTCAATACCGCTCGAGGCGAGGTGCTCGCCGGCGCGGTACAGGGCGTCGGCCGCCTCTTCCAGTAATCGACGTTCTCGAGCGGAGAGCGACAGTTTAGCCGGCCCCTCCTCGGCTCGAGCGTCCCGCGCGCTCGAGCGGCGGACCAGCTCCGCCACCACCTTGTCGACGCCGCGGCCCGTCTTGGCCGATATCGTGAAGCGGCCCTTCCGGCTTAGCGCCTGCGGCCACCCCGCCGCCAGCGGCAGGTCGCACTTGTTCACGACGTGGACGAGCTTCTCGGGCGCGACCATCGGGTACTTACGCGGCGGCGGCCGCGAGCCGTCGTCCAGCCATATCACGTACGCCGCCTCCTCCACGAACGCCCGGGCGCGGCGAATGCCCTCCTGTTCGACTTCGTCGCAGCCCTTCGCGTCCAGGCCCGCGCCGTCGGAGAGGCGGAAGAGGATGCCGCCGGCGATGTACGGCGCGTCGATGCGGTCGGTGGTGGTGCCGGCTTGGGGCGTCACGATCGCGCGCTCCTCGCCCAGCAGGCGGTTGAAGAGGGTGGACTTGCCGACATTACGGCGGCCTGCGATGGCGACGGTGAGGCCCTCCACCAGCGCGGCGCGGTCCCGGCTCGCGGCGACGAGCTCCCGGGCGCCGGCCTCCGCGGCGGCCACCATCGTCAGGACCTTTTCGCTCGAGACGTCCTGCTCGAACTCCAGCGCGGCCTCGAGCAGGGCCCGGGCGGAGAGGACGCGCTCGCGCACGGCGTTGATTTTATCGGATAGCTCGCCCGCCAGGCGGCGGAGGGCGTCGGCTCGAGCCTCGGCGGTGCGCGCGTCGGCCAGGTCGGCCACGGCCTGCGCCGCGGTCAGCTCGAGCTTGTCGTTGCCGACGGCGCGCCAGGTGAACTCGCCCGGTTCGGCGGCGCGGGCGCCGGCGGCGTACAGCGCCTCCAGCGCGGCCTCCAGCACGGCCGGGCCGGCGTGGGTGGTGAGCTCGGCCATATCCTCGCCGGTGTAGGAGTTGGGCGCGGCGTAGAGGACGAGGACGGCGCGGTCGACGAGGTCGGCGGTGGCGGGGTGGACCAGCTCGCCGACGCGGGCGACGCGGGGGGCGGCGGCGGCCCGGGCGCGGAATACCTTGTCGGCTATGGCGCGCGTGGCCGGGCCGCTGAGGCGTATTACGGCCAGCGCGCCCCGGCCGGGGGGCGTCGCTACGGCGGCTATGGTGTCGCCGTCCCGGAACACTTACGGATTTCTATACACTTATATTCAGACAGATATCCCGCCGTCGCCGGCGGGATACGATTTTAAATAATATCGGCTCGCCGCCCGTTAGGAGGGCGGTTGTTTTTTGTCCGGGCCGCCGCCCTTGGGTTTGCCGCGGCGGCGGCGGCGCGGGCTCTTGGAGCGTTTGGCGCCGGCCTTTTCGGGTTCGGACGGTCGGGCGCGCGGCTTGCTCGGCGGCCGGGCGCGGCGTTCGGCCTTGGGCTTGCCGGCGGCCTCGGGCGGCCGTTTGCGCCTGGTCGCGGCGGGGTGGACGACGACGTGGCGCTTGTTGCCGTTGCCCGCGCTCTCGGTCACGACGCGGTCGTCGCGCTCGAGCGTCATGTGGACCGTACGCCGGTCGCGGGGCGTCATGGGGGCGAGCGCCTCCTCCTTCCGGTGCAAAACCACCCGGTCGGCGGTAACGCGCGCCAGCCGCCGCAGCTCCTCTTCGCGCGAGAGCTTGTCCTCGGCGAAGGAGGCCTTGACGGTAATATTATTCTTGGCGCGGCGGTTTATGATGAGCTCGAGGATGTGGGCCAGCGCGTCCGCTATGTCGTCCTCTTTCTGGAACTGGCGCAGCTCGTGGCCCGCGAGCTCGAGCTGAACGCCGTGCTTGTGCATCTCGACGCGGGCTTCGACCGGCACCGGCAAGAAGGACACGATGCGGTTGATGATTTCCGCGGCTTCCTCCAGGACGTTCTCCTCGACGAGGGTGACGCGGACCGTGACGTGCTTGAACCCCAAAAAGCCCAGTATGCCGCGCGGCTCTTCGCGTAGAACCTCGACCTTGACGTCGTCCACGTCGGCGCCCAGGATCTCGAGGGCCCGGCGGGTCGCGTCCACGCGCGAATTCCCTTCCACTTCGACGGTACGCATTTAGTCGTTGGCCTCCAGTGGCCGCATAGACTTCCGCATTATGAACATCTGGCCCATAGTGAACAGCTGGTTGGTGGTCCAGTAGAGCACGAGCCCCGACGGCCAATTGTAGAAGAGCAAGGTGAAGACGACCGGCAGCCACGCCATGAGCTTCTGCTGCTCGGACTTAACGCCGCCCTTGCCCGGCATGGTGAACTTGTTCTGCAGGACCCAGGTGACGCCCATTATTATGGGCAGCATGTTGACGGAGCCGATGTTGACCAGCGGGATGGTGAACGGCAACTCGAACAAGACGTCGGGTTGAGAGAGGTCCGTTATCCAGAAGAGGAACGGCGCCCCCTTGAGCTCGATGGCGTTGCGCAGGGCGTTGAACATCCCCCAGAAGATGGGGATTTGGAGCACGAGGGGGAGGCAGCCGCCGAACGGGCTGATTTTGTACTTCTTGTACAGCGCCATCGTCTCGGCGTTCAGACGCTGCGGGTCGCTCTTGTATTGCTCGCGGAGCTGCTTGAGGATGGGCTGGATCTCCTGCATCCGCTGCGAGGATTTCAGCTGGATCGCGGTGGGCCAGTACGTTAGCAATTTGATAATAAATGAGAATACGATTATCGTCACGCCGTAGTTGTGGACGACACCGTTGAGTAGGATCATCAGGCGGAGCATCAGCGCGGCGATGACGCCGATGATGGACCAGCCGAGGTCGACCGTTCGCTCCAGGCCGACCTTGAATTCCTTCAGCCGGTCGTACCCCTTGGGGCCGAAATAGATCTTGTAGTCGCCGCCGCGCTTGAGGAGGTACGTGCCGGCGAGGGTGTCGTTCTTGGCGCGCGTCACCGTCAGCTCCTCGCCCTGGGGCGCGACGGCGGCGATGATGAAGTACTTGCTGCGCAGGGCGGCCCACGGGATGTCGCCGCGGTAGTTTTTGACCTCGTCCTTGCCGGAGAGCTTGTCGCGGATTTTCTTGGTATCGACCAGCGCGTCGACCGAGATTTCACCCACTTCTTTGGGGTCTTCCTCGGCCTTGACGAACGAGCCCGTCGACAGCGTCACCGGTTTGTCCTCCTCGGCGGCGACGACGTTAGCGGCCACTTCGTAGTCGTCGCCGCGGAAGACGTACTCGGCGCGGGCGGCTACGCGCTCGCCGTCCACCAGTTTGAACACGAGCTTGCCGGTTTTGCCGGCGCCGACGTTCAACGTCGTGCGGTCAACCTCCCAACGGGCGTTCTCGCTCGCTTCGACCAGGGGCGCGTACGGCGGCGCCCCGGCCTCATCCAAACGCGCGAATAGGAGTTGGTCCTCGTCGGGAGGATATTGGGCGAGTTCCAGGCGAACGAGGCCGGCGTCTTCGAAGGTCGCGACGTACAACGGCGTCGTTACGACGGCGCGGGCGCCGGTCTTGACGCGTTCGGGCACCTTGGCGGGCGCGGCGGGGGCGGGCTTCTCCGTCGTGGCCGGGGGAGCGGCGGTTTCGGCGACGGCCGTCTCGGCGGCGGTCGTCTCGGGGGCGGCCGTTCCGGGGGCGGCCGTTTCCGGCGGCGTTTTCGCGACGGTCTCGGCCGGGGCCGGTTGCTCGGGCGCTTCCTTTTTTTCTCGTTTGGGGCCGAAGAAGGTGGAGTAAATGAACATCACCGCCGCGGCGACGAAGAGCGCCAGGATCATGCGTTGTTGGCCCGAAAGTTTCATATTGTACCTCGGCTCGAGCTACGGCACCGGGTCGTAACCGCCGGCGTTAAGGGGGTTGCAGCGGATTACGCGCAACGCCGCGAGCGCGGACCCGCGCCACGGCCCGTGCTTGCGGACGGCCTCCAGCGCGTACCTCGAGCACGACGGCTCGAAGCGGCAGCTCATCGGCATCAGCGGCCCCACCGCGAGCTGGTACGCGCGAACGAAGGCGACGATGAACGCCTTTGCGGCCGCGTCAATCGCTCTCTTTAACTTGTTCATGCTTGCCGCGGGTCAGCTCCGCCAGCGCCGCGACGACGTCTTCCTCCAACGTCTTGAAGTTTTCGCCGGCTATCGGCGGCCTGGCCACCGCGACGAACCAGAAGCCGTCCCGGAAGTGTTCCGGGTGGGTCCGGAAGATCTCGCGGAGGCGCCGCTTTACGCGGTTCCGCACCACGGCCTTCCCCACGCGCCGGCCGCATACTACGCCCAGCAACCTCCCCTCGCCGGGGACCGGAAGGCAGTGGATGACGAACGCCTCCCGGGCGACGGTCCGGCCGTCGCGGATGGTGCGCGCGAAGTCCCGCCGGCGCCGCATACGCACGGCCCGCGGGAAGCGGAAGCCTCGTTCGTCGTTACCGGCCAAGGCCGCGTCATACCGTTAGGCGCTTGCGCCCCTTCGCCCGGCGCCGACGCACGACGCGACGGCCGCCCGGCTTGGCCATACGCCGCCGGAAACCGTGAACGCGGCCGCGGCGGCGCCGCGACGGTTGATAAGTCCTCTTGGGCAAACGTTACCTCCTTTTCGAACCGGCCTCGTTAGCTCATAACCGCGTTGACGGCGCGGATGACGTCGGCCGGCGAGAGGTCCACCATACAACGAAAATGTTTTTCCGGACACGTACGGCCGCCGTGGTCGCCGCACGGCCGGCAGGGCAAATCCGGAACCTCGGCCGCCGCCGACCGGCCGGCCAGCGGCGCGAACCCCTGCGCCGGGACCGTGGCGCCGAACACCGCCACGGTGGGCGTGTCGAACGCCGAGGCGACGTGCACCGGCGCGCTGTCGTTGGATACCACCAGCGCCGCCTCCGCCACGAGCGCGGCCAGCTCGCGCGCCGTCGTCTTCGCGGCCAGGTTGACGGCGGGCGCCTCCATGGCCTCGGCCGTAGCGGCCGCCTCGTCGCCTTCGCCCGGGCCCCCCGTTATTACGACGCCGTAGCCGCGCGCCGCCAAGTAGTCGCCTACCGCGGCGAACCCTTCGGCCGTCCACCGCTTCGTGGGCCAGGCCGACGACGGCGATATCACGACGTACGGCCTGGCACGCGCGGCCGCGCGGGCCGCCTCCCGCTCGTCGTCGCCGAGGGCCAGCGTCGGCCCGGGGTCCGCGTCGCGGCTCCCCATCGCCTCCGCCAGCGCGAGTATCCGCCCCGCTTCGTGACGCTCGAGCGGCCTGGGGACGCGTTCCGTATACAGGAACGACAGCGCGTTCTCGCGGTAGCCTACGCGCCGCGGCGCGCCCGACGTCCAGGCTATCAGGCTCGAGCGCGCGGAGCGATGCGGCGACACGACGACGTCGCACTCCCTCGCGCGTACCTCTTTTATTACCCTCCCGAGCTCGCCCGGGCCGCCGGCCCGTTTGTCGTGGACTATTATTTCGTCCAGCGCCGGCAGCTGCTCCAAGACGGGCGCCGTCTCCGGTATCACCAGCGCCGCCAGGTGCGAGTCGGGCCAGAGCCCTTTCAACGCCCGGAACAACGGCGTTGTTAAAACGACGTCGCCCAGGAACGCCGTTTGGATAACGAGCACCCGGGGCCCGTCCTTCATACCGCCCCCAGCATCTCGCGCGCCGCCGCGGCCACCGCCGCCGGTTGGATATCCTCCATACAACGGCGCCGCGCGCGCCAGCAAGGCCGGCGGCCGTGTTTGCTGCACGGGCTGCACCGCAGCTCGAGGTATATCGTCCGGTCGCGCGTTCCCCACGGCGCGAACCCGAACCGCGGCGACGTGGGGCCGAAGAGGGCCAGGCACGGCACGTCCACCAGCGGCGCGAGGTGGTTCAGCGCCGAGTCGTTGCCGACGAGCAGCGCCGCGCCCCGAAGGGCTTCCGGTAATTCGCCGACGGCGACCCGGCCCGCGAGGTTGACGGCGCCGTCTATTCCCGCGGCGACCTCTTCGCACAGCGGCCTTTCGGTTTCGTCCCCCAGGAGTAAGAGGCCGTGCCCCTCGGCTGCGAGGGCCTGCGCCAGCTCGCGCCAGTGCGCGGCGGGCCAGGCCTTGGCGGCGTGGCGTGCCGCCGGCGCGAGCGCCACTCTACCGGGCGTCAGGCCGTCCCGGCGGAGCTTTTCGGCCGCGGCCTCGTCTTCCGCCAGCCGGAACGACCAGTCCGGGCCCTTCACCCCCCACTTCGCCGCGGCGCGCGCGTATAGCTCCGGTACCCTTGGCGTCGGTTTGGGTAAGAGGTCTATGCCGAGCGCCGCCAGGAGCCAACGCCGGACGGCGTGTTTGGGATACCTGAACTTCTCGTACGCGCTGACGTGGCTCGCGACGTACCGCGCCAGCGGCACGCCGTGCCAGTCCAATATTATGTCCGGCTTTATTTCTTCGTTCAGCCGGCGTATCAGCTCGTTAACGGCGCCCTCGGCCTTTTCGCCCCGGCTCGGCATCGTCGCGACGACGTCCACCGCGGGGTGACGCGCCGCGAGCGGCGCCCACTCCTGCCGCGTTACGAACGCCAGCGACGCCCCCGTCGCCTTCGCCACCGGGCCCAGCGCCGGTAACGCCAATAATACGTCGCCCAGCGACGAGAGCCTTATTATCACGCACGTTATCGGGCTGCGATTGACCGTTTTCCGTTAATAGTTGCTGCCCACGAAGAGGCCTGTCAGGAACACGTCGGACAACAGGATTAGTATGCAGGAAGTGACGACCGATATCGTGGTCGCGCGGCCCACGCCCTCCGCGCCGCCCTGGGCCTTGAAGCCCTGGTTGCAACCGACGATGGAAATTATCCCGCCGAAGACGACGGTTTTTAAAAGGCCGATTAGGAGGTCGCTCACGTGGACCAGTTGGTTCATCTTTTCGATATAGACGCTGGGGTTTATGCCGAGCGTCGTCGTCGATATGGCGTAGCCGCCGGCGATGCCGACGAAGTCCGCCAACGCGGTGAGCGTTGGTAACATAATGAGGGCGGCGACGACGCGCGGCATTACCAGGTACTGAACGGGGTTGGTGGCGAGCGTCTCCAACGCGTCCACCTGCTCGGTGACCTTCATCGTCCCGATCTCCGCGGCGATGGCGGCCCCCACCCGCCCCGAGACCATTAGCCCCGTGAGCACCGGCCCCAGCTCGCGCGTCATCGAGATGCCGACGATGCCGCCGATGTATATGTCGGCGCCGAACTTCGCTATTTGATAGGTGGCCTGCAGCGCCAGGACCATGCCGGTGAAGACAGCCGTCAGTATTACCACCGGCACGGAGTCGACGCCGATCCGGACCATCTGTTCGATTATACGCGCCGGCTTGAAAGGCCGCTTAAAGGCGTAGCCGACGGCCTTAACGAATAGTATCGTCGTGCCGCCGATGTCCTCGAGCAGGTATATAATTACCCGCCCGAACCGCTCGAACCATAATAATAGAAACATAAAGCGGCCGGTCTCCGGCAAATTTTAAAGAGTTTAAGTCTAACATACGCGACGTTTCGTTTCAACCTCAAACGCCGCCGCGCCCTACCCCCGGGCCAGTTCTTTATATACGGCGCGCTTGGATACGTTGAACGTGCGCGCCGCTACCGCAGCCGCGCGGGTCGCCGACAACCCCTCCGCCGCGAGCGCGCGCGCGAGTTTGACGGCGGAGGCCGGGTCCGGCGCTTTGGCCGCCGCCGCGACCACCAGCGTCATCTCTCCCTTAAGCTGCCTCGAGCGTGCGACGTCGGCTATCGAGCTCAACGTGCCGCGGATTACCTCCTGGTGGACCTTCGTCAGCTCGCGCGCCAACGCCGCGTCGCGGTCGCCCCACACGTCGCGCGCGTCGGCCAGCTCCGCGGCCAAACGGTGCGGCGTCGCGAAGACGACGAGCGTTACCGGCAGCGCCCGGTAGCGCTCGAGGAAGGTCCGCCGCTCGGCGCGCCGCCGCGGCAGGTAGCCGAGGAACGCGTACGGGTACGGCGGCAGGCCGCTCAACGCGAGGGCGGCGTGTACGGCAGACGGCCCGGGTACGAAGTCCACCGCGACCGCTGCCGCGAGCGCTTTGTGCAGTATTACGTACCCCGGGTCGGCCAGCAGCGGCGTGCCGCCGTCGGTGACGAGCGCGACCGTTTCGTTGCGTTTGAGGCGCGTCAGGGTTTTAGCCGCGGCCGCGGCCTCGTTGTGCTCCGCGTATATTAACAGGCTCTTCTGAAGGCCGAGGTGGGCGAGCAGTTTGGCGGTGCGGCGCGTATCCTCGCAGGCGACGACGTCGGCGGACGCGAGGGCCTCCCGCGCCCGGGCGCTGACGTCGCCCAGGTTGCCTATCGGCGTCGCGATTAGTAGGAGTTTGCCGGGCATTTTTTACTTGACTGCTTCAAATATTATGTTAGAATTTATCGGAATCGGTGCTTTCCCTAGAAAGCCGCGTGGGTAAAACCTGCCGATTCCCTTTTTATTTCCCCGCCTCGGCGGGGTTTTTTAATCTTCGGGTGCGGCATCGAATATCCTGATTCCGTACTTAAGGTGCGGCGGGGTTTCGGGGTTACCGCTTTCCCAGCAGAGCCGCCGGGCTTCGTCGTAAAGGGCCCGTATATCGTTTCTACCTTGCCTTTCGGCGTTTAGATATAAGCAACTATATCCGCTAATTCGATGCCCGGGGTGCAGGATGAATCGGCGAATAATACCGTTTGGATATTGTGCCATTGCTTGCCAATTTCGTGCCCTAACGTATACCTCCAAAAATTATTCAACGTCTTAATGTCACTAGCCCTATCCGTTTCGTCGAATACCAATATCCCGGCCTCGTTCCTCGATATTTCTTCGCACATCAGGTTAACGCGTTCGATTAACCTCTGATACCATATCGAAAGTCGGTGGTCATCGACCGCCCCGCCGGGTCTCGTCGATATACTTGCGAAAATCTTACAGTGGTAATATTCGACTATCCTAAATAGTTTAATAATCTCTTCTACTACGACGGGGCATTTCGCAATCATATCACTACTAAGTAATTCTCTCCCCTTCAATTCGAAATCCGACGTATCCGATATAGTCGGCGGTATCTTATGACCGGGTATCTTAGCGTATTTACCCTCGGCTTCGGCGTCGCCGGGAAGATCGCTTCCGAACCTAATGTCCCGTCCCTTTTTATAAAGAGCAAAATCTCGGGGTATTCCATAAGGTTTGAACCCGCCGAATTCTTCATATAAAACTTTACACAAACCCCGTTTAAAACGGAATATCTCACAATGAAAATCTCTCGCCCGGTGGTTTTCTAAACTCACCGCCGCCAATACTGCGTACCTCGACGGGCTCGCCGGGTGGAATTTCCCGCTTTCGTCCACGAAGGACAACATTCCCGTGCCTCCCTGTTAAAATATCCCCGGTAAGGTTATCGGCTTACTAATCGTCTTGCCGGTGACGGAGGCGATTATAGGCACCTTGCGCTTGAAGAGGTTGCGGTTTAGTAGGCCGACGACGTGCCGCTGGAAGTCGGCGTCGAAGCCGCGCTCCAACAGCTTCATCGGCTTCTCGCCCTTCTCGACCAGGTAGTACAGGTACCGGTCGACCTGGAAGTACGAGATGCCCATCTCGCCCTCGTCCGTCTGCCCGGGCCAAAGGCCGGCGGAGGGCGTCTTCCGGATAACCCGCTCGGGGACGCCCAGCGCCTCCGCCAGGAGGTACACCTGCCCTTTATACAAATCCGCCAGCGGCGCGATGGAGCAGGCCGCGTCGCCGAAGAGCGTGAAGTAGCCCAGCAGGAGCTCGGTCTTGTTGCCGGTCCCCATTACCATCGCGTTCGCTTCTTTGGACCGGTCGAAGAGTATGACCATCCG
>Ga0307377_10006713_pt1 | contig 12012 bp, 14 predicted proteins | sample TR3MG_FD_202535 | JGI IMG/M metagenome (GOLD analysis project Ga0307377, IMG submission 202535) | Soil microbial communities from Risofladan, Vaasa, Finland - TR-3 | ecosystem: Environmental > Terrestrial > Soil > Coastal area > Acid sulfate soil | place: Finland: Risofladan, Vaasa | collected...
CGCAGCTTACCTTCAAGTTGAGTTTGCTTGAACGCACGAATCTCACTATAACTAGAAGCTGCGTAACCATAAGTCACATGCAGGACTTCTCCTTCAGTGATTGACCCAGTAGAAAGTACCTGGAAACGTCCAATTGAATCATCCCTTAAAGTTGTGCTGATGACATAATCAGTACCAGCAACATACGTGACTGAATCAGCAGAATCCTGGATCATAATAACTCCAGCAGTCCACACAGGATCAGCACTCATATCTGCAGAAGCACCACTAGTATCAGTGATGGTGTCTGTGTCTGCAAACGTACCGCTTTGAATAGCAACCATAATAAAACCAGTATCCACTGCGGCTATAATACCTGTACCTACATCCACGTTATCACTTGTTACTTCGTCAGCGACTGTGAAAGGGCCGCTTGTTACTGTTCCATGAGAAATCTTATGTGTACCAATTGAACGGTACGCAAGATCTGTTCTCATGCCAAGATTTCCTGTGACAACCTCTGCACTAGCCACACCTGCTGCCTGTGTAATATCCACAGTATCACCAAGTGAAAGTAGTGCAACGTTGTCTTTGTTGATTTCATCTAATGTAAAAGAGACTCCAGGGGAGATCTGAGAAATAATCTCCTTATCCTTTGCCCGTAGCCCACCACGTGAGCTGTAATGTTCCAACTTCTCAAGGGAGATGTTGAAAGCAAAGGCAGGGGCGTTTCCTAGGTCCCTTTCGCCTGCGTATACACCCGCAGATACAAGCTGGTTGAAGTACACCACGCCCTTTCCTAGGGTATAATTGTCAGTAGAGGGACTTGTTGCCATTGTATTCCTCCTAATTAATTACCGTCATCGGTATATGGCATTGCCAACACAAGGGTCATACCAATTATATCTGGTAGCCCATAACCTATCGGTCCTTCTGTGCGTTTTTCAACTATGAAGGTACTGCCATCGGCCATGACATTACCCCCACGCTCGTTGGGTCTTAAAACTACAGAGCGCACGTCCCTGTATAATTGCTTTATATCTGTACTACTTTTGTGTGCTACAATCTCAATATTGAGTTCTAGTACACGTTTTGCACCGTACCCAGTAGCAGTGCGTGCAGAAGGGTCAGTTATTTCATCATCCCCCTCTATCATAAATATACAAGGAAGATATTTTTCGTCAATAGGGCGTGTCGGAGTTCTTCTAAAACCCAGCAGCCCTAATGCATTTTTTGCATCAGTTACACGAGCAGCTATCTCATCTAGTGCAGCTTCCCTACGTATCATTTAAATATCACCTTCATTACTTGATCTGCAAGCCTACGTGCCATATCTCTCTGGTATCCGGGCTTGCCAACTAAAATCCAACCTACACCACCTACAGCTTTCTTTGAATATATTCTTCCATCTTTTTTACTAAGGCCTGATCCTTTCTTAACCCTGCCTTGCTTTATTCTATAGCTTTTAGCCCACACATGATCACTAGCAACATCAATACCCAATTCAATCGGGGGGGCGTGCTTAGCTTTGTTACTGATTGTGGTGCTAGCTATAACTGTTCCTGCCGTGCTATTTTCACGGTACCACCATCCAGCCGCAAACCTCCCTGTTTTGCCTACCGGTGATGCAGATTCCATTTTGTCACGTGCAGCAATAGTCTCAAACTTCAAGAATAAGCGTACAGCCGGTACGATACGTGTGGAAAGTGTGTTCCAAAATAGGGCTTCTTCCTGTAGGGTATTCATACTCTCCTCAGTGCTAGGGTGTAAAGTGCCCCAGCAGGATCCGTACTGTATGCTACTACGTGATATGTAGAACCATCCACCACTACCTTATCCTCTGTGCCCATTGTAACCCCAGAAAGTTGTTTACCCCTGACAAGCCCCCTTATATCTGTAGGTTGAAGTAGATTTGAAAATGACAAGAACTGGGTATCTCGCTCAGAGAAGGTATCCATGATCAAATTTATGGTGGTAGGAGATTCTACTGTAGTTTCCCCTTCAAAATCTGTTTTTTGAGTGACTGAAATATATGTGGCACTATAGGCAATGTCAGCAAATACATTAAAAATGGTCTCAGCACCTTTGTGAAACACATTTGCACTTATAGCCATAGTTAACCCTTAGTTATGCCCTAATTAGCCTTACAACGCCAATACCGCTTCTTAATGTCAACCCTGATAGTATCTTCCAGATTTTGTCAGGTATGGTTCCTGGCAATGTGTTATAAACGCCATCATCAGTGACGATTTCAAGGGACCCAGCTTTGATCTTATTCAACCCTGCTAAATCACCATCTGCTGTACGGTCACTACCAATGCTAGATAATGCAAATTCAAACACCGCCGTTTTTACTTTTTGTGGAACTACACTCTCTGAGTACAATTCCCCCCTATCATCATAGACGCCTGAACGGGGCCATTGCATAGCCTGAGTTTCAGCCACCCTAGTGCCCTTCCACTTCACGTACCAATCAATAGTAAGTGAAGCTGTCACTAATGCGGCTTCCTGATCTTCGACATTTTCCCAATCCCCTGCATGAACCCTATTTTCAAAATAGGACTCAGCTTCATCAAGTGTTACATAGGAATTTGTGTCAGCGCCACCTACGGTTGCAATTAGGGCCATGAGGTACTCCTACTTAGTTGAACGCCTGCGTGTTGTTGTTACCTCTGTTACTTTCTTTACTGATGTCTTTGGTACGTCTTTTGTTGTCGTCTTTGCCTTTACCACTTCAACTTCAGCAGTTGCTTTTTCTTTGGCTTCTGCTGCGGCTTCTGCTTGTGCATCAGCCTCATCTTTGGCTTCTGCTGCGGCTTCTGCTGCGGATTCTGCTGCGGCTTCTGCTGCTAGCTGTGCATCTGCATCTGCCTTTGCCCGTGTCTCTGCTCTTTTGATAGCTGCTTTTTCAGCTTCTTCCTGCGCCCTGACTACGGCTGCTTCTTTTGCTTTAGCATCTGCTTCTGCTCGCTGAGCCAACGCTTCAGAATTATCTACTAAAGACCAACCCGCCTCTTTCATCTTAGGCACTTGGAAACGGTCCACAGTACAGGATTTACCACTTTTATACATTGTAGTTGGCATTGTTGCCTCCTTAACGGTGGGTGGGGGCCGAAGCCCCCACCCATTTTTAACTAACTCTTACTGAGTATCAGCGACCAGTGTGATTCGACGTGGGTCGAACGCAAAGGCACCACACAGCAAGTCAAGTGACAGGGTAGTAGTCTTGGTGCTCATATCGTATCCTTTTACAACACGGACACTAACACCGTTGTTACTAGCAACGCCTGTTACTTTGTCTTGAGGCATATCCAACATTGGGAATGCCACTGCGAGAGAACGATCATCAAAGATTGCTCCGTGATAATCATAAGTAGCCCCGGCTGCTTTTGTGGTGATTGCAGCATTATCAGGGATTATTTCAGTGATAGGGTCAACCAGTTCTACTTCAGTTGAGGAAGTAGTATCAACAATTGCAGTCTTAGCAATCAGCGGACGACGTACACCAGCAATCAGAATACGATCACCAATTTCTACAGAACCAGAAGCCGTAACGTTGTCCATAGTAAGAGTAGACATACCGATTTGGTTGTACTGGATTGAATTGGTACCATTATTGGTAGACGCTGTCAGATCACCAGCAGTATGCGAAGCAACTGGGAAGGTGAGGGCTGAATACCATTCCATACCCATTACCCGACCCATTTGACCGGTACGGAGAGTAGTTTCACCGTCACTACCACGAGTCTGGCTTTGGTTGAACCAAGTCTGACCTAGAAGGGTTGCTTCCAGATCAAGGTCAACTAGACACCACCGTTGGGTGGCAAGCTGTTGAATTGTAGCAGCCTTACGTGCCAATGCGATATCAGCAGCAGACTGGAACAGAGAAGAAGATGTGTAGAGGCCAGCACCCTGAAGGATTTTGCTACCTACATAAAGATCAACAGACTCTGCAAGGCGATATGCAGCAGGCTGGATTACTTGATCACTGAAAGAATCCAGGTCAAGTACTTCTTCACGGGCCGTTACTTCGACAGATACATCAATATGCTTCTCGATTTCCATCGGACGGCTAGAGGTTCTGATTTCTTGGATATCAATAGTTGTACTGAAATCCTTAGCGATGTAATCGCCGTGAGTACGAAAACTTACTACGTCGCCTTTCTTCCAACCGTTGGAACGGGTAGTAAATTCTGAGGTCTTATCGACCGCACACATTTTTGTCACTACTAGTGCATCTTCAAGGTGACGAAGTGCTTCAGCAGCGATGATTTGAGGGTGTTCCCAAAGATTAGCCATTTTCTATTTCCTCCTAAGGAAAGTTGTTATATTAGGCACTATTATGGACTAGACACCACTTGGGCTAGCACTAGGCGTTCCCTCACTTGGGGAAGCGCTCGGGCTAGAACTCGGGCTAGAACTCGGGCTAGAACTCGGGGTAGCACTCGGACTACCACTCGGACTACCACTTGGGCTGGCACTTGCACTTGCACCGTCTCTATTCCACAATAAAGTTACTACTGTATACTCATTACTGGCTGTGACACGCACAGCCCCTAAAACCCTGACATCTGTATCCGCTACGAATGAGGCTATATCTGAATCTATCCAATTGTTCAGATCTACGCCATATCCACGCGAATCATACTGAAAGGTTTTCATGTTGTAATCTGGCATAGCTCTCTCCTCTAGGTCGTCCAGTATACAAGGATGACCAGACTATCTCCTGTGAAGGCAGTCTGTACATCATCTACACTAGTAGGGGAAGCAGTCGCATGCCAAGCCGCATAATCAGCATCAATCTGCGATGCAAGATCATCGGAGTACCCACGAACATCATACACAAAGGTCTTTACGTTCATTCGATTCTCCTTTACTATCTACGTTATACTGCATAGGCCGATTTCTATTTCCTTCTTTGTAGTTTTCCCGGCCTCTGGCCTTCGTCCCCTGGACTACTCTATGGGATAACATACTTGTTATATTATAGGATCTGGGTGATTTGTCAACCCTTTCCTACTTTTGCCCTCAGTTCACGATATTTATTCATATCGTTAGCTCTAAGTGCTGCTCCAAGCTGTTCCATTATATCACCGTCACTAGAAGGAGATCCTCCTCGTGCACCGGCACCCTCAGTCTGAGGCCAATAATGTGGCGAGCTTTCCTTTAATCCTTCAATCCATACCGTTGGCGTTACTACGGCCCCTGCATCATTCTTGAGCAAGCTGCCTTTAGCATCACGGGCTTCTATTGAACCATCCTTACCAAGCGCAAACAACTGCGCTCCACGTAGCAATACGTCGGTAATGGCCTCCAGCCTTACACCGGCTCTTGTTGCTACCGCACGAAGTTCATCATCACGCATTTTGTCTTCATACAACGTTTGGTAGTGCCTACTCTTGCCAGAGACTTCCTCATACTTCTCATTTATCTCTTTGACGGCCTTATCATGCTCAATACGCATATTTGAGGTACGCTTCTCCAGAAGCTCATCAAATTTACCTTCTTGAATCATACGGGCTTCGTCACTTTGCTCAAGGAACTCCATGGCTCTTCTAGCTGCTTCAGGGTCTTTGATGTCAGCAAATTCAGCAAGTTTCTCCTGAACTTGTTTTTTCTCACCAAGCAATTCTTCATTCTTGGCTTTTAACCCAGCTACTTCCTCTTCAATCTTAGCAGCTAATGATTTGTTTATTTCTTCCAGTTGCGCCTTATGCGCTTTGATAGCCTTCGATCTTACTTCTTCGTCTTCAATAAATTCAAAATCCATGATGCTACACCTCCAGTGTATGTTTTTTCAGGACACCCAGTGCCCCAAGTATAAAAGTGGCACGTGCTTTATGCACTGTACTCACCAACTTTATCTTTTTCTTCGGTAGATGTGGTACTTCCACCTTTTACCGTATTTCCATTCTGCTTGTCAAGTGGTTGGTTAGGATCTATAGCTGAACTTCTACCTATACCGTGTTTTTCCACGAAACCTTTGTCCTCCACCAACATATCAAGGTACTCTTTAAGGCTGACAGTTTGATCAAGCAAGCCAGAACCAACAAGATAACGGTGAATGACAGCAAGTGGCATAGTAGCTCCACCCATTCCCTCAATGACAGCCCTAATAACGTTCGCATCTGGTATACCGTAGGTTAACGCACTTGGTGCATCAATCTGGACTTCCTCTGGGTTCCACCTCCCCCACTTGCACATGAGTTGCAGTCCATCCCTGATAGCATTAAGTGCACTTAAATATATACTGTATATCGAAGCTGACTGAGTAGCCTGCCTGATACGCAGTGCCTCTGCTGATTCAACACCCTTTCGAGTGTCTAATATGGCGACACCATGTCGAATAGCTTCTTCATAGAGATCAGCAATGTGATCTTTTACATGCGTTAGTGCTGCGGTATCAGTAACCGTATAAAAAATACGGGCCTGCGGATCAGGCAGCACAATCATCACCGATGAACCAACTACATTTGGTAGGTCATCATCATTAGAAACACCTACCATGCAGAGTGTTGGGTTACAACTTAAGTATTCTGAGTTAGCTAGGTCAGCTTCCTTACGGTATATTTGAACTGCGCAGTTAGCAACAGATAAAAGTGGGATAGGCTGGCTATCAAGGCTGTTATTGATACTACCAGCTACAAATAAGGGTACTTCGTCTATCCTACGCCCAAAATAGGCGGGTTTAGTGTACATATCTTGTATTTCGCCTTCATCTGTGAACAAACGGCTCGTATAGTAGCCCTGTTCATCCAAAATCATGACTCTCCGCACTTCTTCGACATCGTGACTGAAAATATCTTCAGATGCAGGCATTGCTTCCTTCAAAACCCCCATAACAAGAGATTTCCTACTACGCACGGCTTCTTCTTTCCAATTTATGAAACTTTCTGCAGAATAACGTACAAACTTGAATTTGTTGTCCGAGGCTTCCACATCAACCACTATAGGGCACTTACCGGTCTGTAATATCTCAATGACCATATCCATGAACAGTTGTTGAAGGGTTTGGCCCTCTCTTGTCGCTTCTTTGATGATATACTTCATTGGAGCTGGGACATTAAACTCAGGGAGCTTGGTAATGATAACGCCGAGCGCACCTTGAAGGGCATATGAGGCAATTTGGGGGTAGTGTGCCCGTTCAAGGTACGCATCGTACGCTTCACTGTACTCACCAGCCATCCCACCGGGACGGGGCAGATACTTCTCACGCTTTGATTTAATGTAATTTTCTCCACGCATTGCATGACGGATAGTTTCCCAATCATGCAATGAACGTTGATACTCAGGATGCCTAGTTGTAGAATCAGAAGCACCAGTAATTGTTTGAGGGCCTAAGTAGATCATTATATCCTAACCTTCCTATGCTTTAATCTTGTGTATTTACGGGTGAGCATATACCGTGTGCTGTCATAACAGTTTGATATTAATACCCCGCTACCAACCGCAAACAAATGTGTCCCTTCCGCAGTTAAGCAGTACGTTGGTTCTTTATGTGGTAGCATCTGCACATTTTTTACTGATATTGATTTTACGGAGTTTAATTCTGCACTCTGTACCACACGTTTTTCTTTTTGTGTATTTGTTAGTATCGAACTGTTTTGAACATATGCAACATTCCCTAGTAACTGTATCAACTCCTGAAGCCCTCCTAAAAGCTGACTTGCAGTTGTTTGAGCAGAATGAGTTACCATTCTTATAGTGCGTTTTATGCTGCTTCCCACAAGAGGTGCATTTCCTTTTAACCTTTTTGTGCAATACACCTTTAGTGTTTTCATAGTGCTTATTGTGCCACTCTTTACCCTGCTTACTACTGTGCCACTCTGCTGCTGCTTCCAAACATTCTTTTGGCATTCCCCTATTGTGCCCACATTGGTGCATAGAACTGTGTTCTGGCCCCTCAACCAATTGAAGGTTATCAGGTTGGTTATTGGCTTTATCTTCATCTTTGTGGTGCACATACCAACCTTCTGGTATTTCTCCGTTGAAGTGCTCCCAAACTGTTCTGTGAAGCCTGTTACCACGTTTTTGAAAATACTCACCGCACCTGTAGTACACCTTTCCACAAAATTCTTGTTGATTCTCTGACAATTCAATGACCTTTTCCATAACGATCCTCCTTTAGGATTTTCGCTAACAATACACTGCGTATCGTAAGGTGTCAATTGCAAAGCCTCTATTAATCCATCATTAGTCAAAAATTTATGATCTGGGGTACAATCTACATAGCTACCATCGTCAAACGTAACTCGTACTAATTCAGATTTATCAAAATACTGTTTACAGTTGTAGTAAGGTACATACTTACCACCTACTGACAGCACTTTTCCTTCTGTACCTACTAAATCTTTTATTGGTACTGTACCTTTATCTGTGTGCACCAACGTACTGCCTATAACACAATGGTCTTCCTGCTCTGTATCAACATCTTCATATTTCTTTTCATCGTACTGCAATAGTGGAAAAGTTCTCATATGGTGCCTAGCCCTGTCAAAAAAGTACACACCTGGATTTTCTAGGTCACCCCGTTTTGATGCTGCCAACATTTGTCGTAGCATAGAAAGACCAGCCACACGTGAACCTGAACCTTTGTATGCACGTTTCCAATGTAGCCCATACCGTGCCATATTGTTTGCTATACTTGAACCGTCTCTTACTTCATATATATTAGTATCTGCTGGTCCTACTAGTACCCTACAACCGTACTCCCTTGCAATAGCTTCGTCTTTCGCAAGTACTCTCTCTGCTATTTGGTCACTGGTAGCGTAGTCCCCTTTATTTACTGTACCGTCCCAGCCGTAAAGCTCATCAATAATAAACATGCTATCCCGTGGGATAAACGGCATATTGTACTCAGGGTCGAACTGCTCCCCGTTTGCTTCTGCAGCGTAGGTAACGCTCCATGGCTTTGCTGATCCCCAGTCGAAGCTTCGATAAACGTGCCAGCTCTGCGGAAATGGCACCGGTTTGAAGATTTGCTTTTTGGGTTCCCATACGTCCGTTAAGGCACCACCTGCGACTATATCCCATTCACCTAATACCCATGCTTTATATTTTACTGGATCATCCCTGACTGCTGCCATAATAGTATTAGCATAGTTAGGATCCGCTTCCAAGAGTGCTGTGTTCTCTTCAAGCCTTGAAGGTATGTGACAACGTGACCGTTCTGTATCTGGGTCTACATATATTTTTACTGGGTTTGATACGTCAATGTAGTAGTTCTTTACCCAACCGTGTCCTGGCCCTGCTGGGTTGCAGGTCGCACGTATCTTACGGGGTACGTCAAGTATCGAACAACGGTTACAAGACATCATTTGGTTATAGCACTCATCTATGGGCCAGTTTGTCAATTCCTCCCAGCCAATCCATGGATATTCATGACCATGATAGTTCCAGTAGTCACTGGGCTTCTTCATGTACCGCAAATACAGCATTTCACCTGTAGAAAATGACCATTTGTGCTCTGAACCGTTATATTTAGCTTCAGGGAAGATTTGGCGCACCCAACGGTGGCATTTATTGATGATATCTGTTAATTCTGTATATTCTTCACGAAATAAGATCCCACGCCACGCTTCACCGTAACCTAGGCCTACATGCTGCAAATAATCCATTATTAGGACGTCAGTCTTACCCCCACCCCTTGAACCGTGAATTAAGCACTCATCAGTCGGGGCAGTCAAAAATAACTCCTGACTACCTGGATGCGGGGTCCAAACTATGTCTCTTTCCCCTATGCCTGCCTTAACTTTCGTCATATACCAGCACACCAGTGGTTTTTTCTCTTTCTGCCTCTATGTACTTGACTACTTGCTCCCCATTTCTGGTTGAACGCCTTTTTTCAGCGTTTTTGGGGTCCGTGTAGTAGTTTTCCATGTCTGAACGAGTTATTCGTAGCACGGTGGCCCTTTGTTGGCGCAATTCCGGGTTTTTTGCGTATGCCATAGTGATCCTACGGCTGAATTCCCCCGGATTGTTGTTAAAGTATAACTTCAGACTCTTACTTTTCTTGGCTTTTGCTTCAGGGGTCTGTGCTTTCTTACTCAGGGCTGTCATTTCTTCCACGGTGGCTACTTTATTGCGGTATGCACGCATGCCCTTGGCTCTTTTCGCATCCTTGGGCGTGCGGTACCACTTACCCGTTTCTAAACAACGGAATCCTTTTCCTGCTGGCTTACTCATATGTCATTGCGTCCTTTTATGAAATCCTCTCCCTTACGCTCCCATGCATCTTCTGACATTGATCCAGGCACTAGCAGCACCCCGGCACTTACGTTCAGGTTCTTACTTTCCATCTTGTCACTGTAACCTAATTTGTTACCGGTCATAAATTTGTACAGACCTACATTGTAGCTTCTATTATCCAAGTTTCTCCTACCTTCTTCTAACCACCACGCCTCGTACATGGCTTGCCCTATTTCAAACGCTTGGTTAAACTCCAGGAACTTTTCTGACCACTTACGCATGGTACCCACGGACACTTCAAACTTAGCGGCTATTTCTACTTCACTGAGGCCCGTTCTGCTGAAGGTGATGAACTGCATGGGGTGCGTAACTGGGTTGTATTTACTTTTGGCTAGGATCCAATCTGGGATTTCTTCTGCACTTAACAAATTACCTTCTATTATAGGGTTCCCTCCATGCAGCCTGCACATGTCACTACTGCCTACGGCCTTGTTTGTGCAGTCCGGCGTTGCGCATTCCGCTTCTGGGTACACCATTATCTCTTTTGGTTTCTTACCACCCTTGATAGGGGTTACTTTACTTGCCCCATTTGCACCATTTGCACCATTCCCTCTACGTTTGAGTTTACGGGACATCCTTATCCTCCTGGAGTATGTTTCTAAGCGTTGAGTATTTTTCTAGGTCTTCTGGTTCTAGGCAGTCCTGTATGAGGCAGTGCGTAACAAAGGTACTTAGACCTTTGGCGGTATCCCCTGACCAATGCGGTAATACGTGCCGTGCAACAAAATCGTTCATATGCTCTTGCAGGTTCTTTGACTTTGGCTCCATAAGCAGGTAGTGCATGATACACACACTATCATTGAGTGATATACTCGTTACTCTACCTTGTATCCTTGTACTAACCTTCATGGGCTGTTCTAACCTCAACTATAACGTGATGAACAAACTAATATCTTCTTGATAGGATCAAGCATATAAGCGATCCAAAGATCTGTCAACCATAAAAATTACTACAGCACGAAAAAATAGTGCATAAAAACTTGTCACTAGGGGGGTTGGCAAGCTTCTATCTTTTATACTACAAGGTATATCATGCATTTAAGATGGTATTTAAGTAAGGGGTAAAATATAGCGGTTTTATACAAAAAATGGATTAAAGGGGCACGTGAAATCTTAAATAAGCATAAAAAGGCGCATGAATACATGTGAAGGGGCACAAATTTACTACAGCTAGGTATTCTTCTAAAAAATTGAAAGGCGGTTTTACAGGAGCAGCATAAGAAAGGTGCCGGGGGGTGCAGGTAGGTGGGTGCAGGTAGGTGGGGCTTAGACAGCTTAAATAATACACTAGGACGAGGAAGAGTTCTTCTGGGGGGAACCCCACCCCCTTGTTTTTGGGTAAAGGGTAGGCCAGCCCAGCCAGCCAGCCAGCCCAGCCTGTAAAGCCCTACTATCAGCCCAGCCAGCCCAAAAGCCTGTATTTTGCGCCCTTGCAAGTTGTTGGTTTTACAGGCTTTTTTGCGGTTGCAATGCAAGCCAAAAGCCGTATAATGATATCAACGGCTTGTATATAACAAGCCAAATGCCTGAATTAACAGGCAAAACCATCATTTTGAGGTGTATTATGAGTAAGCGTAAAACCGTAGTAACTGGCAAGGGCGCAGTTGTTGCAACAACTGAAACGGTAATTGTTGTTAAAAATCAACGTGTTAGCAATGACAGTTACATCAAAACAGCCTTGGCAATGTTCAAAATTGAATTGCCAGCCCAAAAGGTAATTGATGAGGCGTGCAAAAAAGCCAGTAAAACCAAGTTGTTACCTGCTGACGGTAACTTGACAGCCTA
>Ga0307377_10006715_pt1 | contig 12011 bp, 14 predicted proteins | sample TR3MG_FD_202535 | JGI IMG/M metagenome (GOLD analysis project Ga0307377, IMG submission 202535) | Soil microbial communities from Risofladan, Vaasa, Finland - TR-3 | ecosystem: Environmental > Terrestrial > Soil > Coastal area > Acid sulfate soil | place: Finland: Risofladan, Vaasa | collected...
TTGCACGAGCTGCAGGACGAGCGGGCCGGGTGATGCGGCGAGCAGGGCCTGCGCCGTAAGGTTCGCAGTCGTAACCTTCTGGTCCTGAAAAGTGATCGAGCCCGCCGGTGTCATGCCGCTGAGCCGGGCATCGACGCAGGTGTAGCCGACGTCCGCATCGTTGCACTCCTTCACCAGGTCCAGCTCCATCGCAAAATCGAACGCGGTGACGTGATAAAAGCTCACCGGCGTGCCACCGTGCGTCGCGGACGTCACGCGGAATCCGCCGCGAGCAGCGCTGATGTACGTCGGCACCGCCTGGGCGTCGAGCTGCGTGTGCATGTCGGCGAAGCCCTTGGTCTCGTCGGCAGCGAGGCATTCGAAGTCGCAGGTGATCAGTGCGTACTGGCCCTTGCGGACCTGCAGGCGGATCGCGTGGATGACCGGATTCGTGAGCGTATGCTTGACGTAGCCGGCGAGTTCCGCGACGCCGCTGATTCGCTCATAGAAGATGTAGGTGCCGAGCGTGCCCGAAAAGATATTGATAAGCTCGACCCAGTCCTGCGTCTCGAGCGTGCCCCGGCAATACTGGGAGATTTTATCCTGGACCGTCACCTCCAGCCCATCGGGCGCCGACTCGGGCCGCTCCTCGAAACCCTCGTCGACGTAAATCCGCATCGCGCCGCCGGCGTCCACGCCATTGATGGCGACGGCCTGCGGGATGCCCGTGCGATAATTGATAGTTGCCATAGAAGAAACTCCTTAATTGACAGGATTCATTTCACTTGTTTCGAAATGCATTTCGACCACAATCTTTTTGTCGGTTGCGGCCATTAGGACCGCGCCGACGTAATAGAACTCGTCACACTTGACCGCCTCGTCCGATGGCCTCTTGCCGTCAAAGGCGTCGATTATCAGATCGCGAATCTTACTAAACCCCAGGTGCGTCGCATCGCCCCACATTGCAACACCGGGTTCCTGAGAGACGACGCCTACGATTACGGCGAGCGTCGGCACCTCCCTGAGATCGTAGCCGCCCTCGCGGGCGGTATCATCCTCGACGTAGCCGATGAAGGCGCAAGGCGCAAATCTATCAAGGCTCTCCAGTCCGCTGGCGCCAACGCCTATCTGGTGCTTCCACTTCTCGACCGTATTGAAGACGTCCTTACCGTTATATTGCAGCGCGGCGAGGACCGTCACCATCCAGTCGGCCCAGATTCCGAGTTTACCGCCATCGTTTGCCATCTCACGCACCTATCGTCTTATCGATTTCCGTCTGCATACACTTGGTGACATCGTCGAGGCTGTCACTGACGCCATCGTATAGAGCGCCTGAGCCCTGGACGAGCACGCTTTTAACTAAAGTAAACAGCGGCCGGAACTTGCCGCGCTTTCCTCGCTTGATTCCGAACAGAAGCCGCCCGTGCGTGCGGACGAAAAAGCCGCCCTCGACCTGTCGCGGCGATTCGTACCTCGCGACGCCGGATGCGGTCAGCCCTTCGCCGATCGGGATAGCGAGAAACGCCGACTGTTTCGGCGTGATGGTCATATCATCATCGCCGAGCAGCCAGCGGTATTTCTCGACCACCGTGTTCGCAGGAACGCCTATCACCTGGTGCAGCATCGCCTCGGACCAGCTCGTCACCGCGTTGGCGAGATTGCCGGTGCGGCGCTTGAGCGACTGGCCCGAAAGATAGTCTCGTTTCACGATGCCCGCTGCGATCTCGCCGCCAGTTTGAAGTCCTCGGTCGGCGGCATCGGCGACGGCCCCGCCCATATCGCCAAGCTCGGCGATGGTGCGGTGAAAATCGGGACCCACTTCCAAGAGCATCCTCATGTCCCCGGCCTCCTGTAATTATTATAGAGGGTGTTTTTCACCAGAGGCAGCAGGTCCATTGCCGAGAACTTATTGATTGAGCCGCCTTCGAAACCGACGCCGGACAATCCGATGTCGTCCCTGCGTTTGAAGATGAAGGTCGCCTGCAGGATCGCCGCCTCGCGCAGATCGGCGGGCATCGCATATTCGCCATCGCCGGGCGTCTGGCCCGCCGAGCAGTAACCGCCGCGATAGATGATCTGGATGGCATCGCGGACCTCGGCCCAGCTACAGTAGCAGCGATGGAGTATACCCGACTCGCCGCCTGCAAGCATGCGGTAGTCGGTGTCAGCCACGAGGGCCGTCGCCGCATCGAAGTCGTAATCGTAGGCCTCTTTGATGGATGTTATGGCGACGATCGGATATCGCTTGGTTTGGAGCATGGGGCTGCGGCCGGTGTAATACTCAGTAACATCAGCAGCGTTGACAATCAGCCTGCGGCGGGTCTCGTTATCGAAGATCGCCGCCAGACCTAAGATAATCCTGTTGATTGTATCATCGTGCGCGGTATTGCTTTCGCCGAGGCGGTCCTTGACATCGGCCAGGGTGCATATCCTGCCGGTGCACGAATCGGCAACGAGGATCGCCGTCGCGGTGGTATCTTCATCGCCCGCACACTTTGCGCGGACGCGGACGAACTTCACCGTTTCGGTGAACGTCCCCACCGAGGCCTTGCCGGAAACAATCGGCACCGCCGGCACCCCACCGTGCTGGTCGAGGGCCGGCGTATCGCCGCCATCATCGGAGGTATCGATTTGGACGTCCGAGATATCGTTCGCCGACCCGCCGCCGGCATTGGCGACCACTACCGTGAAACCTGACAGGGTCTCGATGTTGACCCAGTCGATCAGCGTCGTCAGGTCCTCGTCGACGGCGATCGCCGCCAAAGTCTTTGCAACCAATTCACTCATCGTCTCTGCTTCTTTTGCTTTTTTTGCTTTGCCAGGTAATAGGCCAAGGTCTTTTCACCGTCAGCGAGTTGCTTTTCAATAATCTCGGCCTGCGAGCGCTCGAGTTTCTGGAGCTTCGCAATGATTACGAGCTGGTGGCGATACTCAGCAATAGATACTTCGCACGATTTCAGGCGCTGCGTCTGCTGCTTGATCCATACTCGCATTTCTGCGATATAGTAGTCGTCGGCTATTTTTTTCTTAGCCATGCGCAATCTCCTTCGACGCGACGTCACTCATCATCGCACCTGGTTAATAAGCGTTTAAGCTCCGGATACAGGGCCTTTTTCCTGTAATTATTCCCCGCACGTTCCGGAGAGTATTGCCGGTCCTCCGGCGACTCAATTGTCTTTCGGCGGTCCGGCCGCATCGGCGGCGGGCTCGCCGGCGTCTGATTGTCCATCGTCCTTGGCGTCCTCACTGTTGGCCTCGATTCGCAGCAGCTCCTCATTGGCTTGTTTGAGCTTGTCCCTTAGCGGCTTGCGCCGCTGCTTCAGGTCGCCGAGCCGCTGACTCGCTGACTCGATGGATGAGTCGAGCATCGCAATTTCAGCAGTCAAATGCTTCCTGCGGTCCTCGACGCCCATTCTCTCGATGGCTGTTTCATCGATCTCGACCCGCTCGTAGGAATCATCTGCGAGCTTCTTGATCATGGCCGGCGTCAGGCTGTGGGTCTGGCCCTTTTGCAGCGGACCCCAGGGCGTCACCTGGTCGCGTAACATTTTGATCCACATAATTCAGTCCTCGGTTATTTAGTTTACAGTTGTCGTTGGCAATATCCGGCCCCGGCGAACCGGGGCCGGATAAAACATCATCTCAATGGGTTACGCCTCGATCAATTCAGTGAGGCCCATCCCCGCCGCGTTGCGGGGGAATTGGTCCGCCGGGAATCCTATCCCAAGAACGGCCATAGCCACGCCGGCCGTGCCATCCCCTGCCGTGGGATCATCGACCTTGATGTATCGCTTGTGCGTCTTTGCACAATCGACGAAGATCCCATAGAGCTTGCCGTCGTCGCTCGCCCCGATGACCGCCGAGAGGGCTGCGCTGGAGACGGCGGTGTAGGTCCCCCCGCTGGTGTCGCACTCCTCGAGCTTTGGCGGGGTCGTGGAATTGTCAGAACCGAATCCAATGTCGATGGCGCCGGTCTGGAAAAGAACCAACACGCCTGCCAACCCCTGCGTGTCGAAAGGATTGTTGTTCGTAAAGGCCCCTGCGTCCTTCAACTCGGGGTAGAGCATGTTGCAGAACTTGAGCCATTTAAGTATCGCTCTTAAATCCATGTTAATGTCCCTTCAAAAAATCTTCTCTACTACCGTCAACTATTCACCTTTTCATCAGCCTCGCGGCCGCATCGACTACGAAGCGGCGGTGATCAGTGCACAGATCGGCCCGGCCTTGGTGGTATCGCCGACGCCGTGGGCATTGATCGCGACTCGGTCAGCGCCTCGCACGGCTATCAGCCCCTGGTCGAAATACCGCTGGTCCGAACTTGCGAATTCAAGGCCTCCCCGCACACCCAGGACGGCGCCCTGCAGCAGGTCGCCGTAGATCGAGCAGATCTGACTGTTCGCCTCGACTCTGGGCATAACCTGCGTAAATTCGACGGGGTCGCCCAGTTGCAGCTTCTGCCGCTGGCCCGCACCCATAATCACCTCGCTGGCCTGTGTGCCTCCGGCCGCCAGCGCGAGCGCGACGAAGGTTGCATAGTAGAAATACCTGTGCTCGTACCACTTGGCATTGCCGGCCGCCATCTGGGGCAGCGTACCCTGGACCTTGATGAAGTCGCCGAGGACCAGCTCGCTGTAGGCATTGCCGCTGCCGACTACGAGCGACTTGATGCTGGCGATCGTCGAGGACACGGCAAGGAGTGCGCCGGTGATGCCCTTGAATCCGAAGTACGTGCTCGTGCCATCGCCGAGGAATCCGCACAGGTCCTCGTAATATGCGAAGGACCGGGTGAACAGGTCCGCCAGCAGCTCGCCGAGGGCGACCAGCGAATCCTCCTCGAGCTCCATACTGTAGGCCGTTAGGCCCAGGAGCTGTTTTGGAGTTATTCCGAGCAGGGCAATATCGGGCGTTGTCTGGTTTATGGTGCCACCCTCGCCCGGACAATAAATAGTCAAGAGGCCATCGACCTTGGGAATAGTCGTCTGGCCGCTACCCATCGGCATGCGGCGGGCATTGCGGCGATATGCGCCATACTCTTCGAGCAGCTTGATGATCGTCGGCGATTGCTCGACAGTCACCAGCGCGCCGCCTCCGGCCTGAGACGAGCCGGTCATCGCCTTTCGGCCATCGGCGTCGATCCAGTACGGCTCGACGTTCAGGTCAGCGAGGGCCCTCAGGACCCACTTGTGCTGCTCTGTGAGCCTGTGCTCGGCCCTGGTGACGGCCGCCATAACGAGAAGCGCGAACGTCCTCGCCTCCTGCGGCGTGTGGAACTTGCCGGTGTAGTTGCCCCGCTCGCCGTACAGGTCCGAACCACTCGAGCTTTTTAGCTGGCGGAATTGGCTCTTGATCTCGTTGATGGCCGCGTTCGCCTCGTCGAAGCCGGTGTTGATCCTCGCCACATCCGCCGTCGTCGCGGTGAGCATTTCCTTGTCTTCCTTGGTGCGGTTGGTAATCAGGTCGAGGACCTCCTGTTTGGTGGCCATGTTCTTTTTCAGGTCGGCGACCGCCGTCTCCACCGTGTCGGCGGTGGCTTTTAGTTTTGCCTCAATTTCCTGCGGTGTCATTGGATATTCTCCTTAGAGACTAATTGTTTGATCCTGTCACACTGCTCGGTAATCCCTGCATCCGCATCGATGGACCGATCGGAGGCATCGCCGAGCAGCTCCTCCGCAAATCCATCGCGACCGGAAAGCATGGTCTTTACTTCGTCGAGATTGGTCTCGACGAGATGTGTTAAGTGCATGAGCTGTTTGTGCAGCTCGGAAACAGCGCCCGCAACGGCGGCCTTGACCGACTCGGCCATTGCCTCCGTGTCGGGGAGATCATAAAAACCTGCAACGCGGGCCAGGGCGCCGGGGCAGGCGCCTACTGCTACGGCCGAGATTTCCAGCAACTCGATCTTCGTCCAGGTCCATGCCCGCTTTTCATCGCGCTGCTGGTACGTACCCTCCAGGCCTCTGAAGCCTATCGAGAAGGCCCGCATCACGTTCTTGCGGTATTTGCGGGCGTATTGCTTGCCGAGCTCATCATCGTCGAAGAGGATATCTGCATCGACATGGTCGGGATAGAACCGGATGGTGTCGGTCAGGACGTTGCCTATCACAGGCGGCGTGCCATCGGAGAGTCTATGCTGGTGCGCGGGCAGCACGACGGGATTGTCGATAAAGGCGCCGATCGTTTCTTTGAATGCATCCGGCTCAACAATCTCGTCATAGCGATCTACTACGTTCGTAGAAAGCGTAGCATGGACCAGATACAGGTTTTCAACGTCGGGTTCTTTGACGCGCATGAATACGTGGCGCACTTGCGCGAAGTCTTTCGGCCTGTCAAATCCGATGTCACTTTGTGTCAGCATTATTTGTTCCTCCGGCTTTGTCCTTTATCATGTCACCGTATGAGTAGAAGGTATAATTGCTGTAGCCTTTCCCATCCGCCTTGATTGCGATCTCGATGCAGCGGCAGTTTGCGATATTGCCGACCGAGCCCGCCGGGTCGCCGGGGTACATCAGGGCGTCGCCGCCGACGATGAACGCCTGCTCGAGAGGTATGCCGGCGACGTAGGTCTGGCCCGCCGCCTTGTGTGCAGACCGCACGTGCTCATCGCCTGCGGTGACCCAACTTTTCTTCTGGACGCCCGCCTGATGCAGGCCGGTGTGGCGCCCGCTGCCGACAGCGCCGCCCGTCTGCGTGCGTGCGATCCGCTGGGCGCGTGCCAGGTTGCCGCCGAGCGTCTGCTTGACGCGGGCGGTGAGCTGCGTGAGGTCCTCACCGGCGTCGAGGCCCTGGCGGAGCTGGCGTGCGACGAGGTTCTGCGTCCAGCGATTGACGCCGGTGATGTTGTGCGAGGAGATCGTCATCGCGCGTTTCATCGCCGGCAATTGCTTTGCCTGCTCGGCTGCCTGCGAGAGTTTCTCACCGGATAATCCGAGCTGCTCGACGAGAGACTGGCGGATGCCCAGCTCGCCGGCCTTTTCGAAAAATGACTGGTTGATTACCTTGATCTTGCCATCCTCAACCCGCAAATCGAATACGACGCGGCGGATGATCTCATCACCGTCGGCCTTTGCCGCCTTGGTTTCATTGACGGCCTTGCGAAGGGCGGCGATCAGAATCCGCTGCTGGCGGACAAAGAAGGTCCGCATCGCCTGCTGGTACTCTCGCTCGATGCCGATCCACGAGGCGGCCCAGTTTCGCCAGACGCGGAGCTTGTCGCGCTCATCGGCTTTTTCCTCGGCCGACAGGTCCTCGGCCGATTTTTTCGGTTCATCCTCGGGCGGCGGTTCCTCCGGCGGCGCAGGCTCGGCTTCCGGGGAATACGGCGGGCCGGTGACACTCTCGATACCGCCTTCGAGGACGTAGCTTGCGGGGACCTGGCCCATGCCGATCCACCACTCATCACCCCAGGCCTGCTGCTCGTACGGCAGGTCGTGCGCCTCGATAAGGTTATTGAGAGTGACGCCCGAGGCAGTGAACTTCAGGACGCTCTCGGCAGTCTCTCGCATCCGCTGCTGCATGATGGGGTGTTGGTTGATATCGAACCATGCGAAGATCTGCGAGCCCGTCTGCAGGGCCCTGACTTTTTCACTGCGAAAACATGCGCGAGATCTGAGCGGCAGCCGCGATCCGCAGAAGGTTTGCGACTTGCCCACGGGCACGCCCGTATGCTTTGTAAACCTGAATCGCGACAACAGTCCGATGGTCAGATGCCCCGCAACGAATGACAGCATCGGGCCGATCGTGTTTTGTATGAAGCGAAGCTGCGCCGGGCCGTGCGCATATTGCGCCTCCGGATTCAAACCGACAACCTCACCCGGTACGCCCATCGTGGCGCAGATGCTTGCCGCGTCGAACCGCCGCAGATCGACCATCTGGAGATCGGCCATCGTCTGGGTGAAGGGTTTCGGTTCCACGCCGCCCCTTGCGAGCAGCACCTTGCCGGCGTTGCGGGCGCCGCCGTGCTCGGCGGTGAATTCCGCCTTCATCTTGTCGGCCTCTTCATCGCTGATCTTGGCGCCCGCCGGGGCGACCAAGATCGTGCCGATTCGGGCGCCGTTGGCCAAGGTGGCCTCGTTGAGCAGCGTCGCCTGGTAACAGCTCGATATCGCCAATGTACCGGCGTCGAGCGGGCCCAGCCCGTGATGCTCGTCGTAGGGATTGAAGTCGAGTATGGGATATACATCCTCTAAAAACAGTGGTATCGGCCGTCCGCCGGGGACCCGCAGTTCGTAGCCCACGAGGACGCCGCTGCGGATCACCGGTCGGCACTGGTCCCGGCCGGCGACGAGTATCTGTTTGGGTTTGATGCCATCGGTCTCTGTGAGTATCCAGTACACCTCGTTGTGCAGGGCCAGGTATCCGACGGTCTCGGTGATAAAACTCATCCACGGCATGTTCGGATTATTGAGCAGCAGGTCGTAAAGCGGACCGGACTCGACGATGTCCTCGCTCGCCGTCGAAAATACAAGCTGGATGTCACGGCAGGCCTTGATGATCTCCCGCAGGCAGGCGTAAACCCACTCGACCTGCGCAGCCGGCTGCGAAGGCCGGCTCGATGTCGAATCCGACAGGTCCAGGCCCATGTCCCAGAGCCTGCCGAGCGTGCTCAGCGATACGCCCTTCTCATTCGCCGGCGGCTGCTTCGTCGTGTGCTCGATTGTAATGTTGGGTTCAGGCATTATCCGGCCACCTTAATTTCCTCGACGCATTCCCTGGACCGCCCGCCCCCGGTAAGGCTAGTGATGCTGCATTTTTCCGCGCCGCTGTCGCTTGCCATGAACGCCAGGCTCTTTGCCCAAAAGCGGTCGGCGTGTCCTTCTTTCGTCCGCTCGGCGTCAAAGCGCACGTTGCCGGCGGCGGTTGTCGTCTTCTTTACCGAGTGCAGATCATCACGCAGTTTCCTGCAGACGGCGATCCGGCAGAGCTTGTCTTCGAAGATATGCCTCGTGCGCACGGCCATGTCGTGCTTCGCCTTGAGGGTAAAGTCCACCTGCTCGGCGGCGTAGGCGCCGAATTTCTCGACGGTGTCCTCGCCGATAGTCAGGCCCATCCCGGTCGAATCGATACACGCCCGCTCTGCGTTAAGGCTGGTCATGATCCGCCAAAGCATCTGCTTTTGCTCGGTAAGTCTTACGTGTGGTAACAGAATTGTTGAGCGGTTCCAGAATACATCGCCCACCTGGTCTTCGAGATCGACAATGGACAGGTCATGCCTTCGGCTGATATCGAAGCCGATGAACAGCCTGCCGTGGATGCTCTTTTTGATCTGATCGAGCATGTCGTCTGTCAGCTCCGCATAGTTGATCTCTTTCGGGACCGAGTCGTGCTGGCATGCGGCGATCATCAGGTAGTTAAGCCATGCCGAGGCCTCGTCGATGAACTTCACTTCGAACTCCTGCTGCCAGGCCTCCTCATCGTCGATGCCTTCCTTGAGCTCGGCAATGTTGTGGGGGACGCCGTCGGCGACGGCCTGGTAGATATCGACCTCGTGCTTACTCCAGCGGTTGTCGCCGGTGAAGAGCTGGTGGAAGCGGTTGCCCATGCCCTGCGGCGTCGAGACGATTCGAATCTTGTAGCCACGAGAGATCGTCGGAAAGAGCGACTTCCATATCCTGTCGGTGTCCTTGTGGAATGCGAACTCGTCGAGCACGACGTTTGCAGAAAAACCGCGAGCGGTGTCGGGGTTGGCGGGCAGGCCCATGATGCGGGCACCGTTGGGGAGCGTGATGATCAAGAGCGTGTAGCGGACGTCGTTTATCGAGAATTGCTCCTCCACGATGCTCGATGCGGCAAGTGCGTATGCTTCACAGTGAGTCTTGACCTTCTGCATCAGCTCCTTGCTCTGTCGCTCGCCGGCAGAGAGCAGCACCCAATCTTCGCCTGTTGCCATCGCATCATCTACCACCTCGAGCGCGACGATCCAGCTCTTGCCGATCTGGCGGGCCATCTTGCCGATCTTGAATCGCGAGCGGTCCGCGAACCACCGCTTTTGGAAACCGTACAGCGGTACAGCCGCGCCATCGCCGCCTGCAGCCGTTAAGTTTGTCGAAGGGATTACCATTATTGCACTATCCCGTAAACCTGCTCCCTGATTTGCTTGATGACATCAGGGTCGATCTTCTTTTTCTTTGCCAGCGTCACAATCGCCTTGTCGGCCTCTTTTGCCTTCGCCGCAACCTGCTCGCGGATGTACCGGTCCGCCTTGAGACTGACGGCCGTGCAGTCGCGGACGGCGGAGGCCACTTCTTTCGCCTGCCGGCTGGTCAGCTCATCAGTGCAGACCAACTCCAACACGCGGGCGGTTATCATTTCGGCGGCAGCTTTCTGCGTCTCGGTCGCCTTCTCGGCCGTTAGATCGCCCATAACTCCCCGCACCAATTCAGCGCGGGTCCGCAGCAGCTCGAGACTAAGCAACCCCTTTGCCCAGCGGCCCACGGCGGAGCTGCTCACTGTCCGGCCGTTTAGCTGACAGTATGTCACCACGTCCTCGTAGCGGGGCCTGCCCTTGTAATCAGGGGGCTGCGGAAAGTCCTCCGGCCATTCGCCATCCACGATCATAGCCGTGATCGCCTCGCGAAGGTCGGCGGGCAGCCTGTCAATCGAGCTATGGGTCCTGCGTGGACTCATACCAAGTCCTCAAAGCGGAGTGACGGAAATATCTTGTACCGAAAATCAATCGTGCACAGCTTCGTGCCTCTGGGATGTACGATCGGGTGACATCGAAACGCCAATATGCAACCGTCGCCCCAGCCCTTGCGATTGGCCTGGCGATCCGTAATCACCCGCTTCAGCGGTCGGCCGGAAAACCAGCGAAGCCTTTTTTTAAGATGCAGCCATACGTGCATACTCAGTCCTCGCGTTCTTCCTTTTTGCCCTTGTTGTATTTGTCCTTCAGCTCATAAAACTGGCCGCTGCCGGGCAGCGGCGGCATCCATACCGTCCATGCGGCGCCGAGCAGGCCGCCGATTGCGACAATAGCCAAAAGTATCATTGCGAGCTTCATTCTCAGATCTCCAGCGCCGGGTCGGTTTGGGTACCTTCGGCGATCTCTTTTCCGGATGAGGTCAGCTTGCAGACCTTCTGCCAAAAATCATCTGCGCCGCCGAGCTTGTCATCCACCCATTCGATGTACCCCTTCTGTTCAAAGTAGCTGATGTCTTTTTGCAAGAGGGCGCGATTGTACATGGGATCATCGCAGACGGTCCGGTACAGCGTTCGCACATTCACCGGGGATGGATAAAACAGATTCAGATTCTGGAGCAGCCGCCCTCGCGCCTGCTTGATCCTGATGATATCAAGTTTGTCTGCCATGACCATTCAGCTCCTTAACTACCGCACGTACCGTACTGCCTACTATTTCCGGGACCTTCTCGGCGATTGCGATCTTGCCCTCGATGCGAGACAGCGCCCCGGATACCTCCTTCAATTCCTTCCGCGTAAATCCTTCGCTGCGGACCCAGTCTTCCTTACTGACCGTGTTGCGGTCGCAGTCGATTTTGCACTTTAGAAAATCCTCGCCGAGCTCCTTGATGTCGTTGTCGTGCTTGTCGAGGCGCGAGCTGACCCTGTGAATGCATGCCTTTACACTGCGCAGATTGAGGATGATCAGCGCCGTAGCCAGGGCCAGCAGGCCGCCCAAGAGACTGATAGCGATAATGAGTCCAGGCGATGTCACTGGCACTTTATGAATTCTCCTTGGCCGCCGACGCGGGGGCGATAGTCACGAGAGGCGGCTGGGCCGTCACCCGCGTAGTGGCGACGAGCTCCGCCGTAGCGCCCCGCTGGACCGCAGTCTGAGATTGTTTGAACGCGGTGAGCGCTGAGGTGTTATTGGTGGTTTCCAAATACTCCTTTAGCAGCTCATTGCCGGTAACGACCTGCTCGAAGGCCTTGCTTTTCTGGCGCGCAAGGGCGATCCAATCGAGCAGCTTCTTTCCTCCGAAGCCGGTCCCGCCGACGCCGAGGAGTAGTGCCAGGTCACCGATAAGCGCGAGGCCCTCATCGGCTGCGCCGAAGACATCGTTGGCGTCGGGCCA
>Ga0307377_10006716_pt1 | contig 12010 bp, 16 predicted proteins | sample TR3MG_FD_202535 | JGI IMG/M metagenome (GOLD analysis project Ga0307377, IMG submission 202535) | Soil microbial communities from Risofladan, Vaasa, Finland - TR-3 | ecosystem: Environmental > Terrestrial > Soil > Coastal area > Acid sulfate soil | place: Finland: Risofladan, Vaasa | collected...
AGATGCCGATTACACAATTTTTTTTCAAGGTATCATAGAATCATCGAATGAGGCTTCTAAAAAGACCCATGCTGCTGATATGTTCTACAGTTATTTCAAGATAGACAGTACTCATCTACCTGCAGAAGAGAAAAAACCTCAGCTCTTTTTCAGGAAAGAAGAGACGGAATGGCGTGATAGTGCTCTTCGAGGACTTGGCATAACCGAAGAGGATTATGTAATAGGTATCCAGATGGAAACTTCGGCGCCATTACGGAATTTTCCTAAAGAGAAATTAAAGACCGTTGTTGATATCCTTGCCAAAGAGAAAAATGTAAAAATAACTCTCATAGGATCTAAACAGCAGGAAACCATTGCTAATTTCTATAAGGGAAAAAGTGAAAATGTCCTTCTGGCCACTAATTTTAATGTGCGACAGTCCATCATCCTGGCTACCAGATATGACATTATGATATCACCAGATTCATTTATGATACAAGTAGCCGGTGCCCTGGATAAACCTCTAATTGGTCTTTACGGTCCCTTCCCCAGTGAAGTGCGTATGAAGTATTTCAAGAATGCCATTGGAATAGAACCCAGTGTCGTCTGCAGTCCATGTTTCAAGCATGATTTCAGGGCATGTATAAAAGGTCATCCAAGTCCATGCTTCACACAAATAAAACCTGAGGATGTCCTGCAGGCCACTGATTATATGAAACATAAATTCACCGGGCAACATTTCCTCTTTATGGATCAAATGTTAAAGGCACCCGACCTGTCAGAAATAGAGAAATACATGCTATCAGCTGATAAAGGTGTATGTTTCTTTGGTGGGTACTATGAACATCCAAATATAGTACGGGTAGATAATAATCAGTTTGTAAAACCTGACATCTCAGATTTGAACACTAAGTTCAATAGAGAGAGTTATCCTTTCGTATTATATATGGGACCTATCGGATTCAGTCCTAAAAACAGAGCTGTCTATGATGGTTGTAAGGGAATGATACGCCCGGGAGGTCATCTTATAATTCATATGGTCACCAATGCTACAGAGCAGTTTTTCGATGATGTGAAAAAAGATATCGGTGATTTTAAATTCATCATTCTACATTCGAAATATGAACATAGTAATAGATCCTTCACCATCGTAGCTCGTAAGCCATACTAAATTCCTGCCTGGGGGGATTTTTCTCCCCCCATTAATTATCTCCTAATATTCTTTTATACATATCGTATATCTTCAAAAGGATATTATCAATGAAAAATGCTGAATATACCTTCAAACAACCTATGTCAGACCCCTCAAAAAAGCAACAGGAAGAAGATAAACCTGAAACTCCTCTCGATAAAGGGAAACAGCGCCAACTCGACCAACTTAATCGGAAAAAGAAACAATTAGATAAAAATTTTGACCGGTTCAAGAAAACCCTGGCGAAAAAGATAGCCTCAAAATTTCTTTCTGCTCAACCTACTCAAACAAACTTCGACCCCAATAGTGATCCTATGTATTTATGGGGCCAAGTTGAAGGTGAGCTGGGACAAATTAGAAATATTTGTGAGAGAAATAAAACTCAAATTAATCAAAAAAAGCAGGATAAAGATGGATTAACTGAACTGTATTTATATAAAGTGACCCTCAGAAGAAAAGATAGTCTCACTACTGATTTATTGAAAGATATGGGGAAAAATAAAAGATTAAGTTACGCTATATGGGAAAATGACGGTATTAATGTTCATATCTGGGCACCTTATATTGATCCTACTCAGACTAATCAAGATGAAGCGCCCGAGCCAAGACCTTAAGGAGGCTCTATGAAACAGACAAAAAATTTTGACGTACTTCTAGCGGCATTTTGTGGCGGTATGGCTCTAAGTGTCTTAGAACTTTTAAATATCCTTACTCAACATCCCCAGAACCTGAATATCTATTTTTTTGCAGGAATGATTGTCGCAGGTTGTATAGGCCTGGGAGTTTCCTTTTTCCTTAAAGGTGACACCTCCAAAGACTCGGCTTTCTTCACAGGAATAGCAGCACCTCAATTATTAGGTGCCATTGTAAAAACCGGTTCTACAGCAACACAGGTAGCCTTCTTTTCTCAACTATCATTTTTACCCATGGCTTATGCCGGCACTACTGATGTGGTGATAGAAGATTCAACAACAATCGAAATAACAGTAAAGGGGACCACACAACCTGTCACCGTTCAAAATGTACATACTAAAAAAGAATATGTGATAGAGCCCAATGAACCTACAAAAATACCTTACTCTGATTCACTTAAAATAACATCAAAAAGTACTCAGAATAAAGATATAAATGTCAATAAAAAATATATTGTTGATAATACAAAAAAGCTCGATGTTGTTGTTATTACAAAACAGCGTACAAAAGGCTTCTTTCAAGGTATATTTGCTCAACAGCATACAGCACATGGAAACTTTACTTCGAAAATAACTGTGAATGAAATCGAACAAATAGAGAAGCCCATTATAGAACCTGAAATAATTGATTCAACTGATACCAACTTATAGGAGGTTATCGTGAAATCTTTATTCATAATATTAACAGTTGTAACAGCATTATTTGCCGCAGAAAGAAAGGACACCACTTACATTATGAATTGTGATACTGTAATAGTGGTAAGAACTCTGAAAGATTCCACAATCACGACTGTAGTTAAAGAAGATACTTTAAAAGCTGTGAAACCAAAAGCTACAAAAAAGAAAAAATGAGGAGCAGACATGGCAGAACCACTAAAAGATTTAATTGATCTACTGCATAAATCAGACGATTTAATAATGGACTTACAAAAATCGGCAGGTCCGGAAGAATTAAAGATAATAAAAGAGGCTGATGAGCATCTTGATGAAGCTTATAAGTCATTAAAGAAATTACAAAACAGAATGGCCGTGTCTCATGTGATTAAAAAAGCCTCAGAAAAAATAAAGGATAAATAAATGGATAAAAGGGGTATAAAAAAAGCTGCCAGAAGAGTTATTGATGCTTTTTTTAAAAAAAGTATTATATGGACACAGCCCAAAAAAACTCAGAGACTAAAAGATAGATTACCAGAAAGAGGAAAAATAGGCCCACCTTCTCCTTCTGATGTTGATACAGAAGACCTGGTTCCAGGTGAAATAATTGAAATCTTTGAAAATGGTCAATGGAAAAAAAAGCCCTGGAAACCTTCCCTGAAAAATAAAGAAGTCAGACAGGTCGATAAATAATGGCATCGTTCCCTTTAATTCTTCCTTCATTGCATCCTTCTGTAATTTCTCCATATGCTCGGGAATACAATAAGAACGCCCTCTCAATTATATATAAGCATATTAATGGTGATACTAAAATAGTACGTGTCATCTCAGCTGGCTATGATAGGACGCTCTTGGAAAGAGGGTACAAAGGGGAGTTCGTCATACATGATCACGACGCTGATGATGCCGGAAAACATTGGGACATCCGAATAGAATTCCCCGTTACCTCTTTAAAAAAGTCTCTCGGTAAATACACCGTAAAGAGACCTGGTACTAATGAACCTATAGAAAAAGAATATCCAGATAAACCCGGGACTGTCCTGAGATCTTTTGTTGATAAAAAGAGAGAAATACCAACTTCAAAAAATAAAGTGTTCTTAGTGGAGACTGAGGATCATCCTATCCTCTATGGGAAATTTGAGGGGGAGATTGAAGTAGGATACGGTAAAGGGAAAGTTAAGATATGGGATAAGGGCGCCTATGAATTACTAGATGCTTCAGGAGATGAAAAATACACTATTAATTTCAAAGGTAAAAAACTTAATGGTATCTACGCTTTCATCAAATATCAGAACGGTTATTTGTGGATTAAAGCAATAGAGAAAGAAGTATCGGCCATTGACCATATACAAACAGCCTTATCTCAAATAGATTCAGCTATAGATCCTATATTCAATATAATAAATGATCTGAAGAAAGTCAGCCGCAAACAGAAAAGGGTTGTATTAATGCACAGGTTAAATAACCTCTGCAGGAATCTTGACGATCAATATGGCTGGATAGAGGATTTACAAAAAGAAAGTGCTTTAAATATATCTCCCAATTGGAAAGAGAAAATAATTATATTTAAGTACATAGCAAAGCACGGTTACCATAAATGTTCCTATATGCTCTCTACACTCCTCAAAGACAGTTCTTATCACGAAATAATTAATTCATTCCATAAATAACGGAGAAGCTTTTGGCTAATACAATTTATGTTGGAAACCTCGAATGGTCTACAACAGAGCAAGAACTAATAGAATTTTTCGAACCTTACGGTAAAGTAAATTCTGTAAATATTCTTCAAGATTACCATACTAAAAAAGCTAAAGGTTATGGCTTTATTGATATGGAAAATGTCGATGAAGTAATAGAAAAACTTGATGGTAAAGAACTTCGTGGTAGAGCCCTTAAAATTAATAAAGCTAGATATACTAAGCGTTAAGTTTAAATAAAGTCTTTCGATTATCTTTTCCTGAGAAGACAACTGAATCACAGATAACTTCTCTCCCAAGAAAATCCTTTCTACCATCAAATTGATCACCAAAAGACTTTAACACATACGCCAGAGTTAAATGGGGTTGGTAAATCGGGTGTGTGTCTGTGACTTCAAAAGTGCTCGAAATGAGTTTATTTAATCTATGAAGATCCGGTGAAGCCACATCTATTTTTACAACATCACAATCACCATTAAAAAGAGATATCTTACCCAATTTCAGTTTAATGGGTTTTTGATTTATAAATAGATTCCGAGCTTCTGTAAAATCATATATATGTATCCCGTATTTTATAGTCACATGAATATCATCTTCAAGACCTTTATCTACCAATAAATTCTTAGGGATATTTTTCTCTCCCCATTCCCGAATCTCTTCAGCCTCAGGATCAGGAATCTCTAATTGAACAGAGCTAAAATCATAGGCTGTCTTCATAAATTTTTGAGCTATTTTTAAGGCATCCATTACTATTCCCATTCAGGCGGTAAATGTTCCGGAGGTATATGACTCTGATCAATACCAAGAAAACGCAGGAAATTTTTAAAAGTATTAGTATCCATTTTTACAACACCGGGGGATACTATCAGTGGTGTAGAAGATGCTCCAGGCTCCACCAATACTAATAAACCTTCCTTTGACTTTATTGTATGACTTATAGATTTATCCCACAAATTAAAATGGTCCTTTATTTTTACCCATAATTTTTTTGCATTAATATCAAGGAGCATTTCTTTACGGAGTACCTGAGCCATCAATTCAACATTCCTGGTTAAATTAGCTTCCACACGTAATTTAGCTGCCTGAATAGACTGCTTATCGTGTTTACGTACAATATCTGCAATATTTTCTGGAAGTGATCCTAGTATAACATCACTGGGATGTACAGATTCAAATGAATAGACCTCACGCTTATTTTTTTTCTTAGGATTGAGAATGTCCTTCATTTTATCACGTTTCGGATGTTCTGAAAGAGTATCGGAATTTAAATAATCCAACAGCTCTCTCCAGTAATCATTCGTCTTTGATGGGAAGCGTTCCCATTTCTTCTTAATCCGGCCTAATTTCTTCTCCAGATTAGGATCCATCTCAATCAACTTATCGATCGTTTTTCCTAAATTTTTCATAACACTACTCTTTTATTAAGAAGAATATCTATGTATATACTATAAAAATATTAAAACATTATTATGAATGCAAGTAAAATACCTCATCATAACAGAAAAATACCTGTACAACATAGTGGATTCCTATTATTTTAGTGAAAAAGTATTTTTTCCTTTAATTTTCCTGCTGATCCATGTAATATAATTTAGACGGTAAAATAATCCCTAATGAGAATTACTACCGATATGTTGAAAATGAACTACAGAGATTAAAAAATATTACAGAAAAACAGGAAGAATAAATGAAGAGAGTAATACATGAATTTTATTGTCACTGTGGTAAATATTTCGATGTTAAGCTGAATGTACACCTTAATGGTAATCACCGTGTACACTGCCCGATATGTGAGCATGTACATTTTAGATTCATTAAAAATGGAAAAATAACTAATGATCGATTTACAGAGCATCTTGAGGACTCTTTAGTGGATGATCTTTATCCTATGAAAGCTGCATGCCGTGATTATAGAAAAGAGACTTATGAAGAAAATCTTAGTGAAAATACTCCTGCAATGGCCATCATAGAAAATATAAAAGACCATGAGGCAGGTTTTATGGTACGTAGATGGAAAGAAAAATTATCGCATTTATAAGGAGGTTATATGAAGAAGAAAAAAAATAATCTTATCGGATTTATTAGCAAAGGTGAGAAAAAAGGCAAAGAACCTGCTTTGGACCACGGTAAAATAGGCACCCTTTCTTATGAACTGCATGCCAGAGGAAGTGTTCATATTTTTGATAAGAATGGTCTCAGATTTAAAAAAGACCCTGCTTTATTCGAAGATGCCCTTGATAGACTCAACCTTGATTCTTTAAAAGATGGACAAGAAACTTCTATAGAAGGCTCCGGTGATAATCCCGATTTAATCTTCAAGAAAAAAGACGGGGATATCATACTCTCTCTTAGAAAAAAAGATTATGGTACAATCAATAAATTAAAGGATATACTCAGAAAGGCCGTAGGAAAGAAAAAGGCCGTATGAAATGAAATGCTCAATAATTATCTTTTTTCTCTGCTGTAGCTGTTCTCACACAGGGAGAAATTGGTATATTACTGAGATTAATAAAAAAAATAAAAATGAATGTATAGAAATAATTAGGGAACGTCCTTGTCGAAATAGATCTTTTAAAAAAGTTTTTTACAAAATAAAAAAAGAATGTCGAGATAACAAAAAGAAATAGGGAGGTCGCATGACAGTAAAAGCTTTAGTATTGGATAGAAGAATCTTATGGGATTCAAAAAGTCTTAAATCTATTGATCAGGCAAAGAAGATTATTATGGAATACAAAAGAGCTGGTTATATGATACTCAAAGTCAACGGTGAGATAATGGAACGTTTCCATCCTCGATTTGAAGAATTGATTATCAAAACAAAGAAAATATTTGCCCATATCATGAAGATACTCAGTGATAAAGGTGATGATCGCCTTACATGGGATAAGGATAATGGACGGGAAGCTAAAGAAGCCAAGATTAAATTCTATGATCTCTTGAAACAAGGGTATATGGCTTTCAGCGTGGACAATCAGAGTAGAAGGAACAGACGAATTAAAGAATTCGATGTTGATGCAGAAGAAATCCTGATGGTTCCTAAAACAGTAAAAGCTTAAACCGGGTAGCGGTATTGAAGGATACCTGCATGATTACCCATACACTTTAACTATTGGAGGAATGCATGGCTACAGATAAAGGTAGTGGTGCGGTAAAAAAAGTCTTCGGTATGTTTTTTGATTTTGAAGACAAAAAGAATATTCCGGAATCTAAACCGGAAGTGAAACAAGAGGAAGTAATTGCTCAACAAGCTGCCCCAGTTGAGAAACGTGAGGAAGCTGTTATTGAAGTAAGTGCTCCACCACCTACGACCTCTGTTGTTGGTGAAGTTGATGACAAGATGAAGCAGGATCTCATCAGTGCTATTGAAAAAGCTAATATAGAAGGATACGATTACTTCGAATTTAAAGAAGCTCTTTTCAATATGGAAGCTGTTATTCCCACTGAATCATCACGTTTTAAAGCGGCATATGCAGCAGTTGCCGCTATGGTTACTTCTGAACATCTCATTGAAACAGCCAATACTTATATAGGCGTTCTTAAAGAAAAAAAAGAGGCCTTTGAAGGGTACGTTCAGCATATGCGTGATGAAAGAGTTTCTGGAAATGAGAATGAGGCTGCTAAATGTGAGGAACAGATTCAGCAAAAGCAGGAAACCATCATTAAACTGAATCAGGAAATATCTGAATTGCAGGAACAGAAGAAGGAAGCACAACAAAAAGCCATCTCTGAGAATGCTAATATTCAGCAAGTAGAACTGAATTTTAAAACTACTTTGGAAGGCATTATTAAAAAGATAGACAGCGATATTATCAAGATAAAAACCTATCTAGCACCTCCAAAGGAAGAGAAAGTCGAGGTCAAGGATGAATAGTTTACCGGCCGCAAAAGATTTCAAGCCGAAAAATTTCTGGGAGAAAAAAGAAGGTAATACAGGAATGATACTTGCGGCTGCAGCTATCGTAGGAGGAGCAGCCCTCATTTTTAAATTCCTTGATGTAGTCCTTCCCTTTATCAACAGAGTGCTTGATAATCTTTTACACACTATTCTCGTAGGTGGTGCCATTTTTATGATCGTCTATGTTGTATTCATAGATAAACGGACCAGGAATCTCCTATGGTATATGTATAAAAGCTTATGTCGAGCTATCACGAGCATTTTTGTCTCTGTGGATCCTATCGGTATAATTCAGACCCACATGGAGAAAGCTAAAAAGCATCTTGAAAATGTTCGTATTCAAACTTCCAGAGTACGTGGTGGTATTGAAGAGTTACATAGAGAGATAAAAAAGAATGCCAATCAAATCGTACAAAACCGAAGCCTTATTAAAGCTGCCCAGAGTTCCGGCGAAGAAAGGTATAAGAAAAATGCTAAACTTGCTGCCCGACAGACAGGACGGTTAGATAAACAACAAGCCACATATAAAGAACTGCTCCAGAAAATGGAAGCACTCTATCGCACCCTTAACCGAGTCGAAGAGGCCGCAGATTTTCTTATAAAAGATACCGAAGATGAAATTAAACAAAAGAAAAAGGAACGGGAAATTGTATCCCGCGGTCACAGTGCTATCAGATCTGCCATGAAACTCATACGGCCTGAAGATGATGAAGTCCATATGTTTAATATGGCTATGGAGTATATGGAAGCTGATATTGCTAATAAAGTCGGTGACATCGAGCATGCTATTGAAGTGTCTCAGAGTTTCCTCGACGGAGTGGATTTACAGAATGCTCAGTTTGAAGGAGATGGTTGGGCATTGATCGAGAAATGGGAAAAGGAAGAATCCCCATTACTTGGTGCTGAAAAACAAAAGGCCATTGAGCAATCTTATGATGATAGGCAGGTATTGGATACAAAGATACCTATGGAAAAGAAAAATGCTGCTCAATATGTGCCGGTAAATAAACCTAAAAAATCTGAATTTGGAAATTATTTCTAAGGAGTAAATTGTTATGGCTATGAAACCAGCAGGTAAATTCGTACTTATCCTCCTAATATTAGGAGTTATTATTGGCGGACTAATGTTCGCAAGAAGTAAAAGAGATGTTCTTGCCCCCAAAGGTAATGTAGCAGGTTCCGGAGATATTCCTAAAGGAGTATTCGGTAAAGTTAAGAAGAGTGATAAAGTAGCTATCGGAGTTGTAACATGGGGCGGTTATGCAGGTGGACAGTATTATAATCGTGGATTCAATATCAATCAATCCTCGAAATATCTTACTGACCAAGGTATAAAAGTTGAATTTAAAATTATTGATGATTTCAAACAATCTCGTGACGCTTTCCTGGCAGACGAAGTCAATTTTTTGTGGGGAACTGTCGATGCAATAACCACCGAAATTTCAGGGCTTATCAAACAAAGTGGGGGCATAAAAATAGCTTTCCAGGCTGACTGGTCTCAGGGTGGTGATGCTTTTGTCGTAGGTCCAGGAATTTCTACAGTAACAGACCTCATAGGAAAAAAAGTAGCTTTTGCAGAGATGACTCCTTCTCATACATTCCTGCTCTACGCTCTGGATGCCTCTGACCTTCAGATATCAGATATTCAGACAGTTGTTGTTGCTGATGCTATAGAAGCCGCTAAATTATTCCGAGAAGGTCAAGTTGATGCAGCTGTCGTATGGTCACCTGATGATGAAGATTGTGTAAAAAAAGTCTCAGGCTCTAAAATCCTTATGAGTACAAAGGATGCTCCTTTCATTATTCCTGATGTCTTTATGGTAAAAACAACCTATCTTCAGGCAAACAGAGAAGTTGTCAAAAAAGTTATGAGAGGATTTTTCATCGGAGCTGCTGAGATAAATTCTTCTGATCAGACAAAACGAGCTGCAGCACAAGTTCTTTCAAATGGCTTTGGAGCTGATTTTGATGAGGCATTTTGCTATAATGCTATAAATAATGCCCGTCTATGTACCTTTCAAGACAATATGCAATTCTTCGGTCTTGAATCTCATAGTGGTATGACCGGTGAACGTATTTATAACAGAATGGCAAAAGTGTATAAATCCATTAATTATATAAGAGATCCGGTTCCCACTTGGAGTGAGATCACAGATGTATCTCTTTTACAAGAACTGCAAGGTGAGTTTGCTAGCGACGTACAACAAGCTGCTCAACCAAAACAGGCATACACAGCTCCTTCAAAACAAGATTACACCAAAGAAGCTGTTACAACTAAAGCCATCCGTGTAACATTTGCTACAGGTAGTGCTGAACTCTCAGAGAATGCTAAAGAGATTATCAGATATAAATTTGAAGACATAGCACTTGCCTCTGCAAATAGAATCCGTATTGAAGGTAATACTGATAATACAGGTTCCCGGGCTACAAATATTTCCTTGTCAAAGAAAAGAGCTAATTCCTGTAAAAGCTTCTTGGTGAATGAACTATCAATAGACCCTAATCGTATTATCGTAAAAGGTAATGGACCTGACAATCCAGTGGCTGATAATGATACTGATAAAGGTCGAGGAAAAAACCGTCGTGTAGATTTTATGCTCTTAGGAGATTAATTCCATGAAGAAACCTAAAAGTTTCGCCATAAGAGCAGATTATCCAAAGAACGTCAGTACTATGCTGACGTTCGGCGGAATCTTTGTTCTTATATTTATATGGTCATTGATATCAATATTTTTTCCGTCTCCCAATATACCGTCTCCGTTAGCTGTTATAAAATCCTTACCACAACTACACTTTGAGGATGCTTTAGTCCGTAATGCCGGCTATTCAATAAAATTAAATGTTCTTGGATATCTTGAAGCTGTTATGGTCTCATTGATTTTAGGATTCGGTATAGGACTCTTTCCATTAGCAAAAGGTATGTTTAATAAACCTATAGACTCCCTACGGTATGTGCCTCTCACGGCATGTACCGGGCTCTTTATAGCATGGTTCGGGATCCAGGATGGAATGAAAATACATTTCTTAGCATTCGGTATTGTAGTATATCTATTACCATTGGTAGTCCAAAGAATATCAGAAGTACCATTAGTCTATGAACAAACTGTGCGTACATTGGGTGCCGGTAAATGGCAAACAATAAGATTGGTCTTTATCCCCCAGTCTCTAGCTAAGTTATCAGATGATATCCGGGTAGTTGTGGCCATCAGCTGGACTTACATTATTGTTGCCGAACTGGTAAATAAAACAGGTGGTCTTGGTGCCATGGCTTACGCCTCTGCCCGACAAAGCCGTATTGATAAGATGTTTGCCATTTTATTGATAATTGTATTAATAGGATTTGCCCAGGATAAGCTATTAAAAATGCTGGATAAAGTCTTATTTCCCCATAAATACGCATAGGAGCTATTATGGCAGTACCTTATGATACAAGCCCATCGAATAAAGCTGTTGAATTTGAAAATACAGATCTTCCTGATATTATTGAATTAAAAAATATCCTTCAAATATATGAGACAAAAAAAGGACCTTTTACTGTAATTAAAGATCTGAATCTCCTGATTGAAGATAAACCGAATCAAGGTCAATTCGTCGTTATTCTCGGCACATCCGGTTGCGGTAAAAGCACTGTGCTACGCTATATAGCAGCTTTGCAACAACCCACATCAGGTGATATACTTATTAAGGGTAAGGCTCAATTCCCTGATTTCTATATACCCATGGTCTTTCAAAAATATTCCTCCCTTGAGAATCTATCAGTTCTTGACAATGTAGCTCTTGGTCTTGAAATTGCAGGAGAATCGAAAAAAGTTAGACACGAAAAAGCTATGGCTATAATTAAAAAAGTAGGGCTCCTTGGCCATGAAAAAAAGTATGCCAAATATCCGAACCTCTCCGGTGG
>Ga0307377_10006717_pt1 | contig 12010 bp, 19 predicted proteins | sample TR3MG_FD_202535 | JGI IMG/M metagenome (GOLD analysis project Ga0307377, IMG submission 202535) | Soil microbial communities from Risofladan, Vaasa, Finland - TR-3 | ecosystem: Environmental > Terrestrial > Soil > Coastal area > Acid sulfate soil | place: Finland: Risofladan, Vaasa | collected...
CTCTCCATCAAGTGCGGAGAAGTGTTTTGAAGGCCTCTGAGAGAATTCATTAAAGCTCTTCATAACTTCTACGATGGCTGAATTTACTGGCCCCCAAAAATTTGCGGCTGATGACTCGAATTTATCAGTCAGCTTATTGTTATCCACTATGATTAATGGACTAATTGCCATTGACTTGGCGTTTTCATGCATTTCTCTGAGATTCTTCAAAGCGTTGTAGAAAACTAATCCGCCTTCTGATTGGCGTGGAAGTGTGTAGATTACACCAACTGGTAAACCCAGCTCTCCGGCAATCTGAGCCAAGACAAGACCCAGACCTCCTCCGGTTCCGCCGCCTCCGCCGACCAAAACATAACAGCTAGTGGCTCCGTCAATCCATTTTTGTACAAAACCCAAGGCATCAGCATAAAAAGAATCTATGGCCTGACGAACCTTTTCTGGATTTTTACCAGCACCTTGGCCATCAGACACCTGCACTAAGAACTTTCTCTCTTCCCCTAATTCAAGCCCCTCCAAGTCAGCCTTGGCGGTATTGAGAGCTATAACCTTGGAGAAGCCATGATTGCTAAACTCTTGAGCAATTCTTCCCCCGGCCTCTCCGGCTCCGATAATAAGCATGTTGTTATTAATAATCGGGTTAACTTTGATTTCCATATTCGTTCCTCCTGATATGATTATATCATTTTTTAAATTTCAATTTCTTGATTTTGTTTAATAACTTCTTCTCTGGTGGAGTTAAAAAAGTTGGAAGGACCACATCAATCGTAAGAATGTGGGAACCTATTTTGTTTATTCCGGCATTAGACCGTTTGATAACCGAACCAGCGCTGGTTAGAGGGGGAACAGAAGCAATGTCTTTCCCGTGTATAGAATCGAATTCAACTTCTGCGCCCAAAATGCAGTCCAAATAAGGAACGCCTATTCTGCTAAATACATCCAATCCGTTGCGTGTCATCTTTGGGTGAGAGGCCACGCTTACGTTTATGAACAAATCTCCATATTTATTCAACCTATAGTTGAAGTCGCCCTGTTCTGCAAGTCTGAGCACTGCACCAGAATTGACCCCGGCGTTTATTTTAAAAGATATCTGCTGTTTTTTAGGAGTTGACCCGAGTCCATGACATCCGTCGCATTCGAGCATTATTCCCTTTGCTCCGCATGGGGCGCATGGCTGAGTTATATGAACTGGCCCTATTTGTCTAGCAAACATACCTCTACCGCCGCAGGTCTCACAAGAGGAAATGTTGAGTTTTCCGTGAGTCTTTTGATATTCCTGACATATCTCGCATTGTATTTGACGATTGAATGATATCGTCTTGGTTGAACCTAGACACGCTTCAATAAACGAGATAGTAAGAGCCATTGTCTTATTGAAGTCTTGCTGGTGAAAATTTTTATTGGTTGAAAATGTTCCAAAGTCGTGAGAGCCAAATCCGAAATCAAACGGATTAAACCCACCTTGGAGAGGGTTGTTGCTTGCAAATTTTTTATTAATTATTGCGTCATATGCCTGTTGTATTTCAACAAACCTATCCTTGGCACCATCCTCTTTGTTTACATCTGGATGATGCTTTTTAGCCAATGCTCTATAGGCCTTCCTAACTTCTTCATCAGAAGCATTGGGGTCTAGTCCTAGAGCCTCATAGCACTGCTCTGCCGTTTTCATTTACCGTGAGGGTAAAAAGCCATATCGTAAAAACTGACATCTCTATCTTTCCCCTTAAACCTAGATGCCTCCAGCGTGTATCTCCTCGCAGGCTTGATGATACTGACGTACCCCCTCGGTGTGTTGAAGAGAGCGGCTTTTTTTACTACTATTTTCCCATCCGATGCGATAACTATAATGGTCTGTTGTTCTTCGTGAGTATCATTACTCATATCAATTATGATTGACCTAATGTATTTAAATCCTATATCGCTTAAAAAGGCAAGGTTGGAGTCTCCCTCAATGAAGATGTCGAACATCTTCTTGCCCATCTCGTCATCTTGCATTTTGACAGCCCTATCCTTATCATCCACCACATTTAGGATTATTTTTATTTTATGAGGTTTGGAATAGGCTAATAGAATTGCTGGCGATATTGTCAGAAAAACCGCAAAAATAAACACAAATATGATTGGGATTACAAGCTTTCTCATTACATCCTCAAAAGACAAAGAGCCACCCGACATGGACTGGCTCTTAGATATGCTCCAACAAAATATCTGCTATAGTCTACCCCAGACCGTTAATCTGAACCTCATTCGGCTTGGGCTTATTGTAATAGTCTTCCGTCAGCTTGGTTTCAACTTCCCCGAGCTCTTTCATAAAAGAATCCACGTCTAAACACTTCCCTCCCATCACTCCAGTTGTTTTGGACGTAATCGGGCCACCTAATGGGATTTCTATTTCTAGTCGTCCATTATTCATCATAACCTCTTAAAGATTTGAGACGAGTTTAATCGTCCCATCAATAACTGTCTCAGTGAAGCTTAATCCCTTTTTCTTAAGGGCGGCCTTTATCTTGATGGAGGAGTATCTTTGAACGAACTTGTCTACAAAGATTTGCTCGCCTTCATGGATACCAAAAAAGTCTCCACAAAACTCATAAGTGCCGTCCTCATTCTTATTAAACCCGAGATTCTTGTCACCCTTCATATCCATGAGGATGTCAACCTTGGTCCCGCTTACTCCCGCATATTGGCTAACTAAAGCCTGACCCTCGTAATACGAGAATCCATAGGACTTAATAGTATCCTGCAAACATTTTAAATCTTTAATCTGGGTCTGTATCTTAGATACGTGTGACATAAAATTCTCCCTTGGGTTAACAATCTTCTTGTGTTATTATATTAGTATTTTATAAAAAAACAAGCTCTTTCTTAGGCGGCAAATTTGCTTGTTTTATTGAACTTTTCTTCAACCATGGCTTTGGTTACGAATATTTCCTTGCTTTCTAGGCTTGGAGACTCAAACATGATGTCCTCCAAAACCTCCTCTAGCACGCCTCTCAATCCTCGAGCCCCCGTGTTCCTCTCCAAGGCCTTAGTCACAACCTCAAGAATGGCTTCCTCCTCGACCACGAGCTTCTGTCCGTCCATTTCAAACATAGTCATATATTGTTTCAAGAGGGCGTTCTTAGGTTGGGTCAATATCTTAGTCATATCCTCTTTACTCAGGTCCTCAAGGGTCGTGATAACCGGGAGTCTCCCCATCAATTCTGGAAGCATGCCGAATTTTGTAAAATCGTCAACGGTCACCTTTTTGAACATCTCTCCAGCCTTTTCCTTCTTCGCAGATTTCGTCTTCGCTCCGAATCCCATAGAGCTACTTGAGACTCTACCAGCAATAATTTCGTCCAATCCAACGAAGGCTCCGCCAACGACGAACAAAATGTTCTCCGTATTGATTTCGATGACCTTTTGTTCTGGGTGTTTTCTACCACCGGGATGCGGGTCCGCTGGAATGTTACAAGCCGAACCTTCTAGCAACTTAAGAAGAGCCTGCTGGGTTCCCTCTCCACTAACATCTCTGGTTATCGACTGAGATTCTCCCTTTCTAGAAATCTTATCAATTTCGTCAATAAAAACAATTCCCATCTCCGTCAGGCGCTTCCTCTCTGACTGAGGCAGTTTATCAGAGGTTTTCTGGTACAGCCTAACCAATACGTTTTCCACATCATCTCCAACATATCCAGCCTGAGTTAATGTGGTTGCATCGGCCTGCGCAAATGGAACACCTAGATATTTAGCGACGACTTTCCATAGGTATGTTTTTCCAACCCCTGTAGGTCCCGCCATAATCATATTGGACTTTTCTAATTCAATCTCTCTTTTGGTTGCAAAATGCCTAACCTTCTTGTAGTGATTATATACCGCAGTGGAGATTGCCCGCTTTGCTCTAGTTTGACCGATTACATACTCCTCCAAGTGTTTGAATATATCCATCGGCTTGATGGCTTTCAAGTCCTCGGGGTCGAAACTAGACGGGTCTTGTAATTCCTGCGCATGTAAGCCTGCGTGAGTACTGTCAACACAAAGACTGCAAAGATACGTGTCCAGCTTGCTTTTAATCATAGCTGGAACAAGGTCAATTGGCTTACCACAGAAAAAACACATTTGGTCGTTAGGCATAAATCTCCTTATTAGTTCAATTCAATCATTTTGCCGCTCTTCTTTTCCACGGCTTTTTCTAAAATCACATCTCCATCTGCATCAAACAATCTCTTCTTGTACTTTGACGCCATCTTTGCTCGAACACCGTCCTGCTTTTCGTCGTCCCATCCAACCCATCTATACAATGCTCTAGCGTCTTCGGTGGAGGTATTAATTGCAGGTATGATGCTACCAAGCGCCTTCATAACATCGTCATCCGTCAGGTCGGCTTTCTTGAGATAGAAGGCTGAGATTAAAGCAGCCTTGACGGCTTCCTCTATCTCTGCTCCTGAAAAATTCTCGGAAGCCTTGACAAACGCATCTATGTTGTATTTCTCTGGATTTCTCCCCTTGTGCCTCAGTTGGATTCTGAAAATATCTCCCCTTTCCTCCTCTGCCGGAAGTCCAACGAAGAATATCTCATCGAAGCGTCCCTTTCTAAGAAGAGCTGGAGGTAGCTGAGTGACACTATTGGCTGTTCCTATCACAAAGCATGGTTTCGTTTTATCATTAAGCCATGTTAAGATTGCTCCGACAACACGTGCCGTGGTTCCCGAATCGCTTTGAGCAGAGCTTTGCGTCCCTGAAAGTGACTTGTCTATCTCATCAATCAACACCACGTTGGGGGCTGTTGCATCGATGGTAGCCAAAGCCAAGCGGGTCTGTTCTTCTGATTTACCCACAGTCCCACCAAACACTTTGCCTATATCAAATCTAAGCATCGGTCTACCCCACGCTGCGGCAATGACCTTAGCAAAAAGAGACTTTCCACATCCGGGAATCCCAACCAACAGCGCACCCTTAGGAGAATCAATGCCATATTTCTTGGCCTCGTTGGAGGAGAGATTTTTACGCATCTCCACCCACTCTTTAAATACATCCATCCCACCAATATCATCCATTGTCATATTGTAGCTATTGTATTCAAGGATTCCGTTCTTCAGAATAAGCTGACGCTTCTGCTCCAGAATCAAATCTTGGTCAAGCCTAGACTTCTTCTGGATGGAGATATTTGAAATGTTTTTAATTTCTGGGAAGCTAAGGCCAGCATAGTTTGATGTAATACTATCCATATCTCCATCCGCATAAAGGACTCCCGTTTTTGTGTCCTTGTAAGCCTTTTTGTCTCCATCCCAGCCGATAACTCCAATCTCAAACTGCAAATAGTTCAACACTTCGTTTTTATCCGGGAGAAGCCACTCAATAACGTGCATGTAGTTTTGAAATTCTACAGGAATATGCTGGACTGGACTGATGATAATAAGCTGGTGGCTAATAATATCATTCCTATCTTCATATAGAGCTACTTCTTTAATACGTCTGACAACAAAAGGATTACTCTCTAGATGTTTGTGAATATCCTTTAGCACCAAAGTTCTGTGATTAAAATTATACACCTTTGTCTTGGGGAAATCGGCACCTATGGTATCCAGCACTGGCATTAATTCCATAGTATTCTCGTCTTTAGTTTTTGCCTCGACCTCTAATTCATATTTCTCTTTAGACTGATTGATTGGATTAACCCAAGGGTTTGATGGCTTTAGACTACTTAAAAGAAGGCCCTGAGTAGCCGACCATTCATAAAACCCATACGAATCATCTGCTTCATCCCCCTTGTCATTTCTATTCTCGGCTGGACTTATGTGGGCCGTCTTCATATTATCCAATTTGATTGCCGAAGCACATGAACGTACATTTCTCAAAATCTGCTTTTCGTCAGTCCCGACGATGTAGATAATCGGAGTCTTTGCCCTCATTAGGTGCAGAAGTTCTTCACCGAGTTCTTTTTGGCTCTTCATTTCTTTTCCTCTTTTGCGTAGTGAAGCAAGCGGCAATCAAAAAGCTGTTGCTGTGGGTATTTTTCATTGTACAGAATTTCCAAGTCGTCTGGAGTCTGAAGTGTGAATATTGTAGCTCCGTCATAGGAGCATTTCTTAACGTCACCATAAGGGTTAACGTAAATTAACTGATGCTTGGAGCAAATTCCATCCGTCAACCCAAAAGCAGACTTAAGACAAGAATCTAAAATAACTCTGTCATCAATCATGTCAAAGAATTGCTCGAGGCCAGTCAACCAACCCTTAACGGTATCCATGGGAACAATTAGAGGCTTCTCCACTAGAAGATAAACCGTATCTACTCTATCCAAAATCTCCTTCATGAGCCCTGAGCTCAATGTCTTCACCATGCTGGGGGTCACTAAGACATTGCAATTAACGGTTGGTACTTTTGACTTAATCTTCTGCAACATTTGTAGGGCTTCCCTCTTCTTGTCTGGCGTAGACGTCGAGTAATCGTTGATTGAGACGGACATGAGAGAGACATCGTCTAATAGGTTGGAGCAACTATCAACGTATCTCATTACAAAATCGTAATTAGCCGTACATGTGAATTCCATCCCGGCTAGCTTCGTTGCCAGCTTTAGGAAGTTATAAAAAATAAAGTTCTTATCTATTTTTTCTTCAGTGTAATTTGCCGGGATAGCTACTTCCGTCATGCCAATTCTCTTGGCAACGCCTATTAATTCTTGAAAGAAGAGAATGTTTCTTTCTTTTCTGTCGTCCACCTCGTCACGTTTTAAATAACATCCATGACAGTGGTAATCACACTGCATGGTTGGGTGGATAGATAAAATATGCGGTTTTGGGACTATCACAGAATATGCTCCATAGGCAGAGTATAAGCCAAAACAGCAGTAATGTCAAGATAAAAGAATAGGAGCGACAAGGGTTTCTTGTCGCTCCTAAGCAAGTCGTCTCGTATAAGCTAATTACTTCCTCTTCTGACTAATTCTCTTCTTAATCTTTTTTTTCACCGTCTTCTTTTTCACTGCCTTCTTTTTGACCGCCTTTTTCCCAGTCTTCTTTTTAGCGCTGCTGCTGGATGTGGTCGGTCTTGAGGTATAGGACTCATTTCTGAAAACTTTAGCCATCTCGCTATTCATGTTGAATTTAAACCTAGCCACACCAAGATTGGCATTCTCAAAAGACTTCTTTCTTATTTCATCAATAGTCCTGTGAGGCATAGACATATACATGTAGTTTTCCCACAGAATTCTATATTCGTCGGTGTCTGAGTTGGTGAGTGAGAGAGCGCCTTGGGCTATGTATTTAAGGATATCTGTTTCAGGATTTGGAACACTATCGACATGAGTCTTATAATGATTCATCAATTGTTTGAAATCATTTCTATCTACAACTATCTTACCGAAATAAAACGCATCGTATTTAATGTCAAATTCCCCGCCGCCAATTTGGTCAGCCTTCATATGGCTCAGCCTCTCTGGGGTGAACACATATCTAGGGCCAAATCCAAGCCCTCCGGCAGCCGTGACTTCCATGGCTTTTTTGGCTATTTCACTTCTATACGCACGTCTTTTCATTTAATAAACTCCCTTGGAATAGTTTCTCTATATTACTTTTTTATAAGAAATTAACCCAAGAACACCAAAATAGAAGAAATTGCAAGGATGTCGCAGGTTAAGCGAACTCCATAGTTTTTTATATATTGAAAAAGACCCCAACTTTTCCCGGAAAAACGGTTAACTACGTCGTATTCCTCTGGGTCGGCAAAAACGCCCTTTCTGGTGATGTCGACATATATAAATGCCGAGGTCTCAATGTCCTGCCACAACATCTGAAAATAATGCATAGCGGATGGTCCCACATATGGGAAAACAACTCCGTTGATGGCTCTTGGGGTTAGAAACTGATGAAGCTTAAAGTTATGCTGAAGACACGCTGTGATATAAACCGCAAGCAAAAGCCTTTCTGGCATATTGATATCATTCAGGCTAAACACAAATAGCACAAAAATAAGCAGTTGCACAAGGTGGAACGCCCTATGGAACTGCTGAAAGTCATATCTCCAAGTACCCCTTCTGATAATCCATACCATATAAAATGGAAATACCACGAGGTCGATTGTCGTTAGTGTTAGTAAGATTTTTGTTAACATTTCCATTTCATCCTCCTTGAGTGTAGCTGCATAGTAGCACGCTCAAAGAGTTGTGTCAAGCTCAATCTTTAAAAAACTCTGGCATATATTTTATTTTTTTAATGCCTCCCAGACGTCTTTCAAAGGTTTTATATGTGGGGAATTTATCCGGAGATTCTATATGCGCCTGCTTGAGCGTCCCGATTGTTAGGTCCCCATATTTGGTGTCTATTTCAGTCAACATAGCAATCAAATCCTCTTCTTCATACTCTTCTCTTCTACCCATTTGTGTTCTCCTTTACCAGCCGTGATATCCCCTTGAAGGGTCCAAGTTTGAGCCACCTGCGGGTGAGCTGGAATCATTAATCATTCCGGGCCCCATCTCAACTAGATTCCATCCAGTAATGAAATACCCCGTCTGTCTCTGAATACCAACCGACTCCACTCTGCCGCCTCTTTTCTTATACGGCAATACGTTCTGAATATAATCCTGCTTCTCTGTTAAATTTAGGTCTCTTAGAATATACATTCTTCCTCACAGTCTTCCCAAACCATCCTGACCGACGCTATAAGTCAGTGCATGATGTTTTGAAAAATGATTTATTACATCTATCCTGTCCTCAAAGTCCACGCCCTCAAGATTGTCAACCATGAATAAAGGATTTCTCTTATTAATTATTCTTCTATACGAGAACGTCATAAGGAAAAAATTGTTATTACTTTTCTCATTGACCAATTTGGGGTTCATAAAAATATAGCCCTCTGAATTTCTGCCGTTTATCTCTATGTAAACTTTGTATTTTTTATTTGGATTATATTTTCTAGCCAATATTTTGGATAGATTAGGTTTGGGTTCCATTTTTTATTCCTTGAGGTGTTCAGCGTATGCCAGTCTTACTATTCTTTTTACTTCTGGGATAACAGCTTCGTCGCTCATAATTTGGATATAGTTAAATCTGGCGGTTTCTTTTCCAAAATTATCGTTGATGAATTTGAAATTGTCTGCCTGAACAGCTACGATTGCTTTATCGCTCCGAGACGCAAACATCATCTCAATTTTGTGATTAATAAAATTGGCATTTACGACATAAAGCGCAAGCATAATAGCGGTCACTATGATGGTCAAAGCTGTCTGAAATACATGCTGCCCTAAGAGCTTCAATACTGCTGTGGTTTTCATTAGACACCTCCGTCGTGCTCGTCTAATTATTACTTTTTTATAAGCTTTTCGCCCAAAACCTACAAATTAAAAAGACCACACAAAAAGTGTGGTCTAATTCTACTTATCAAACGAATAGTGCAGCGGATATTGCTGTTCTATGAATTCTCTTATTATTTTGCCGTGGTCAAAAGCCATAACTGGCAGATTGTCTACATCAAACCAACCTTTTTTCTTAATTAGGAAATTGCTTTTTGCTGTAAGTATAGAAGTCACATCTTCCAAGAAATGGAAATACGTGACAGAAACCACTCTCTTGCCGTCTCTTATTCTACTGGGGTCATCATACATGTTCAAAAAATCAAAATGACCCTTATCTATGTTGAGGTTGACTTTTTCTCTGACCATCCTCTGAACAGCATCGAGAGCCGTCTCCCCGTTTCTGAGGTCTGTGGTTGGGAGCTGCCACTCTTCCGAGTTTGAGGGATTAAACGTTTTAAAAAGTAGAACAAGTCTTCTATCATTGCTATCTTCAAATGAAATGATTGCTTCTGTTGTAATGGGAAATGTAGCTAACTTCATGTCGTGCTCAATGAAAGTGGGTTGATGAGTATGGCCCTAGGGCATCATGGTGATTTATTTATTTGAAAAATGATACTTGCAGGTATTGCATTCATACTTTTTGGATGGACCGTGCACGCCGATAGCGCTACACTCAGCCCCGCAAACAGGACAGTGTTGATACTCTCTAGAAGAAACCCTAGTGAACGAGGCTGTTTTTACTATCGTAGCTAGATAGTTGGCTTTCTTCTTTTTTTTCTTGGGGGCATACTTAGGTAATTTCTTACCCTTGGGGGTGTCCTTCTGCCACTTAGCAGCCATGTCGGGGTCGTTGGCGTACATCCAAGCTCTTTGTTTTTGACTTTTAAAAGGCAATGTGTGTTCCTTTTGATTACTCGTAGTATGGTCTTTCTTCTGGGAAGTCTTTTCCGGGTCTATCCTCGATGCGCACCACAATCTTTCCTTCGTAATAAACGTGAGACTCGTCGTCCGCTTGAGATGTCGGCTCCCAATCATCGGGAATTTCCGTATGAGGGTCATGCAACATTATTGAGCCAGCTGGTCGCCTGCTATCATTCTCTCCGGAGTATTTGGCTTTCAGTCGTTCTCTTATTTCCTCGGCTTGCTGCGGACTCGATGCTGGGACACCCTCGAGAAATCTTCCTTGTGTGTAATACCAGCCGCCTTCTTCTGGGCCGCCGTAGGCCTCGTTCTGGTCATACACATTAACAAACAAGCCCCCTGACGCAACGTGGGTGATAAGCCTTCTGTAATTCATTTAATAAATCCTCCATAAGGTATTTCTCTAGTAATTTAATATAAAAATTTAGACAAAAAAAGACACCCCCCGTCTCGGAGAGTGCCTTTTAATGAACTTATTTGATAATTACTATTAGTGTTTGTTAACCAGCAGATGAGGGCGTTGTGTTATTTCTTCCATTTTTTAAGGGCGACTTTTTTGTTTGTGTAATAGGCAAATGGTGTAATAAAATGTTCGGCGTATTTGGATGAGTCATCAATGTGTAAATCAATCTTCATCCTCTTGCAGTACCGAGCCTTGCAGCTATCCCAAACAAAGAAATCCATGAATGGGTCGCCCTTTTTATCCCACTTTATATCTACCTTGCCTCTTTGCTCTTCGTATTCTACAATAGAAAAAAAGTGAGTATACGAAATCTTACAACGTATGAGGAGTTTTTCCACTTTTTCAAAGCGAGGACCCGTTATCACATGGACTTCATGTCCTGCACTAACCATGGCGTGGCTTAGGGCCGAGAAAAACTTGGGATTATTATCAATCACGCCGTGTATGTCTAATCCAATTTTCACGAAGGAGTCCTTTTATGTGTTTTACTTTTCATATTTTTCCAAAAACTCTATTATGGCATCTATATTGTCCACTATAAGTCGGCACTTAGTTTTACCCATCTGCATAGGATATTTATCCTCTGGATTTCTTTTTAACACTATCATCTTATTGCCTTTGAATTCGGATTCAGAAACCAATACCCCATCAATAGCACTCTTCTTGTCTTTTTCGTCTGGAGTCGAAACCAATTCTTCCAGTTCATCGCCATCTTCTTTTTTCTTGTTTGCCATTCTGCTCTCCTTTTAATCTCTTTGAAACGAGATAGACATCATAACCCATAAAAATCTTCCTCCGAAACCTTCTTCAACATAGCTGCGAAACGTATAGGCGTCGAAAAGGTAATGGTCACTTCTATGCCATCTCGACATCGGCGTTATTCCCACTCTGATAACCAGACTCTTTCTCGACTTCTCACCCTTCATTTCAATCTCCAACCCTGTATGGCCTTAAAAAGTTCTTCTCTAGAAATGTTAAATTGCCTGCGGCCTGAGGCAGTCAATTCTTTCAACACTTCAGCTGCGTGTTTATTTATTCTACTTCCCTCATATGAATTATACGGTATAGAATCTCCCGTATACTTACTCCTGCCAGTGCAGACGGAGTCATCGAATTCATCGCAACGGCTGTGATACTCTCGAGCCAAGGCCTCCAAAAAGATTTCTCTCTCCGTTGGCTTCTGCCACTCTCCCAAGTACTGCGTGCTCCATATCATTACCTACTCCACATAATAGTGTTCATGACCTTCTAGGAGATAGTCCTCTTCTGTGCACTTTAGTCCTTCCACCGCTTGCGCATAATGGGCAAATGCGGTTAGATAAACCTCCCCACACCCGCCTAGTTGCTACGCTAGA
>Ga0307377_10006719_pt1 | contig 12009 bp, 9 predicted proteins | sample TR3MG_FD_202535 | JGI IMG/M metagenome (GOLD analysis project Ga0307377, IMG submission 202535) | Soil microbial communities from Risofladan, Vaasa, Finland - TR-3 | ecosystem: Environmental > Terrestrial > Soil > Coastal area > Acid sulfate soil | place: Finland: Risofladan, Vaasa | collected...
CCTGCGTTCGTCATTCACCATTCATCTCATCATTCTGCATCGGCCGGGGGCTCGTCCGCCGGCTTTCCCGCATTGCCGGAATCAGCAGGCTGCTCAGGGACCGAGCCTTCTTCCGGCTTGGTTGCAGGCTGTTCGGTAGCGGAACCTTCGCCGGGCTTGGCAGCAGGCTGCTCGGGAGGCTGCTCCTGTTCCTCCTCGCGCAGTGTGCTGGTGCCGCCGGCGCCGACGGTCTTCTGTTGCGCAGTCGACGATATGATCGCCAGTGCGATTGCCGTGGCGAGGAAGATGCCTGCCATGACGACGGTGACGCGTCGCAGCGGCTGGCTCACCTTCGCTCCGAAGGCGGAATCGGCGGCGCCGCCCGCTCCGAACGCACTGGCCAACCCCCCGCCCTTGCCCGATTGCAGCAGGATCACCACCACCAGCAGGATGCAGTCGACCAGGAACAGTCCCATCAGAATACCAACGATAATGCCCACGGTTGTCAGGCCTCCTTAAACTTGACTATTGCGGCGAATGAAGCCGCGTCGAGGCTGGCCCCGCCCACCAGCGAACCATCGATGTCCGGCTGGGCCATCAGTGTCTTGATGTTGTCGGGCTTCACGCTTCCGCCGTACTGGATGCAGACGGAGTCGGCGACGTCGCCGCCGAACATCTCGCCGATGATCTTGCGAATGGCGGCGTGCACTTCCTGCGCCTGCTCGGGGGTGGCGGTCTTGCCGGTTCCGATCGCCCAGACCGGCTCATAGGCGATCACCACGTCGGCCACGTCGTCGCCGGAGATGTCTTTCAGGCCGCCGCGAAGCTGTGTGCCGACGACGTCCAGCGTCTTGCCTGCCTCGCGCTGTTGGAGCATCTCGCCGATGCACATGATCGGCTTGACACCGAACTTGATGGCGGCGTGGAGTTTCTTATTAACAGTTTCGTCGGTTTCGCCGAAATATTGCCTTCTTTCCGAGTGCCCGATGATGCAGTGGGTGGCGCCCACGCTGAGGATCATGGGAGCGGAAATCTCGCCGGTGAACGCGCCCTTCTCTTCCCAGTGCATGTTCTGGGCGCCCACGATGAAATTCGTGCCCCCGCACGCATCCACCACGTCGGCAAGGAACAGTGCCGGCGGAAACAGCCCGATCCGGACGCCTTCGACGTCGACGAGCTGCCGCTTCAGTCCGTTCACCAGCTCAAGTGCACCCTTGAGGTCCTTGTGCATCTTCCAGTTGCCGGCCATAAATGGCGTTCGCATGACCTTCTCCATGTTTTCGTGCGATCAAGGGATGATCTCTCGACAATAGAACCTTAATTCTATCACAACATGCTCCTGAAATCAATCCAAAAATGAAGCCGTGACGTATGCGCCCGCGGACCCGTTACAAGGAATTGCAGTGTCTCCGTTGATCTTTTCCCTTGAAATCACGCGGATTCATGTACAATAGGACCGTACGGGACGTCGATTACCGCCCATCGCTCTCCGGTAAACCACACGGTCGAGGACCAACCATGCGAACAATGGCCTGTCTGGCACTGCTGCTGATCCCTGCAAGTGCGTGTTTCGGCGGCGAGAAGCTGCTTTCCGGCCTCCACATGGAGCAGGCGATCACACGGGATGATTCCGGCTACGTGTCGCAGGGTGATGTGAAGATCGGCTACGTGCTGGCGAGACCGGCTGAAGTGACGATCACGGTCGCCCGGCACAACGCGACCGGCGAGGGCATCGATGCTACCGACACGCCGGTGCTGCCCGAGCCGATTCCGGTGAAGACGATCAAGGCAGACAGATTGCAGGCAGGCAAGCAGGAGGTGATCTGGGACGGCCTCGACGACAAGGGCCAACTGGTGACCGAGCCGCTGCCTGGTTTTCGTGGAACATGGGAGGGCGGCAGCTACCCCACCTTCGCGGAATTCATGCAGATGCGCGCCAAGGATCCCGCCAAGGCAGACCAGCCGCTGTCGCAGGACGAGCTCATCCGCCGGGCGCCGGTGGACCTGCTCCGCATCACCGTGCAGGCAGGGGGCGAGCAGCTCATGAGCAACTTCCGCCGGCAGCGCGGGCCGGTCGCCTCCTGGCTGAAGACCAGGGGAATGCTGCTCGATGGCCGTCAGCTCGCCGATGGCGATTTCGTGGTCATCGACCGCGCTGCCTGGTTCGGTTTCCGGCTCGGACCCAATCTCAGGCAGAAGGGGCGCTTCCCCAAGGTCGAAGCCGCCTGGACCGCCAACAGGCCCATCGAATGCAACGTCATTCGCATCGACAGCAAGGGCACCGTCTACGCCAGGACACGGAACGGTGTCATCAAGTACCTCCCCGACGGAACAGACGGCACGTGGGAGGAGAAGGCCGATTATATCAGCGGGTCGAAGCTCGGCGTACGGTTCGAAGAAGGCAAGCCAGAGGCGGCCGAGAAGGTGAAGCTGCCCGGATTCGCCTACGAGTGGGGCGGCTTCGACGTGGGACCCAACGACAACCTGTATTTCGTGCACGCGCTGCCCGAGCCGATGGAGATTCAGGTCTTTGCCCCCAGCGGCAAGTATCTCCGCTCGATCCCCCTGCCCAAGACGCCCTTCGCCAACCAGTGGGCGGCGAACGACCTCCGCTTCGGCAAGGATGGCACCCTGTGGGCGGGAAGCGGCGAGTACTATCCCGTGAACGTGCAAACCGGAGCCGTGGGCAAGCGATTCCCGCAGTTCCCGACCTGCCTCACGTTTAGCAGCGAAGGCAACATGCTCGTCGTCCAGAACGGCATGGTGGGCCGGCTAACCGCCGATGGCGTTCCCCTGCCCTTCACCGCCCAGTCCCCGTATCTGTCCCGCGATCCCGGCGACTTCAAGGGCTGGCTGGACTTCAATCGTCCCGCTGACATGTCCGCCGAGTCGGATCCCACCCGGGGCCTGAAGGGCGCCATGGTGGTGCTGCCTGGCAACGCGGGCGATTTCTACGTGATCCCGTGGGACACAAACTACCCACCCGCGTTCCCCGTGGGCGATCGCGCCGCCATCCACTTCACGCGCGATGGGCAACTCATTGAACAACTCACCGGCGTATCGATGAGCCAGGAGCGGCCCGGCAACGTCTTCATTGGCGACGAGCCGGCGCAGATCAACCTCTACCCGACCAACCTGACGGACAAGCCGGCGCCATTCACCGCGCAATGGACGCTCACCGATTTCGACGGCAAGCAAACGCGGGGCAAGGCGAGCTTCACGGTGCCGCCGCGCACGCATCTCGCGGTGCTGCTGGCACTCGACATGCCCGAGTTCGGCCACTATCGCCTCACCGGCACGGTGCTGCAGGGGCAGGCGGTGGCGCTCGAGCTTGATACGTCGGCGGCGCGCATCCGCCCGCACAGAATCGAAACAAGCCACGACTCGCCCTTCTGCATGGTGTGGGGCACGAACTACTACCTCAGCGGCATCTCGGGTGCGAAGAAGGAACGCGTGGGCGTGATGCCGCCGACGCTGTGGATTGCCGAAGGCGTGGCGCGGCCCGACCTGCCCGAGGTACGCAGCCTTCGCCGCGGCGCCCTCACCGGCTCGATCAGCGAGTCGCTGCATTGGGGGGTGCGCGGGCCGATCATGCTCACCTACGGAGAACCCTGGCTCACCGGCCATTGGATGGCACCCATCTATTCCTACGACACGTGGCTGAAGGATATCGCAATCCCCCTGATCGGCACGTACGCCGGCCCCGACATCCAGCATGTGCAGTTCTGGAACGAGCCGTGCAACTTCCTCTACGGCGACGACGGCAAGTTCAACCTCGAGCACTACGCGTTGCTGTCGAAGCTGGTGTGGAGCATCTGCAAGGCCCGCGACAAGGAAGGCCGGTCGATCCCCGACGGCGACTGCTCGATCGAGTTCGGCAAGTTGGCTGCCCTGGGCGTGGCTCCCTACACCGATGCCCTGCCCACGCACTACCCTGGTGCGGGCGACGTGACGTGGACCACTATGACGCTGCCGTCGCTGCCCGAGGGAAAGATGGACACGATCAAGAAGCTGGTTGCCGAGCGCGACAGGAACTACCCCGGGAAGCCCGTACTGAACACCGAAGAAGGCTGGTGGGGCCATCGCGACATCAAGCCGGACGAGGCGGCGGCGGTGATCGCGCGCGTCTACATCCCGCAGATCGCCGCCGGCGTGGACGAGATCTACTGGTTTGCGCAACAGGCGGTGGACGATCCCACCTACGTGCTCGGCGCGGAAAACACGCCGTGGCCGAGCTACTGCGCGTACGCGACGATGACGCGCCTGCTCGAGGGCGCCGAGTGCCTCGGCACGGTGGACCTGGGCGTGGAGGGCACGTTTGCATTCCTGTTTGGCCGGGGCGACGAGCTGATCCTCCCGCTGTGGGCTGCCCAGGGCGAGCCGGAGGTCACGCTGAATTGCGGCACCGCGAAGGCAACCGCGACCGACATGATGGACCGCGAGCGCGAGCTGGTTCCCGCCAACGGCGCGATCACGATCAAGCTGTCCCTGCACACGCAGTACTTGCGCTTCGCGCGCAATGCGTGGGCGGACGCCATCGCGAAGGCCGAGCTGAGGCGGCGGCTCGATGCCCTCAAGCTCGAGTCGGTTGCGGCAATCCCTGCGGCTACGGCCGAAGCAGGCAAGACCGCCCTATCCGACAACGCTTCCATGGCGCGGCTGTTCTACCTCGTCCAGGCTGCCAAGCAGGCGGCCCTTGCCGGCCAGGCGCCCGCCGCAAAGGACGATCCCGCTGGCCTTGCCGACGCCGCTCATGAGGCAATACTCAAGCGCGAAGGGCAGGACGGCTACCTCCGCCAGGCACGCGTGGCATTGGGCTGGACAGGCCGGCACGCACGGATGACCGAACGCCAGGGCAAGGCGTTCGCACCGGGCCTCGCGTGGGCCACGAAGCTCGCGGCCGATGCCACGCAGGCGCTCGCCGCCGCCGAAACGCCATGCTATCCCGGCCTCGTGATCAACGCCTACATCGGCAGCACTGGCGAGATCGCGAAGATCCGCGCGACCAAGCCGGAGCTCAACAAACAGGAAACGCGTATCGACGCACAGTTTCGGTTCCAGATTGACGCGAAGCCCGGCGAGTCATTCGAGCTTGAGCTGACGGTGCGCGATTTCTACAGGCATCCGATCAAGGGCACGGTGGCGCCGCGCCTGCCCGGCGGCTGGAAGGCCACGCCCGCGAAAGCCGACTACAGCGTTCAGCCGGCAGAATTCCAGCGGTTCATGTTCACCGTCACGGTGCCCGCCGATGCCAAGCCCGGCATCTACCCGCTCGGCGGGCAAACCGGCTACCAGGATCAGACGATAGCGGAGATCCACACGCAGCGAGTGAACGTGACGCAATGAGTCACACGGAGATGAACAGATGCTCGACATCGGATCAGTGATGGCGCAGATCGGGTTGCTCGGCATTGCGGCGGGCCGCCCTCATCAATCATCCGGCAGCCGCCGTTCCGTCGTAGGGGCGAACCTTGTGTTCGCCCTCGTACGAATGTCCATGAACGCATCGACCGGTCAACGGTTGCCGGCGATCTGACGAGGGCGATCACAAGGATCGCCCCTACAAAGACGTCTTCATTCTCCGCTTCATCAGCTCATCCGCCATGAAGCCTGCCAACACCAGCAGCAGCGGCATCAGCGGCGCCCGGTAGCGCGTGATTGCCATGTACAGGCAGTAGATTCCGGTGGTGTAGCCGATCACGAGGTAGAATAGCAGCAGGTCGCGCCAGCGGCGCCGGGCGGTGATCGCGCCCCACACGGCCAGCACCAGCACGGGCACGAACGATACGCCCGCGACGACCGCCTCCTTCACGCCAACTTCGTCGGCGTGGGGCCACGGCCGCCACAGCCGCACGAACTTCGCACCCAGCAGCTCCACGAACCGCCCGGGATGCTCGCCGATCCAGCGGAACGCCATCCGGTAGAACAGCCGGTCGGCCTGCAGCTCATTGGTGCCGCGGAACGGGCGGACGTCGTCGGGCAGGAAGCATTCGCCGCCACCGGTCGCGCGGTCGTTGTTGGTCACCCAGAACGTGTAGCCGCCTTCGGTGGTCGCCGGCACGAACGCATTGAACTCGCGGTGGTTTCGGATCACCCATGGAGCCAGCACGACGGCGAATCCAGCCGCGATCAGTGCGAACCGCGCGATGGCCATTCGCTTGTTTTCCGCAACTATCAACAGCCACGGCAGCAGCACGGCGACCAGCCCCAGCGCCGCCGACCGTGCCAGCACCGCCAGCCCCAGGCACGCGCCCGCCGCCGGCCACCACGCGAGCGATGCAGTCCACTGCTTCACATCGTAGGGGCGAACCGTCGTGTTCGCCCCCGCCGGTTTGCCCGTGACCGTCATTCCGCCGTAGGGGCGATCCTTGTGATCGCCCGGACGTACGCGGGCGTTGGCCGCGGCCTTCACCAGCAGAAACGCCGCCGACGTGAGCAGGAACACGTGCAGCGTCTCGGTGGTCAGCGTGCCCGTGTAGTAGATGAACTGGGGGAAGATCGCGGTGCCGATTCCCGCCAGGATGGCGGCCCGCCGGCCGAACAATTCCTTCGCCAGTGCGAACGCGACGCCGCACGTCAGCGCGCCGAGCACGCACTGGAAGATTCGCGGAGCCATCGGGCCGCGCCCGAACATCTTGTAGATGCCGCCCAGCACGAACGGAAACAGCACGGGCCGACTCGCCTGCGAAATCCGGGTAAGGTGGTCCTCGGCGTAATACTTGCCTTCGGTGATCAGCCGCCAGGCGAGCTTGTCGTACAGGGGCGCGTCGGGGCCGTTCGGCGAATCCGGCAGACCCGCCGCCAGCACGTACACGAGCCGCAGCACAAACGCCAGCAGAATGATCGCGAGCAGCGCGCGGTCCTGCCGTTCACGCGGTAGCTGTTCCATGGATGATTTCGTCATAGACCTGTTCGTACTCCTCCGCAATCGCGTCCCAGGAGAACTTCTCGGCATAGGCCCGGCAGCGTGCGCCCAACTCGTCGAGGTTGGGGCGGCGGAGCAGCCGGATCACGGAATCGGCAATATCGCGCGGTCCGGTGCCGGCGGCGACGAGCTCGGGATCGACCGGCGCGGCGACTTCGGGCGATGCGCCCGCAGGCGTGACGATCGCCGGCACTCCGCACGCGAACGCCTCCAGCGTGACCAGCCCGAATCCCTCCAGCGCCCGCGTGGGCAGCACGAATGCATCGGCCGCACGGTAATAGACAGGGAGGTCGGATTCCGCAACGTAGCCGCACAGCCGCACGGATTCGTCGAGGCCAAGCTCGGCGATCTGCCGGCGGATGTCGCGTTCGAGCGCGCCGCGCCCGCCGATCAGCAGCAGGCAGCCGGGCACGGCCTCGCGAATCGCCGGCATCGCGTCGACCAGGTTGTTGATCCCCATTCGCGGTTCCAGCCGGCGGACCGTCAGCAGGATGGGCACGCCCTGCGGCAGGTTCAGCCGCGCGCGGGCTTCGCTCCGCGACGGCGACGGCTTGAAGAACTCGAGATCGACGCCCCCGGGAATCTTCACCACGCGATCGGCCACGCGCCGGTAATACCGGTCGACCTGCTGCCGCACGGAATCGCTGAGCACGACGATGCGGCGGCACCGGCCGAGCGTGAAGGCTTCCATCCTGCGGAGCACCGCGGCCGCGAGCCTGTCGCCGCCCGTGGGGCCGACGGCCTCGTGGTAGCCGGCCGCACGATCCAGGTGCTCGAGGAAATACGCGATATACAGCGTGTGGACCAGCGGCACGTCCTTCTGCGCGGTCGCCGCGGCGAACGCGGACGCTGGGTGGCTCACGTGAATCACGTCGAACGGCCTGCCATTCCGTGCCGCGCGTGCCAGCTCGCTCCGCAGCGTGCGCCGCACAGACGTGAACGTGCTCGCGTAGAACCGCAACGTGCTGCCCGCATTGGTGGCGTATCGCACCACGCGGATGCCGTCGATCTGCTCCTGTTCGGGCAGCTCCGGGCGGAGCCGCTGCGTGAGCACGGTGACGTCGTGGCCGCGGCGGGCCAGCGCCCGGTTCAATTCGTAGATGAACCGGAAGCTGCCGCCTTCGACATCCGGATGGATCCAGCCGGCAACGGTAAGAATGCGCATCGAGTTCATACTCGGCTATCGACGCGGCGGGGATCACCCGCCAGCAGTCGGTAAACATCGGTCACCATCCGCGCATAGGCGTCGGCGGTGAACCGCTGCTCAACGGTACGGCGTGCTTCGGCGGCGAGCCGCCGGGCCAAGGGCTTGTCGTCGAGCAGCCGGGCGATCGCAAGGCCCAGCGCACCGGCGGCCTCCGGCGGAACGAGCAGTCCGTTTACGCCGTCCTGGATGATCTCGGGCAGGCCGCCGACCTTCGCGGCGACGACGGGCACGCCGAGGGCCATCGCTTCGAGTGCAACCAGCCCCAGCCCCTCGCGTCGCGACGGCACCGCCATCACGGTCAGGTCTTTCATCACGGCGGGCACGTCGCGCCGGTACGACGTGAAATACACGCGGTCGGTGATCCCCAGCTTCTCGCACAGGGGCATCAGCGAGCCGGCGAACTGGCGGTCGGCCTCCAGCCCTTCGCGGCTGCCGGCCACCGGCTCGCCCACAATGGCGAACCGCGCCTTCGGGTGCAGCTTCGACACGATCAGCGCCGCCTTCAGGAATTCGTCCTGCCCCTTGATCCAGGTTATCCGCCCCACTTGGCCGATCAGCGGCACGTCCGGCGCAATACCGAGCTCCTGGCGGATCGACGGCTGCCGCGACCGCTCGGCCAGCTCGGCGGCGTCCACGCCTTCATACGCGATGAACATCTTCTGCGTGTGCTTCGGGAAGAACCGCTTGAACGGCTCGGCGTTGGATTCGGAGCAGAACACGAGGGCGTCGGACCTGCCAACGAGGAACGCCCCCAGCCAGCGCAGCCGCTGCACCGAGCTCCGCACGTGCCACACGCAGCGGCATCCCGCCATCATCGCGGAGATCACCGCGTAGAAGATCACCGTGTTGTCGTTCGCGTGGATGATGTCGATCTTCTTGTTGCGGCAGACGGCCCAGACGGCACGGCAGCCACGGATCAGCCGCACGGCGTTGCGAATGTTGGCGAACGGGCAGTAGCTCCGCACGATCGGGAGCAACTGGGCGATGGTCACGCTCACGCCCAGCTCGCGGAGGGCGGCGGCGAACTCGCCGTCCGTGCCCAGCACCGCGTGCAGCTCGTAGTGCTCACGGTCAAGCCGCTTGACGAGCGATACGAGGCTAACGGCCGCTCCGCCCATCGGCCCGCCGTAGTCGGACAAGTATAGAATGCGAACCTGATCCATCAGTGCACCTCGCGCTTCAGACGTTCTTCGGACGACCACACCACAGCGGCGATGATCTGTTCGAAGCCGAGCAGCACCGCGTAGAACGCCACAACCCAGAAGATGGCGCCGCGCCGCACACCCTGCAGCCAAACGCCATCGACGGCGGCGGCTACGCTCATCACGTACATCGAGTTCGGGAAGATCGCAAGCCGGCCGAACGTCTTCAGATACAGGGATTTCATGCCGCCCGACTGCGGAGCCGGCGACGCGGGCCGGTCCGCGGCTTCCGGCTGGCGGCCCTTCCTGAGGACAGTGAGCGACACCTGCACGGGGTGCGTGGCCGCGACCGCCGCCACGGCTCCCAGCACCAGCGATTCGATCGTCTGCTGGCGGATGAACTGGCCGATCCCGGCGGCCAGGTACATCCCGGGAATCGTGATCGCGTGAGCGAGCGTGTCGAGGTAGACGCCCCGCAGGCTGGTCGCCCGGCGGAAGCGCGCCATCTCGCCGTCGCAACTGTCGAACACGCACCCGAGCAGCATCAGTGCCGCGCCGGCGGCGGGCGCCGCATCGATCTTCAGCCCCAGGCACACCACCCCGGCCGCGATCAGCGCCATGCTCACCAGCGTCACCTGGTTGGCCGTCAGCGGCGTGTGCACGAGCAGCCACGTGAGATGGATCGAGATCTTCCGCACGATCCACCTATCCACCCATGGCTCAGTATCGGAATGTTTCTTCGCCGCTCGCTGCTTCACGTCCTGCAACGGGATCATGCAATTCTCCGGCAGAAGCCGCCGGGCCGGCTTCAGCGTGCCCGCAATGCGGCCACTCGCTCGCGAATCCCATCCGTGAGCTTCAGGCAGAGCTCCCGCTCGGGCGGGGCCAGGATCAGCAAGTACAGGGCCGGCCCATAGATGACGCAAAACAGCGCGGCCGCCACCATCACGTGCAGGCCGGTGAGCTTCAGCCCCGCGGCGATCACCGCGCACACGAGCACGGTGGTCACGCACTTGAGGTCCACAAATGTCTCGCCGAGGTGCTTCCTGCAGTACCAGGCATAGCAGGCGCGCATCAGCACGTACGTGGCCAGCGTCGTCGACGCCGCTGCGATCGCTCCGTACCGCGGGATGAATACCAGGTTCAGCGCCACGTTGAACACGGCACACGCGGCCGACACCCAGAAATTGATGTGCTGCTTCTCCATCGCACTGAAGACGATCCCGTACGGCGGCGCATACCACGCCAGAAACGCCAGGCTCAGCACCTTCAGCACGTTCGACGACGACGCACCGTACGACGACTTGAAGACGAACGCCATTATCTCGAAGCTGAAGAACAGGCTGAACATCGTGATCGGGGCGATCAGCGTGATGCCCACCCGGTTCAGCGTGTGCACCACCGACTTGAAGTCGTCGATCGGCCCCTTGAACTTGCGCGAAAGCATTGGCAGGAAAACATTCGTGACGATGCCGAGGATGAACACGGTTGCCATCAGCAGCTTCACGGGCGCCTGGTAGAACGCCACCTCGCGCTCAGGGTCGTGCTTCCACAGCTTCGAGATCATCACGGTGTCGGAGGCGATGTACACCAGCCCCAGGAAGCCGTAGAGGGCGAAATAACTGGACCGCCCCAGCAGCGTCTTCCATTCGGCGAGGTTGAAGCTGAAGCGCGCGCCGCCCGCCTTCCGCCCGAACAGCGCGATGATGATCACGGTCGAGATGACCCCCGCCGCCAAGTAGCCGTACGACACCTGCCGGATCGGGACTGGCCGTGTGCCGACGAGCAGCACGGGCAGCACGCACACGATCAGCAGCAGGTTGTGCACGCTCGCCGAGGCCGCCTCATACTGCATCTGCTCAAGCCCGCGAAACAGGAAATAGTGGTAGCTGCCGATGGATGCGATGAACGTGAAAATCGCGATGGGATAGATGACCGCGCGCGTCTCGGGGGGATAGCCCATCAGGTGCATGAACGCCATCACGCCCCCGAAGCAGACCAGCGAGAAGATCGTCTTCAGCGTGAGGACGTTGCGGTAGTAGCGGGCGGCGACCGAGTGGTCCTGGGCGACGTCGCGGATCGTCAGTTGCGGCAGGCCGAAATCCGTGGCCACTCCGAAGAACGTGGCGATGGTGAGCGCGAGCGACAGCCGCCCGAAATCTTCTTCCGCCACGCTCTTGCCCACCAGCACGGTGAGCAGCAGCCCCGAGCTGAACCGCAGGAAGTACGAGATCGCGAGGAAGAAGGAGTTGCGCGAAACTTTCTGGAGTTCTCCCACGTGCTCCTCGGACCGAGTATTCGGCAGACTCAATGGACGCAATGGACGCAATGGACTGAATGGACCCAGTGGACGCGTGTGCCGCTTTCGTCAGTCGCAAAGCGGCTTGTCCGCGCTCCAAGCGAAGCTGGCCTTTGCCCTACTCAACGTCACCCACGGGCGATTCACGTTTGAGCGGCTTCTGCTTCGGCGGAACAGCGTGCTGCCGGTATTCCAGGCCCACGATCGTGTTGAAACATGCCAACGGGAGTGCGACAATCACGCCGATGACCATTGCCCACGACATTTCCCACAGGCGGTGCGGGAGGGCGTAGAGCTCCACACCGCCGACCGGGCCGGCGAGCTCGTTCAGGAGCCCCGCGGCCAGCCACGCGAGCAGCACGATGGGCAGCGCCACCACCACCGATGCGATCACCGCGCGATACAGGCTCCACGCATAGCGCCCCGATTGCCGCACGACGTATGCGGCTGACGCCCG
>Ga0307377_10006720_pt1 | contig 12007 bp, 13 predicted proteins | sample TR3MG_FD_202535 | JGI IMG/M metagenome (GOLD analysis project Ga0307377, IMG submission 202535) | Soil microbial communities from Risofladan, Vaasa, Finland - TR-3 | ecosystem: Environmental > Terrestrial > Soil > Coastal area > Acid sulfate soil | place: Finland: Risofladan, Vaasa | collected...
TGGCACCCGCCCTGGCAGTGGGCAGCGAGGAGCCTATACAGCATACCCACTCAGCGGCTTGGTCGTCTGCGGCCTCTGTGGGGCCGCTATGGTGGTCCAGAGCACGGTGAGCCGGGGCAAGACATACAGGTATTATGCCTGTTGCCGGGGCCAGTCAGTGAATCTAGGGGATCTGGAGCATCTAGTAGCGGAGTGGATTTGCAGCGTGGCAACGGGGGCAGAGGAGGCTCAGGATGTCTTTGCGGAGTTGCGCGAGAGGGAGCAACGGGGCCGCTATGACCAGCGGGAGGCATTGGAAGCCAGCCAAGCGCGGACCACGGCGGCCCTGGAGCGCTGGCAGGAGGACTACGAACTTGGACTCATTGAGAGGGCAGAGTTCTATGCCCACAGAATCCGCCTCAGTCAGGAGGCCGAGGGCATAGCCGCAGAACTGGAGCGCCTGCAACCGGAGGGGCCCACTGAGGACCAGGCACGCGATGCACTGGAGCGGTTGTCGCTGCCAGGACCGGAGGAGTTGGCTACATCGTGGAGGGACAAGGACACGGCACTAGCGACGAAAGCAGAGTTGCGCCGATTGGGGGTGCGTATCACCGTCACAGGCGGCGTTGCCACAGTAGAGTTGGGGCTGCCGCATACAGTTCCTTGAAATGGTATGCGGTGGGCACAAAAGAAAGGCCCCTGATAGGCTCAGGGGCTCTAGTATAGTATAGTAGCAATGGGCGGGCGAGACCCGCTAGCGCAGCCAGTGGCCATGCGCTCTACTCCACGGAGCTGGCAGGCCATTCGTTTCAAGCGCCTCACCCGCTAGCGGTAATCTTGGTGCTGCCACACCACCGCCCACGGAGCCAAGTACGAGGTACAATCAAGTGCCTCTTCGAGTGGTTCGTCCGCTCAATCCTGGCTCCAATGGGCGGGCGAGGATTTGCACCTCGCATAGCAGCTTGAGCTAAACCAGTCAGGTGGTGTACCGCTGTGCTGACGCTGCCTACGGCCTCCGATAGCGTCTACCGATTCCGCCACCGCCCACTCTATAATTGCAGGCGGGTGCGCTTTACGCCTTCCCGCCCTGTGGTGCTCTGCCCAACTGAGCTACCCCGTAGGGACCGGACTCGAACCGGCGGCCTCCACTATAGATATTCTACATCATCCCCTGCCGCTTGTCAAGCTACCGGGGGGCAGCCGAAGCCACCCCCCAGTCGAGGAGGAGGAAGGCCCGCACTATGCGGGCTTTTTCGCAATTGCTTCGCTAGTGAAGTATTTGCGAAGGATGAGGTTCACTGCTGGTATGATGACGCCGGACAGCAGGGCGACGACATTAGGGTCGGGTACAAAGTCGCCATACCCCACGAAGTCCAGCAGAATCACAGAGAGTGCCAGCAGGCCGTAGACCACATTGAATAGCATGGTCTTACTGATGTTTCCGCTTACCTTCTTCACTTCTTACCTCCTGTATACGTTTTGTAGTCCATTGACGACGGTTTGTATACGCTCCACTAATCACCCCCTCCCTATTGAATCTCAGTCTCCAGCTTGTATTTGACCCCATCCCGCACATACTCGAAGTGGAGCCATAGAGCGCCTAGCGGATTTGGACTGTGGCCCTTCTCCACCGCAAAGCCACCACTACCATCACCGTAGTCATCCTTGTACCCTGGAATCCTCCCGTGCCACTGGATGTCCTTGAACTGCTTGCCTCCACGAGACACCCGCTCCCTTGCGAGCGGCAGGGTATAGCCCTGGTGGTTGTGTCCATTGATTACTATGTTGGCATCAGGCAGGAATACCGCCTGCCTGTTGGTCTGTATGACACCCTTCGTCACTGGCGCGGTTCCCCCGGCGCCGTGCATGTACTTCAAGAGAATGCTGCGCCCCTTAGTCCTGTTGATGGTGAACAGAAACCGAACCCATCCCCCATACCCACCCATTCGGATCTTGTGCCCACTGCCCCGTTCTTTGAGCTGGGCGTTTAGAGCCTTCACTAGCCGGTCAGTGAGGTCGGTATTGCTATTCTTGAGCGTTGCCGTCTCGTGGTTTCCTGTGCCCAACATTAGGCACCTGTCAGCGTATGGCTCGTAGAACTCCGCCGCGTGATCTCCTACTGAGTCATAATACTTCTGGCACCTGTCCTCGGGCCGGATTTCGTCGTAGTTCCGCCTGGGGTCGAACTTGCCCTGCATGGCGTCAAAGAGGTCCCCAAAGTCGGCCCACGACCCGTCTCGCTCAGTCATCATTTTAAGGTGCTGCTCTTCTAGTGCGCGGTCACAGGATGGACTGTCGTGGTGAGCATCTGAGCGTAGCAGAACCCAGTGCTCCCACCCCTGCGCCACGTCTGGGAAACGCGCCGTGAGCACCGCGCTACTGTTCCGCTCAATCTCCATTCATCCCCTCCCGAATTGTACTTTTGGCCGCCAAACTACAATTGTCGGCACCGGAATTGTAGTTTGGTTCACTTGGCAAGATGCTCAATCCCGCAAGGAAAGCCCAGCTCCCTCACTCCTGAGAGCAACGTCGCCGCCCTTTCCTGATCCATCCACTCGCTGACCAACCGCGAGTCAAAGATCCCTCCGCGCGACGTACTTCTCATACAACGTCCCAGGACACTCAGTACTCACCAGGTCATAGTGCCTGAAAATCGGTAACGGGTGGCACTGCCCCCGACCGCCGCCAACGAACTCCTCCAGCGATTCGACAATGCAGCGTAGCGCATCCAATTGACCAGCCGTGGGCGATTGCTTGGGTTTGCCCGTCACCTTGTCAATGCTGAAATCGCCCGCCACCGCAACGGCTATCGAATACCTGTTCACGCGCCCGTAACCGGATTGCTCAGAGTAGTGAGCAAGTAACCCGGTAAAGAACGTGGGCACCTTGCCCTGTTCGTCCTCGAAGCCGACGATGAGCTTATACGCAATGTCCGGCCACTTCTTAGTTTGGGTGTGATAACGCGCTACCTCCAGTACGTCGGTCTCTAGGCACGTCTTCAGCGTCGGCAAGTGGTGGAATGTGATGCTCCATAGGGACTCGGGGCCCAGCCCCCTCTTGCCTACTCTAGTCAGGTCCACGTATTTCTCTAGGATCGTGGGCCTCACATCCTGTATCGGGGGCAAGCCAGCGGCCTCTAGGCGCTTGTTTAGCGCTCCCTTGAGCGTATACTTTTCCGGTGGCGGTTCAGGCGTAGGCGGTTCTGGCTGGGGTGCCGGGGTGCCCGCGAGATATTGGAATACGAAGTTCAGCGTGCAGTGCACGGTGCCCATAATCATGCCGATGCCACGAATGGTCTCTGAGTTTCCCGTCACGGCGGTCCAGTGAGGCCCGCCACCCAGGGCAGGATCGTATTTAGCACTGGCAGCCATAGCGAAGCCGACGCGTCCATAGGGATCGGTCTCCTGGCTTACCTCTTCTCCCGGCCAACCCCAGCGCACCGCCTGCCCCACCAGGAGCTCCCCACCCATGCCCTTCACATGGACGTCGCAGTTGGCCGCCTCACACCTTTCTCGGACCTCGACCACGCGGAAGCCAGGCCCAGTGCATGGCGCGATCACCACCCTGTACGCCTCCAATAGCTTGCCGGCATCTGTCTCACTTCCGTCCTTCAGATATGCCTTCATGGTTCCCTCCGGTTGTGGTGGTAGGGGCGGCGTAGGGGTCGGTGGCGGGGTTGGCGGCGGAACAGGTGGCACGGGTACGGTTCCCCAGTCTTCGGCCTCCAGTGCCCTCCACAGGTTCGTCGTGCGATCTCCGCCGTGGTCTTGACCATAGCGCCAATTGTTCACCAATGAGCAGTGATCCCAAGTGCTGTTCAGGTCGTCATAGATCCAGAAGCAGGAGCCCAAGAAGTCGGCCCCAACATACTTGGGATGGCTGGGCTGGAACCGTCTTATCAGTTCCATATTCCAATCCTGCCAGCGCTCCCAATCGTAGCCTACCCACTGAGGTTCGTATCCAGCCTCGGGTGCCACCATTGGCAGGGTGAACCCCATAATCTCCTGCATCCACTGGCGATAGCGCTTATACTCATTGAACGAGCAATCGCCGTCGTCGTCGGGTGGGTTGGTGATGGGTCGGTTGTGAATACCCAACACGCACCCGCGAAGCAGATCGGGAAGCATCCCCTGATTCTTCCACCAGTTCATCATGCGATGGAAGAACTCTCGATGGTAGAGGTTGCCACCTGGCGAGAGTGGCGGCACAACCGGGGTGAAGCCGATGCTCTTTAGCGACTGGCAGCGAGCCGCCCAGAGTTCGGCGAAGTATTCCGGGCTGGCCTTCTTCTCATCCTTCCACTCGCCAAAGAGATTCGGCTCATTATAGAATTGGCAGAACTCCGCGCCTGCCTCACGATACTTCTCCAAGTCCCCTCCAATGAACTGAGATGGGACAAGGTTCTGGCCGGGTCGATAGATGATGCGGATGCCGTGGTCGGTCAAGGCTTTGGCGAACTCTACCTGGACCTGGCAATTGGCCCAGAGCGTGATCCAGTTGACGCCGTGCCGCTTGGCGTCTTCGCACCATTCGATCAGATTGCTAGGCACCCAGTTGTAGTCGCTGGGCGTGTGAATCCCGAAGCGAGTGTCCATCTCCCCTCCTATCTCTGCATTCCAACCCAGCCAGCTATGACCCCTACCAGCGTACTCCATGCGGCCTGTCCTGCGCCCCAGACCGACACTTTCGTCTCCAGCTTCGTGATCTTGTCGTGATCCCGCCGCTGTCGCCCGTTAGCATCGGCCACAGTCTTCTGCAACGCGTCTACCTTTGACTTGACCAGGTTCACCTCTCCCGCCAGGGCCACCAACCCGTCGTCTACACCCCCGATGAGACCTGCCAACTGCTCATTTGTGACTCTTCCCATCACTACCTCATTTCATCCATGCGACTACCCAAAGCCATACTTCCATCGCGTTGACTCCACTGGCTACTACTGAGTAGTAGGTCGTGCCGTTGTCGGCAACCGCAACGCAGCCGTGGTCACTTTCGATATTGTCGTTGTTTTCACGGTTAGCCCTGGCTCGAAATGATGCACGGGTCGTAGTTGCCCTGGCCCGGAAGTCAATATAGTAGTCGCCCGCTGCGGATGCTTCGTCCCGCGTCTCACAGAAGAGCCATACGAGCTTCGGAATCTCGGGCAAGCCAAACGTAGTCTTCCAGTCAATCGTACCCGTGGCACCGTTGCTTAATGTCATCGGATTCCAGGCAGCCGCCCAATACGGTTCCCTGTCTAGGTTTTCGTCCGCATTGGCAATCTGAATCTTGCTGAAATGGAGTTTGAGCCTATCTATGGCTCCCCTGTCTGTGCTCGGGAGTGTCATTGAAACATCCTATACCTAGCCAGCATCGCGTCTGCCCGGTTATCTTCGGTGTCTGGCGTGATTGTCAGGCTGTTGGAATCGTAGCTATACTCGACCGCTAGCGTGATGAACGTCCTCTTGTTATCGAGCGTATGCCCCAGCACCGTAGCGTCTGGAATCAGATCGTTCACCGTGAACTTGAATGGGAAGTCCGCAATAGCCCTCCAGAGTGGCCACCTGCCCCCCCACTGGTCGTAGAGCCATGTATTGAGGGTAAAGGATGCAGACTGTTGCGGGTCTTTGTAGCGGGCCAGCACCAGGTTGTTGTACTGTGCGGCTGCGACGGCGGGTGCCATCCCGAGGTCGAAGTCCCATCGCTCCCTCAGTCCGTATCTGGCCTGGCTATCGGCGTCGGTTGCTGATGCCGTTTGGTTCTGTGTTCCCGCCGCGTCTCGAGAGATTACGCGGGTATCATTCGCCAGTCCCCTCAGAGACGGCACGAGGTTCAATCCCGGCATGTCCTTGCGCCAGGCCTGGTAAACCTGGGTGATGGATGACTCCGCCTTGAACCAGGGGATCGGGGTCGCTGGCGTTGTGCCCGTCATCGGGGCACTCCGCAGCCAGAAGTACCATTGCCGGTAGGTGGCATCGGAGAGTGCGGCCAGGCCGGGAATCAGGTTGCCGGGGTAGGCGTTGTCGGACGGTTGCCACGGCCAGTTGTTTGTGCCCGGTTCGTCCACGTTGTCCTGATTCGTGTTTACGCCGGGGCATTCATTCGTGAGCATGTGCTTGATCTGTGCCCCGGTCTGCCCTGCGGCAACCCAGGTAGCCGTGTTGTTGTAGACTTGAGAAAACACATAGGATTGCCAGGGACCACCGACGGTGACATGGTTGCCGTCCTGAGAGATGCCGGGCTCGAATAGAACGCCCTCAGTGACCGGCGGATTCACAGCGTTGTCGAAGAGGTAGAACTTGCAGCCGATATGGTCGTAGGCCCAACGGTAGGCATCAACGTATCGGTCTCCTATGTCGAACTCAATGGACTGGACGCCGCCGGGAATCTCTGCGCGAATGGTGAGGTTGCGGGCGATATCCGTGATGTCCTCCCACGGCCCCATTCCGGTATCGTATGCGTAGGTCCTTAGTCCCCAGGTCATGTTAACCTCTTGACAAAGTAAGGTATATGGGGTATAATAGAAACAGGGGAAGATAAATGCACCTCATCTCGGTTTGGCTTCTTATCATTACTATATCTATGCCCTGGACACCGGAGGCGGCACAGACTTTGCGGCAATTTGGTATTGAGTTGCATGATGCCCCTTGTTATCTTAATGGCAACGAATTCAGCGGATGGATTGGCGCCGATAACCGCATTCACCTCTGTCCCGGTGAGAAATGCACTCGGCCCGATCTTCTTTTGCTCCATGAAAGCCAACATTTGTTTGCCCGCCTCTATTTCGGCGACCTGACATCCCAGCAATGGGACGGGTTTGATACGTTGGCGCTGCGTATCCTGTATGCCCGTGGATACGATGAAGGCGTGATTTTGCAGGCCAGCACCGTCTCGGGGTGGAATCAGCCCGGCGAACTACATGCCGAACTTCCCCTCATCATTGGTTATGATATGCCGCCAGAATTGCAGCCGTGGTATGTTTGGTTCGACCTAAATTCAGCCCCGGCATCTCCGCCCGCCCCATCCGACGAAGCCTCTCGACCCCTAGGCCACCTCAGGCAAGAACTCAAGTAGCACCTTATTTCCTTTTGTCCTATTGTGTTCCGCACAGATGGGCCTTAGATTAGCGGGCCAATTGCTTCCACCCCTAGTCACGGGAATCACATGGTCTATGTGTTCATAGGGCCTGCCACATAGGTAACACAATCCCCCGTAGTATTCTATTCTGGCCGCAATCTGTTCTGCACTAGCATCTCCTTTGTTGCCGGCCTCTCGTGTCCGCCTGCGCGCTCTTTTGGCCCTGTTGATATCCGGCCTTCGTCGGTGATATGTGCTATCTCGCCCATAACAACCTGGGCATAATGTGCGTCCCTCCTCGGCAGCATTTCCGCACATGTAGCAGCGCCTTTCTGCCCTGTATCTGGCCCGACGATTTCGGTCATTATTGCGCCTATGGGTCAAGCATGATTCACAGTAGACACCGCCATTTGCGGTAGGACTCAGGCCGCATACGTGGCACAATTGTTGGTTCTTCCTTTTAACATACCGGTCACGGGCTCGTTTCTGCGCCTTGCCTCTACAAATTGGGCACATCGCATTTCCTTGAATACGGGCCCGCTTCGCACATTGTACGCAGATGCCCATTGCCTTGAGGTCATCGTATCTCTGTTTGGACCGGATGGCTCGGGCTCTCTTTCGATCAATCTCTACCATCACGGGTTACTCCCTCTCAAGAAGATGCCGCGCGGTCTGTGGGTTACTGAGACCGTGGCCCCTTCGTCAATGTCAACGGTATTGACTTTCACAAAGGCGAAATGAAACCAGTTCTCAATGCTTGGCTCCAGTGCTGGCAACCGTCCGACGTAGCCACGGTTCGGGTCATGCCGGTCCTGTGGCCCATCATAGCTAAAGTACCCGCGCTTGCCGTCCAGATCGCGGACGTAGATCGTATCATTCGCCCCCATGTCGGCAGAGATTGGACTTCCAGCGATGACGTAGCGCTCATCTAGCAACGCTAGGTAGGCCCCTGCGATCTGTAGATTGTCCCACGGGGCCGCCCCATCAATAGAGGCTTCGACTCTCAGACTCCAATAGTTGCCAGCACCCCATAAGTCAAGACTCTCGCCAACCGGCCAACTGAGAAGATTCCAGCCGCTCATAAGATTCCAGTCACCAGCAACCGCTGTCTCAGCCTCCTGCGAGACGACATAGCCCTGAGAAGACCCCGCAACCCCACTAAAGGCCCCAATCTTGACCTTGACCGTATCTGTGTCCAAGGTCTTCTTGCACAGAAGTAGGAACTGGTATGCCCCTTTATAGTCCCCCAGATTCTGAGTGAGGTGCCAATACGCCCGCGTTTCCATTGTTTGAGCGGTGAGAAAATCTACGTTGATATGACTACCATCTGGCGAAGTGGCGTCAATCACCTTGTCAGAATCAAAAAGGAATGCATCTGTATTGCCAGGGGTGCAAGCCCCGCCAGCGCCAGTTTCAAGTTTCGTGGCTGCATTGCACGGCGTCAATTGCCATAGCATATTGCAAGGATTGTCTATACTCCGCCTGATGATGTGGGCACCTGAAAGCGTGGCCACCGGATGAAACTCAATCTCACACTCCGCCTCCACCTCCCCCGGCACATCGCACACTGAGAGGTAGTTGATGTGCCCAGCATCCCCGTCGTAGTGGTTGACCAGGTAGCTCGAAGACATCCAGCCCGTCGGCACGTTGGACGACTCCATGACCAGCATCTTGTCGATGTGGGCGATGGCAGTGCAGGCACCTCCCACGGCCTCAAGTCTTACCCTGATGTGAACATTGGCAGCGATGTCACCGGTAAGGGGTGTGAATTGACATGAGACTAGCGTGTAGTCTGCCCTAGCCAGTCCGTCATTTATCGCTGTGCCCCTCACCGCAGCCGCCGCGCCCTCGACAAAAACGTAGAGCTTTCCATTCACGATCGCTTCATTTTGTACCCGGGCCAGCAAAGTGTATTCCGTATCAGCTCGCACGCGGGCGCCAATGTTCTGAGTAACTCCTTGGTAAAGGCCCGCTGCGGCTGCAATCAATTCAATCCGCAGGGCTTCGCAGCCTTCCTCTACGGTGTCTGTTTCCTGCTGATTCTCCCCCGCTGCGCCTGCTGTCTGATAATCAGTCCAGCAATCCGGCTGACTATTGCAGATGCCGTTATTCCATTCCTCGAAGCCGGGGTTGTCTAGGAGGTTGCTCAGATCATAGGTAAATAACGATTCCCAATATGCCTCACAGATGATCGTCGCCGGTACGTTGTCGATCTCTTGCTCTGAGTTGCACTTCTTCATCAGGTTCCGCTTGTCGATGCGACCCGCGATCACGGGATACCAGACGTAATGCGTGGCGTTGTCGGTCTTGAATTGCAGGAAGGTCTCACCATAGCCACTGCGCTTGCCCTCTGTTCTGAAAGCAGCGGCATGGCGTAGCATGGCCTCCAGACCGTTGACATCATCAATCAGGGTATCGGCATCGGCGGATAGCAGGTGCAACTCCATTGGTATGACCCGCTTGCCCTCTTCACGGCGCACAAGCTGGTCTTCTAGTTCGCCGCCCCACAGCTCCTTGATAGCCGGGTCATTGATGCTGATGCCCTGGTCCAATATTGCCCAGTCATCGGTAGCCCGGAAGAGCAGGTCAATCTCAGTCATCGATACTAGCGACTCGCGTTTGACTGACACGTCATCAAAGAACACGACATCGTTGATCTGGTCTACCTCTAGCCTGAGCTCAATGGAGGTGATTCCATCAGGAATGCGGTAGAACTTGACCTCTTCTTCCCAGGCGGCGTTGTTGTTGTGCCAGGCGCTAGTCCACCGTACAGTGGTAGCATAGATCGCCACCCGCCACTGCTCTGTCCCGACAGGGCACAGACCCCAGACCCCGATCCTGTACTTGTGGCCCGCCTCTACGGTGACCGTTTGCCTGGCAGAGCCCGGCGCGGCTGTAGCCGTGACTTCGAGAGCAATGCACCCAGCATGGATGCTCAACAATTCCTCGGCTACATTGGCACCCGTTCCCGACCAGTTCGTCGTCGGGTCGTTCTCCATGTTGCCGTCAACCGTTAGCTCAGGCCCGAAGCCTGGGTAGCACTCGATTAGCTTGCAGTCATATGCCATTGTCCTTTACCCCCGATAACTAGGTATTATCGACACCTATTCTTGCCCTGAAAACGTGGCCACCGGCCCCGTCTTATTCACCGTTCTATATCGGATTGCACGCGGCCATTTTCTCACCTATTAAATGGCCACCACGCCCCCCCCCGTAGTGCCAAATTATGCCAATTTACAGCGACTGGAGGTGCCGACGCCCTGCCCCGGCAATTCCTCCGTGAACCTTAACATTCCTTAACAATTCCAGCTATGTGATCGCGCTCCGTAGTGCTCAATCATGCGCCCCGGCCACCTGTTCTTTGCCCTGCTATCAGGTGCTGCCCCCGCGCCCAAGTTTTGACCACGTTATCTTGGCTTCTCAGGTCCCGCGCCCGCCCCATGTCTGGCGGCTGCGCCTCTTCCAGTGCCTTTGTAAACGCCCTTGCCAGTTCAACCGCCAGGCTCTCAGTCATTCTCTGTACCCGCCCCTGGCGGTTGGTCGACCTCTGGCAGATAGATCGGCCCGGTTCCCTTATCGTCGCCCAGCGTCCCTCTAGGTGGCGCGTTGGGATCGTCGGGATCGTCGGGGCGATAGATCGTGACAGAGGGATGATTTGCGGTCCCTGTGGCCCGCTCTAGTGCCGCTAACATGGCCTCAGATAGTTCACTCACCGGTCATACCTCTTAACGCCGCACCGACGGCTTCCGCCGCCTCTGGCCACGGCTTTAATGCCCCCATGATCGCCTCGCAAACTTTCGCCCCGTCTGCAGACGCCAAGACCTGTGACATCTCATAGCGTGTTGGCGCGTCCAGTCCCCACAGTTTAGCCCGGCGCTCCAAGATCGCCAGGACGACCCGCACCGCTTGGACGTTGCCCGCTGCGGCCTTCTTCCAGCATCCCTCTAGCAGCCGGTCTAGTCGCTCCGATTCTAGCACCCGCAGGGACGCCGCAGGCTCGCGTAGCGTCTTGTCTAGTCCCGCAGACACGGCTCGAAACGCACCGCTCGGACCCCGATAGCCTAGCTCTTCGGCTATCTTCTCGAAGGTGTACCCTTTGCCTCTAAGCTCCATCGCTGCGGCCTGGCGTTTTGTGGCCGCCACTCGCCTTTGCGACGTCTTGCTTTCACTCATAATTGCACTTTGCTCGGTGCGAGATGGGGGACAGTAGCCCCCCATCCCTGCACCCTATTCGAGTCGGCGCACGGGGCACCATCCCGGCACCCTGCGGCCAACGCCACCCCGGCAAGGCGGAGGAACAAACACCTTGCCAGTAGACCGAAGGTCGGGCAAGGGATGGAAGAACCCCGCCCGATTTCAACTGAATGGATCCGGCGTTTCTGGAAGACCCTTGCTCATTCTCTGCGCTTGCGTGCGCCAGTGCTTTACTTCATGTTCTAGCCGTGCGCTCTTTGTGTCGCCGTAGGTTATACCGGCAAACTGGACGCTCGGGCACTCTTCCAGCTCGCGCACTTGGTCTAGCAACTTCTGGACTTTGGGCGCGTGCTTCTCTAGTTCGGCCTCCGCAACCTTGGCCCTTTGCGCGCACAGTTGCCGGCGCTCTACGTGTATCTGTTGCTTGGCGTCTTCCAGCGCCACCGTCAACACGCCCGCCGCGTCATTGTGTATTGTGACCTCATTGCCAAGACGCGCCAGCTCCGCCGTGATCTTGTCAATCGGTGTACCGCTCACAGAGAGGGCACCCATCTTGTCGGTGTAGTCTTCTAGCGCCTGCTGCGCGGCCTCAGCCTGGCGGAGTCTGGACGCCCGTTCCTCTTGTAGCTGCGCCAGTCGTTCCTTTGCTTTCATGGCCAATTCCTCACAAGCGGCACGTTTGCCGCGTCCTCTGCCATGCGCTGTGCTTGCTCGGGCGAGAATCCGTCTTGCTCGAACTTGTCACGATAGCCCTCTGTGAGCTTGCGCCGGCTCTCTTCTA
>Ga0307377_10006721_pt1 | contig 12006 bp, 11 predicted proteins | sample TR3MG_FD_202535 | JGI IMG/M metagenome (GOLD analysis project Ga0307377, IMG submission 202535) | Soil microbial communities from Risofladan, Vaasa, Finland - TR-3 | ecosystem: Environmental > Terrestrial > Soil > Coastal area > Acid sulfate soil | place: Finland: Risofladan, Vaasa | collected...
TATTATCATAGTTATCAATCTTTTGTTGAAGTGCAGCAATTTTCAGTTCTTCGATTTCAATTACTGTTGGTTTATTGTTCAATTCATGCTGCATTTCCTTACGTTTCTCAACGTCATTCTTATCATTAGTGAGTGTCCCGATTTCAGCCAGAACGCCTTCCATTTTTAAATTAAGGTCTGTGATTTCTTCATTAATCGTCTCAACTGTCTGGTTAGCTGCCTCAATTGCGATATTTTGTCCGCTTTCAATGCTGGCTTGATGTTGTTTTATCTCACCAGCAATTCTAAACATTTCAGCTTCTTTTTCTTTTACTGATTTAGCTATATGGTCTTTATGCTCCTGCTTATCAATTAGCTGTCCACACTGACTGCAAGTTTTACTGCTTTTTAATACTGCAATCTCTTCTTTTAACTTAGCACCATCTCTTTTTAAATTAAAAACCTTACCATTAATTATTTCAATCTCATGCTGCCAATCGGCAACTTTTCTTTCTTCGGCTTTAATCTCTAATTTCTTGTCGTAAACCTGTTGTTTATGATTATCTCTATCCACAATAAGCTTATTTAGCTTTTCAACATCATAGGTAGCTTTCAAAGGCTTAATATTCGTCTCTAAAACGACCATACGTGCCCGTAAATCGATTATCGCCTTATTATGGTTGCCTATATCAGCTTTGGTGTCATCTACGCTTAAATTGTAGATTTCAGGGTCTATTTTAAACAATTTCTTCGTCAGGTCTTCCACATACTTTCTACCAACAGTAATTCGATTCTCAACATCTGGTAGCTTAATGGTTTCAATTTCGTTAATTTCACCCTTCAGTACTGTTATTTCTTGAGTTTGTGTGGCATTCAGTTGGGTTGTGAGTTCGATGTTACAACTTACTCGTTGTTTTTCGTTTGCCCTTTTATTAACGATTTTCCAACCTTCGAGCTTCTTATCAAAAATATCCAATCCACTATCAAACAACAATGAGTCAATAAAAACTGCCATATCGTTTGATAATATTCGGTTCAGGGTGTCGGAAGTCGTCATAACAATTCGCATGAAATTATCATATGACCCAATAATTGTTTCGATTTTCTGCTGAGTCTTTACTCTACGGTCTTCATCCAGTTTATCCAAACTGGTTTCGTCATTCATTTCATCATCAGGTGTTGAAAGCACGTAATAACTCAACGCAGTTGGTGCACCATTGATAACACTATCACGTGACTTATTAATTTCAGTTTTCTTTTTAATGCCATAATATTCACCATTGGCTTCAATTACGAGATATGCATCACAGTAAGTCGCACCATTTCGGTTATTAACAAAACGTTGGTCACCGAACTTCATACGAGTTTCGGTTTCCAGAGTTTTACCGAATAACACATAGGAAATCAACTTCATAATAGTTGTCTTTCCAGCAGTGTTTATTCCAGTGATTTGAAACAACCCGTCCATATCACGCCAGTCAATATCAAGCTTCTCATACGACATAAAGTTATTTCCACCGAACTTAATAACACTCCATTCAACACTGAGGTCATCAACGATGTCGATTTCATTTAGGATTTCTTCATCAAGTGCTATCACATCATTAATAACATCTTCCTCGACACCAATTTTAGTTAAGAACTCTCTGAAAATTTCGTGTTGAACTTCTTTAGTGGTGACATTTTCCAATGTGACATTTTCATTTACCTCAATGGTTTCGCTTTCCAGAAACTCATTCTTATGTGAGATAATCACGCTTTTATGATTGGATTTCACATATTCAATTAGCTTTCTTTCAGCGTCTTTTGTTCTGGTTTGTGGAAGCGTACCCCAAACAAACCTGACTTTCATATGCTTAGTAGGATTATCGATTTCGAAATCCAAGTCTTCAAAGTCAGTATAGGATGTTATTTTGATGTTCTTAAACGAATAGTCGTTGGAGATTGTGACTTCTTTAACACTTTTATTAACCACATTCCAGAGCAGATAGCCATGAAAGTTATCATCGCCTTCTGAAACGTCCTGAGATATTAATGAACCACAATATGCTTTGGTTTTGGCTTTATCGAAATACTGCATCCTGTGAATGTCACCGAATAACGAGAAGTCGCCCTTGAAATCAGAGATTTTATAATATGATTTGCTGTTCATTTCAAAACCAGTTGTAGATTTACAACCAGCTACGGGGTCATGAAATAAATCAATACTTGTAAACCCACTTTGTGTCTTATATGCATCGATTTTCTTACCCTCTTTACTTTTCCAAGGATTGTTGTTCTTTTCTCCGTGATGCCAGATTGCCCACATGATGTTTTCATCGACCTCAAACCCTGTCTTATCATAATAAATCACATCAGAATCTCCAAGCGTTTCAACAATAGCTTTAACACTATCAACTCTTTTCAAGTTCTTCTTACGGCAGTCATGATTACCTCTGGTTATTCGTACTGGTGCGATTTTACTCAAGTCAATGAGTAAATTGTTTGCCATGATAAGTTGTTCACCCTGTAGGTCAAGATAGTCATGAACCAAGTCACCCACTATTACTATCCTATCTGGTTTTTCTTTTACTAACGATGCTTTTAATCTTTCGAATACTTTTTGGTATTCTTCGTTACGTGTTGGGGTTTTGCGTATGTGTATATCAGCAAGATGCGCAATCTTTTCTATCATATATAAAAATTTTCACAAATATATCCAAAACCACTATGAAATGCAAGGATTTTTATAATTTGTCAGTTTGTCATAATATATGTGAATCAACTGACAATTTGGCAGTATACTTGCTGTGGCATTGGATTTGACAAGTTTTAAGAAAATAACTTTTATTTAAAACTTATAAAATTATGTTAGCAATAAGACGTACTTATCCCTCAATCAATTTACTGGATTCATTCTTTGAAGATTTATTTGAATTTCCAACATTTAATGAACTGGCAGTAAGAAATCCACTTCACGATACAATTGAAAACGAAAAAGAATTTCAAGTTGAGTTGGCGTTAGCTGGTGTGAAGAAAGAAGACATTTCAATGAATGTTGAGAATGGTATACTGAGCATTAAAGCGGAACGCAAGTCAAGTGAGCAGAAATTCAATACAAAACAGACGTTCTATGGAAAATATGAAAAATCATTTACACTCCCAGAATCGGTTGATGAAGAAAAAATTCAAGCAGCATTCGAAAACGGTATGTTGAAACTAAGTATTCCGAAACTCGTAGAACAGAAGAAAGAAAAGGTGAAACAAATTGAGATTAAGTAATTAAGAAGTCCCAAACCTGAAATGGTGGTTGCGTGTTGTGACCACCATTTTTATTCAGACCCAATCTCTTTATTCTTTTTTAATTTTGTTTTGATGTAGTTCACTTTATTGCTTATGGTACTGCTTGTAAGATTGAATTCCTTACCGATTTCATTATAGTCATATCCCTGAACGTATTTCATATCCAACAAGGTATAGTCTGCTGCAGATAATTGAGTTGTGATATAGTTAATTGAGCTACAATTTTCGAAGTCGGCATTACATGAAGTACAACTACCGTTTACAGTGAACGCTTGTGAATTATCTGTTGTCACCACATTACTATCCAACCATTCAAATGTACCTGTATTTGAGACCATCGTATACTGACCAGCCATTGCATTAGTTGTAACGATGCAACCATTAAACGATGAAAGTGTAATTGTATTCCTTCGCCACTTATCAATCATATAATGTTTGGTGATATTAAGAACCCAAGACTTAAATTTTGATTTAGAATTATCGTATGTGGTTAGGTTTAAAAAAACTTTTATCATAATCTCCGACACATCATCATCGATGTCGTAGTAGATTGAGTATTTGCTTCTTATAAAGTCTTTTACTATCTTTCTATATCTATTATATAAGGTTTCTTGTGCTCCCAGATTGCCATCCAAAATATTTTGAATAAGAATCTCGTCTTCCTGCTCCTTTATGTCCATATGGTTTCTGCAACTTATTAATAAAGTAATCGTCAACCGTTAATTGTCTTGCACTATAAAGTGCTTTGAGGACTTCATCGATTCCCTGATTTTTTCGCAGTTCATCGAGGTCTTCAGTTGTTGGTAGCTTAACGATTTTAACCCTTTCTTCACAGCCAACATAAATAGTTTGTAACATATAATATAGTTCAATACTATTTTTGTAAGCATCTGGGTCTAATAAAACAACAACATCAGGTTTTAATTCTTTCAGTTTCAGAAACAATGTGGTTGATAATGTTTTCCCTAACATCGGAATGATGTTAACAGGAAAACTAAGCATATCAAATCCACCTTCAACAAGGTATACAGTAGAATCCCAATTAATTAACCCTTCGTTAAAAATAATAACATCTTTATCCGCATATGGATTAAGATATGGCATTTTCTTTCTAATCTTAGGGTCTGAGCCATAATATCTACTAACGAAATAATTAACCTCACCATTTACATCAAACGATGGAATTATTATTCTCTCTGCATATTTTCCAGTAGTGCAAAAACCAAGCCGATATCTTAAAATAATGTCTCGGCATATTTTTCTTTCAGTAACTAAATAATTATATGCAGCGAAATGCTCCGAATTATTTAATTCCATCTGAGCAAATGATATCATTTCATCTGGAAGCTTTACCTGTACGTATTCCTTCTCGTCTTCATTCTCAACATAATCATCAAAACTACCAGCATATGCTTTGTATATTTGATAATCAGCAGAACTACCGAAGATTCGAATTAGTCTTCCAAGCGAACCACTAAATTTAGGGTCATCACACTTCCAACACCTAAATTTACGTCTACCAGTATTGATTTCCAGATTAAATTTACCGTCAGGATATGGTAATCCTTCCTTTTCCTGACAATGCGGACAGTTAACCTGCAACTGCTCAGACGTTTGCAAGCCATTAACATCTTGGAAAATGTTCTGTATAATCGAATGAAATTCCAGTCCTCTAATCATGGAGCAAATATAAGGAATAATTGCTTTAAAACAAAGGTTTTAAAGCAATTAAATTATACGTCAACCCATTCTTGTAAATCAAATGGCGTTGTCTGAACTTTTTTAAACACAGTTTTCTGCTTTTTCCCGCAACGTTTACACGTTCGATGGGTTTGAAGACTTGGAGTGAAAACAAACCATTTATGTCCCAATAACCAACACCAGAAATTCATTAGAACTTTTTATATTGCTCTAAGAACGGGAAAAATACCATGAGCTTGTTTAGAAACGCAATTGGATATATTATGAGGTTAGGAGCACCTGTGTTTGGGTTTTTGCCCATTGCAACATATGCGTCCTGTAACTCAATAAATAGCTTCGTTACGTTTGTTTTCAAAACTCCGTCATCCTGAATACCAACACCACTTTTAAGTTTTTGATTTTCATCAAAAATCCTTCGATAGTCGGCTTTAGCGATATCCAATTCGCCTTTCATTAACTCATTGGCTTCACTCAACGCACCAACTTGTTCTTCAAGCCATTCCTGTCCTTCTTTTGGTGTGTCATCATCGAATTCAAGTAAATCATCTTTTTGTGGTGTTAGATTTACACCACCCAATAGTTCTTCAACCTTTGCTTTCGCTTTCTGGTCTCTTTCTTCCTCTACGGTTTTTGGTTTTTCAACCACTTTTACCGTAGGTTTCTTAGCTGCAGCAGCAGGTTTCCTGCCAGTGCCTTTTGCTAATGCTACTAAATTGTTTTTTTTTGCCATAATATTTATTCTTCCATTTCAATTTTTAAATTTGAGTTTAGATGTGCCAGAAGACCAAGTTCATCATTCCAAATAAATGCCTCTCCTGCTTTAATTGCACCAACAAATCCTTTTTTGTGATGCCATTCTTCTGTTCCAGTAAGACTTGAGAGATACCTTATAGTTACTCCTAAATCCTCGTTAACGGTTCTTGTCTTATCAAGTACTGTATATTGCATGTTTCTTTTTCTATGAATGTGACCGATATGCCATTCGTGATATGTGGTGTCTGTCCAATGTGGTTTTGATTCTAAATCGGTTGCCATTAACAACGGAAGACTTGCTTCTTTTTCTTCACTACCATGTGTTAGTCCTAATAAAACCTTACCGAAACGATAAAATTTTCTCGGAGATGCACCATTGTTTATGTTTACAATTGGGTCGTTATTAAACCATGCTTCAAGATATGCGCCCATGTAGAAGCTACGTTCGAAGTCGTGATTACCGGGGATGACCAACACATCCACTGGAACACCAGCTTGTTTCAACATGCTTATTGCATCTATAAGCAGTTTTACACCAACACTAAATGTTTTTTGCCATCTAAGGTCTTCATCTTGTGGTGTGCCTTTAGTTGTGGTGTTTTCCATAGTATCACTATTGAAAAAGTCTGAACCAACTGGAAACAATATTCTGGAATACTCAAATACGCTTGCTCTATGAATAAGCGTTTCAATAGTATATAAGAATCGCTTACGTGCGATTTTTGTATCGAAATTTTCACCAGTTTCACCACCCCATGCCAGTTTACCCATATGCAGGTCAAAGATACTAACCTCAAATAAATTGTTCTCATGGTGTTCTTGTGGTGTTTCAGGCATCCAATCGAGAATAGGTGGTTCATAGGTCTCACACATTTCCCTAAATAATTCACCGATTGCCTTCTCTCGGATGTTTTGTAATCTTTTCTCCAACCTGACTTTAACTTGAAAATTCTGAATTGTAACTGGATAACCATTTACTTTGCTTGTCATGTCCCATTTGTTCACCAGTTGGTCTTTTACTTTCCAGATTTCGGTATCTACTTCTGTCGCTTCAAGTAATTGGGGGACTGTTTTAATATGGTCTGCTGGATAATTTGACCCGCTTACCCATTCAACATATCCGTCATTTTCATCCTGATAGAATTTCAGGCTTTCGTTTGGTAAGGAATCTGCTGGTTTTTTTATTGATAAATCGATTTGTGGTTCGAGGCTGCTTTGGTCATTTACTCCGAAACCTCTGAAATTAATGTACTGTTTGTAGGCTTCATCAAACAACGAGAATAATTCGTCTTCCAGTGTACCGTTATCGTATTTCTCATAGATAACTGATTTAACGTTTTTCACATACGTGTCAGAAAATCCACACTTGACTGAGGCTTCTTTTACTGATATTTGATTCTGGATTGCATAATTGATGATTTCTACTGCTTTTTCTATTCGTTCTTTTGTCATTTTAAGTATATTAGATAATATAATTTAGAATTCCCGTCAAAAATATAATAAAAATATTGAAAACACAAGGGTTTTTAAATAAATACATTACCACTTTTTTTAAGCACGACAATAGTTCCCTCAATTCTTTTACACTCTTCAAGGAACGAAACTTCATTACTTACCGACATGTCAAACCACTCGCCCTCTTTTTTTAAATAAGAATAGCGTCTTTGTAATGTTTTCTCAATTTGATATGCAAATTCGGATTGATAGGATTCAATCAGTTTTAATTCAGAAGAATTTCCTGTTTGGAGTTGTTGTACTCTTTTCTTCGGGTGCTTTGATACACCTATCTTATAACGACTGTCCTCTAATGACTGAATTAAATATACATACTTCATCTAATAATCCCCAATTGCTTTAGTCCTGCAAATCCAACAGCATAGCTATCGGACATATCAAAACATATGTCTTTTGGTTCTTCTGTATTCTTCTTATAGAACCATTCGATTTGCGGTTCTAATTTACAAACTTTTTCCCAGATATACAACTTTTTATCTTTTTTATACTTCTCTGGAAATGAGAGGGTTTCCACTCGCTCTCCTTTTCGATATGTTGTTTTAACCAGTTCTTGGCAGAATATTTTACGTGAATCGTATACATTTATCTTCTTGGTGTGGATGCCAAATATTGTATATAGTATGTATCTACACACACCATTAAAGCCAAATAACAATGCTGCTGTGCTTGGGTTAATGCTACCGCCAAGAGGTTCTTCAACAATGATGTGAATGATTTCACCATTTAATTCCTCAAGAATACGTGATTGGAACTCCAGCACGTACTTCCTAAATATCTCGGCTTTATGGATATCCCTATCTTCAATTGGAACATCTTTTCCAAGTTTAAGTTCGAGATGTTTAAGCTCAATCAGTTTTCCGTTTGAATCCCATAGAGCACTTCCAATATTGGTGGTGCTTATATCCAATGACCAAATGTATTTTTCCATATTATTGGCTGTCTTTAATTTCGTCAATCATTTTTTGCAATTCTCTTGGGTTGCTGAGATAAAGTTGAATTAAATCTTCAATAACCCCACCAATTTTCATGCTTTTTCCTTTGCATAGCATTTTAAATCTATTATGTATGTTACCATCAATAATAATAGACTTTGGTTTGGTTTCGCTAAGTGTTAATAAGTCTTTCATATATATTATAAATTATTTAATTTCATAATTTATAATAAATACTAAAGATTTATAAAAAAATATAAATTTTTATGATTAATTTGAAATAGATGAGAAATTAAAAGTCTATTGCGAATACAATTGTTCTGGAAATCGTTGCATCCTTTGGCACAGGGTCGTTTAATTTACCAATAGCCACGAGATTTTTATTGCTGTCATACAATCCAACTTCGGTGACATATACACTATCAATACCATTCCAAGTCAGGTTATCGCTTGAGTTAAATTCGTTTAATGGCATGTTGACTCCAATATCTGTGGTGAATACATCGGCTTTAATCTTTGTTGTCACGTTACCAAAAAAGTAGGTTTCATCACCAAAAGCCAATTTAGTGGGTTGGTTTGATGACGGATAATTAAGATAGCTTAAATTATATGGTACGAACACTGCAGGGGTATTATATTGTAATAACGATATTTTAAACACGACACCAGTAAGACGAGCAGGTGTTAATACAAACGTAGCACCAGAAATTGTTGAGTAATTCGATATTTGATTTGTGATATCATATTGTTTCCACGACATAGAATCTGGCTTGATATCGCTGTAGGAACTAAACGGTGCATTATCTACAAGCTGCACTAATGCAAGAATTTTATTAGCAGCATATCCAATTTCATCACTAATGCCATTTTTTAAAAATTTAAAATCAAGCGGAGAAGGAAAATTCAAGCTGACTTCCTGTATATATGGGTCAGTTGTGCCTAAATCGATTTTCTTGATGTAGTTACAATGAATTGCCTGAGTATAGCTATTGCCAGTGTACCCGTTTGACACTAATATATATGATATGAATACTGTATTTCCTTCCATTATTTATTTGTTTTAATCTCCGTCTATTGTTCCTTTATAATAATAACTATTAGCATTACAAATGACGCTTAATGTAGTGGCGTACACATAATCACTACTATTTGCTATGGTACGACAGTTATTAATTTTAACACCAGTTGCAATATCTACGGCACATAAGCATGTGTCAATTTTATCTATTTCAAGTGGAAACTTGCAGGCTGTCACTTTATAACCAGCATTCTCAACACCAATTAATGATAAACTACCTGTAAATGGTATCCAAGTTGGAGTCATGCTGTGACAATATTCTGTACAAAGAACACCGAAATTTGGATTAGTTACTGTTGGCTGAAGCCATGTAACTGATATTCCTGTTGGTATTACACATGGTGGAATTTCCTGAGTCGAAGCCGTATAATCGGGAAGCGTCCAAGACCTATTTGATTTATATGACATTGCAAAAAGTAATTCTTGGTCTTCGATTACAAACATTTTTAATTCATTCAATACTTTACCGACAACAATTGATGTGTCGTTTTTATCAACTAAATCATAATATGTGGTATTCAATGCTTTAGTCTCACCAGCTAATATTTTAGGACTACCATATGGAATGAAAGTCGCACCCAATGTAGTACCTAATGATTTATGCCACATGATTGTAGGTACTTCCAGTATAGGTGTTTTTAATAAAAATCCTTCTGCGTATACATTTGCTGGACTACTATTCGTGTAATGTATTACACCTAATCTTTTCAATGTTGGTGCTTGATTCTGTATGTATGAAACAAAACCACCATATATTCTGTTTTTAAATTGTGTGTATTTCAGGTCTACGGTTTGTACACCAGCAATTTCATTGGTATAAATAATTGTCATATTCCAGAACGGAAACACAACCGTTGGGCACTGACTGTTTTCCAGAAACGCTAATACGCTTTCATCAAGGTAGTCGGTGGGTGACATATTTAAAATGGTCTCACCACTGAAAGTAAGTTGATTATATAGAATCATTGCTCCCGCATATACCGTTGATGGAATTCCCATTCCACTGAAATCTGGTAATGGTCTGTCAAGACTGACCACAAGATTATTACCAGCCAATGAGCCAGCATTAATGCCGACAATTTTATAAAATAAATTGGGTGTTGGATAGTTTTTAGTTACACTATATCCAGTTGTGCTGTTGTCATATGTCCACCTGATAAACAATAAATCACCTGCTTGTGGTTCATTACCGCTCGAACCATAGGTCGGTGCTTTTAGTAAATTCAGATTATAGCCACCACTAACACCATTAACCAGAATCATTGCATCTGGTTGTTTAATATGATTGGCATCCGTTATAAAAGTTGCTCCGCTATTGGTGAAAAAACCAATTGACTCAACCTGATTTTCAACACTATAGGCACTCACTGGTACACTTGGCATCAAATTGTATGTATCACCACTTAAATTTTTGGAAATAAATGATATTATGTTTGGATTTTTATCAACAGGTTTCAATATGCTGGAATCAAATGCACTATATTCTGAATCAACAGCTTCAACTGCTGCATTGAATTCATAATCCATTTCACTGTCGCCAATAGCAAAATATTTAAAATCTAACAAACCCTGTGACAGTAATTCTCTGCCTTTAGAGGTAAGTTTGATGTTTAAAACTATCGGGTCTTTTTTCTCAATGAATGCCATTTATTGTCAATTTAATTATAAATACTAATTATTTTAATTTCACCAAATTTAAAAAGGACCGAATACACATCCACATACTAAGTTGCTGGCACTAAAACAACCAGTGGTCTTACGCCAACCTGCTCCTGTATCATCATCTAAATATATTTCGGCTGGTTGTCCAAGTCCACCACAAACAGAATTAATGCCATAAAAATCAAAATAATAGCATCCTGCTGGTACTGGAGCAAAACAAGTATAATGTGTGCCATCACATACACTATATATACAATCAGAACAAATAGTTGCGCCATTACAACATTTTAGTTGAAAATTACCACAAAAACCATCATTAAAGCCACTGCTTCCACACCAATCAAGCCAGATGTCCATATTAAGTGTTGGTGGTGTTGGTGGACTTGCGGTTATTCTTGTTTTAACATTACCATATCCAAGACCTGCTGCGGTTTTAGCATATGCCCTGTAATAAGTGGTAGTGCTTGCTGCAAGTCCACTTGCAGTATTGCTATAAGTACAACCCGTGCAGATATCAGCAGGAGTACATGCTTTCTTAACGTATGCTGGGTAATTAGAACAAACCAGATTTGAATCCGTGCCCCAGAAACCAAGTTGTGTATATAATATTCCATATTCAATAATAGGCGCACCGCCCTTATCATCGACTTTATTACCACTTATAAGAAAACTTGTTTCTGCTGGAGGACCCGCAAAACCAGTTGTGACTTCTGGTGGTACAAGAGCAATTGCTGCAGTTGTACCTTGAAGAACGTTTCCATAATAGGGTACACCATCAACAATAAAATATGCTCTATATTGATAGTTCGTGCTTGCAGCTAAACCAATTATTGGATAATTATAATTATCGTTTGCAAGCGGTCCGGGCCATAATGTTGTCGTTGTCCATGCCATATTATCTATTTTTTATTTTTTTCATATAAATACTCATTTATGCGCCACCTACCGAAGCATATGCATTCGTACACGTGCTACCCACTGAGAAACTACCTACAACACTACTTACACTTGTTAATGTTACAATTGCCTCTGCTTGATAGCTCGTTGAAGAAGACTCGGCACGAACAACAGCACAAACACCATCATTATAATCAACACAAATAT
>Ga0307377_10006722_pt1 | contig 12006 bp, 35 predicted proteins | sample TR3MG_FD_202535 | JGI IMG/M metagenome (GOLD analysis project Ga0307377, IMG submission 202535) | Soil microbial communities from Risofladan, Vaasa, Finland - TR-3 | ecosystem: Environmental > Terrestrial > Soil > Coastal area > Acid sulfate soil | place: Finland: Risofladan, Vaasa | collected...
ATTTTATATCTTTTGCAGAGCCTTCGTATATATTCATATAAAATATTTGATTGCTTAGCCGTTCCATACCAAGTTAATTCTACGTGTGGTTCATAGAAGTGCCAAAAATATTTAATTCCAAGTTTCTTAGACTTATTGCGAATCTTTTTAATAAGATTGTAATAATTTAAATGAACTTCCTTGAATGATATATTTCCATTTCCACCTTCACCCCAGTAATCACAGGGTATATCGTGCAAAAATGTGGCTCTATAGGCATTCATTAATCATCAAGCCTATAAGATTTAACCTTGATGATAGCCTTGGAAATAAGCGTAAGTAAAAGTACATACCCAAACACACCAATGGACTGATACCATCTATCTTGAACTAATGGAAAGAAAAATAACCCTAATGGCAATCCTAATTTAAAAACCCAATCAATCGTGATGAGTGAGTTGCTAACTACTTCCATTAACCCGTCAAATTTCCTACGTAACTGTCTATTCTCTTCTTTTACTTTTTCTTCTTCTGTTGGCATTCTATTCTCCTTTTGGCGTTGTGCCGTGTTTATTTTGATTTCTCTATCTTCTACACTTCTTTTAAAATTTCTTATAGAACCTTTATATTTGCTACACGTATTTTCATGAAGAACTAAAATTACATCTCCACTATCGTAAAAACTATCCGACTTACATTCCGTACATACTTTTGTAACCTCTCCCTCAGGACAGGTACAAAAACCCTTAAGTGCTTCTCCGGGACCTTTCTGTTCAGACAGGCATTGCTCACATAATTTATTCTCCGGAGGCATTTTTATCCTCATTTAGTTTTATTCTTTTAGCGCCTAATGCATTCACCATTACCATCTCTCCTACTATCCAGCGCAAATTCCCCCTTCTTGGCACTGGGTAGGGTTTGAAAAAATTACTATCTAAAGGAAGTAAGTACGTTGATACGCCCTCTTTCCATAATTTCTTTCTATGGTCTAATTCTCTGTCCATATGTTCTTGACGTTCTTTTTCCCACTGTTTAACCGCTTTCATGTTTTCCCTGTGGATAGAAGGAATTAGATTGAACAATCTCCACACCCAATAATTGAATTCTCTCTTATACCACTCTATTTTTCTTTCTGGTAGAACCTCTAAGTCTTTTCGTATAGGCATTTTTCCTACAAATTTAGGCTTACCAGCTTTAACACCATGAGGGTTATCTTCAAGCCATTTCTCCATATTAATTTTATTCATTACCCTAAGATTAAGTTTCTCAGAATAATAAATATACCATCCAAACCTACCACGTATTGTTGGCATTACACTATAAGGTTTATTTCTCATTTACCGAAGTCTCCTATTCTAGTTTCGTTTCCATCTTTATCTACGATGACATTCATGTTCCACATTGTTTCTCTTCCTGTCCCCCAACCCTTTCCACAGGAACCTTCAAATTTGATGCCCAGTCCATCACAGTTGCGACAGGTCACTTCTTCTTTTTTGTAGTGACTACCATCTCTCATATCGTACTCCAGAATCTCTTTTCATCATAACCAACAGAAATAAAGGTGTTAGTTCCTTTTTCTAATCTGCTTCCAACTCTGCCCGTATCATAGAACATGCTAACTTCTTCCCATTCCATCCCATCCGGATTTAACATAGCCCAAGCCGCAAGCAAATCGTGAAAAGCCTTCTGACTGTGTTTCTTTAAGTATATATCCATAATCCTTTTTATGACAGGATTCTTTGAAGACCTTGTTTTATCATAGATAACTCCATGACAAATATTCTTGCTAACAAAATGTCTCTCATCACTATTTTCTATACAATTCTGGATGGTACGCCTATCTGTGAAGTTGAAAGATGTGACGCATTCTAACCCCTTGAACTTATCAAGCACAGGTCTATCGCCCATTACAGAATCGCCTGCAAACCCACCTTGCGCCCACCAATTTTTTATATGTTTATCCCTGTAGTTCTTAGGGAGGCCACATGTTAAAAGCTTTGCGCCTTTAGCTAAATATTCATCCGCAAGTTCACTATTAAGAACATCAAACTTTTCTGCTTTGAAGTCATATATCTTATTATAGAAATCTGATACCGCAGACTTCTCTCTTTTCACATCAGTCCCACCAACAGGAATGTTTAATCCCAATTCTTTCAATACAGCCTTGACTAATCCGACTTGTTCCGGTGTGCCGGGATTTAAAGTAATAGCTGAAAGACCCTTATCTGCCAAATAAGCGATAACTAGAATGTCATCTGGGTCGCCTGATTCTGTATCCAATAAAATCAATGTCTTTTCCCTTGTTCGTCCAATTGGGCTACTTTCTTGTCCCAATCCAAATCATCATTCTTATAACTGTGACGAATAAACATGTGAGCACCAAGACTTAATGCATCCATGTCGATGTCATATTCTTTTAATACTTCCCTGAAATCCTCATTGAATTTCAATACTTCATTTTGGGAATGAAGTTTTTCTAAACCAGCAGAATACTTGTTTAATAATAATTTATACTTGGGCTTCATTATCTTCCTCTTCAACCGTATCTAATCGACTTAATTTAGGTTTAAATTTTTTGCCTGTGTAATTGAATTGACTCGTTAATTCCCGCATCGTTTTGTAAACAGTTCCGCCGCTATCATATTCACAAGCCCACACATTCCATCTATTTTTTATGGTATCATTCGCAAGAAGCCTTATACCCATTTTAGGAAGTTCGACTTTACCTAAAACTGTTATCTTCAATTCAGGTATTTCTTTATGAATATAAATATCATTTTTTACAGGTGTTCTCACTTAAACCTTCATATCTATATGGTGGTCACATAGTTTACTAATGGCATTTTCCTTTAAACTGAAAACTGTATTAGTACCTATTCTTAACGTATAAGCCGTGGATAACACAGACTCCTTATCAAAGACAATACATTTAATAACATTGAATTCATCTTCGTCAAGTATTGCTTCCAGCCTAGCCAATAATTCATTTCTTGTAGCCACACCTTCTCCTCTTCCACGTCCCGCTTATGTTAAACGGTCCACCAATGTACAAACGCCACTCCCCATTTGCGTATTTCTCAAACAAAGGTAGTCTCCACGTTGTCAAGTGTATATTGAATGAAAGTTTCAAACTTCCTCCGGATTAAAAGGTTCTACTTCTACAGCATGTTTTATATCAACGTAATAAGATACCATTCCTTTGTTGGCTTCGTTAAATTCCTCAACGGCTTTTTCCAGAACATCACATTTATCAAAATCATAGTCAGAATCTTCCCAGTTCAATTCCTCCTCGATTCTTTCATATAAATATTCAACATTAATTTTAGGAAATGGTTGTTCAATACAGGTGTGGACACGAGTAGGCCAGTTTTTTCTTGACTCTTCTTCGGTTTCTCCGTATGTGTTATCATACAGATGTTCCTCAAGAGACTCCATATCAGGGAAATATCTATCACCATAATAAACAAACCCACCGTAGTTTTCAATCAACTCGGCTTTGGCGAGAGTGTCTTTTTCCCGTTGATACCACTCTTCTGATTGGCACTTGTTGTGAACGGTCAATGGAGAACCGTATTGGGGTTTGGGTACTTCTTCCTTACAGATGCGACAGACGCAACACGCAACGGCAAGCTTCTTATCTAAATAAGTAGTTCCGCAAGTGCCACAATCCCACGCAATTGATTCTTTAACCTCAGACATTATCTTTCCATCCAAGCTTGTAATTCGTCACGCAAAGCTCTGCCGTGGTATCCAAGCATACCCGTAATAATTAACGAAAAGGGCCAAATATCATCAGGAAAACAAAGATTGGCGAATGCAATCCACAAAAAAATTATTAGAATAATAATTATAGTAGCCCACGCTTTCATTTGTTTTTCCTATTTTGTTTCATTAAGAACACCATTAGCTGATATAAACATAATATCCTCATAACTTATCTTCTTGGTCTCCTTGATGAACTGAGTAAGGGACATATCTGCCCCAAACTCAACTTCTTCATCTGGTTTACCAGTGCTCTTTCTAGTCATGACTACCATAAGATAGTCATCCCTCATACGATAGGTGTGTCCTCCCATTGGAACATCCACACCATCTTGTAAAGCATTCAAAACTATCCTAGTCTTATTAATTTTTGGCTTTGTCTTCGGCATCTATCTTAGCGTATTCGTCAAGAATGGCTTTGTTTAATTCTTCACGAAATTCCTTGGTTATAGGATGAAAAATATCCCTATACTCTCCCTTTGAGTCCTTCTTACTAGCCATGCTTACGAATGGTCCAGTGGGGCCTTCGACAATTTTAATTTTATTTAAAGCAATGGCCTTATTTAAAACAACTGAAACTAACGCCAATGTCTTGCTATCCGTACTTTCTCTCTTCAATTTATTTACCCTTACTTCTGTTATCTCTAGTGACATACTTCCTCCTGTGTGATTGTATTTATCTAATTATATTCAATTTGTATTAATTAATCAAGGCTTATCTCGTTTTGGGGAAAACTCCCAAACCAACATTAGAAACTTCACCGGATGATGGGTCTATAGTACAAGACATGGACGCTTCAAATTTTGAATTAAATTCTTTATCAATGCCTTTAAATCTTTTTTTATCAAAAGCCATTAAAACCTCAATACCATCATCGGAAACATATGTGTCTACAACGATTCCCATAACATTTTCAATTCTGTCATTATTTTGATTTAAAATCATCACATCTGTAAAAGTTGCTCTTTTTCTTGGAAAAAACAACTTGTCCGTTATCTCTTTGGGAATTTCAATAAATGCCTGTTCCAAATCTGAAGTGTCAAATACATCATTGTTTCCATTGACTCTAAATTCATCATCAAACGACATCACTCTTGTTCTCACATATATGAAGTCTTTGTTTGTATTTTCAGAATCTTTATTCATCACCCACCTTGTCCAGTTTCTTTTCTTTTTCTAGATTCGTCTCAATGTAAGCTTCTTTGAGGGTATTAATAACTCTTTCTTTGTATGCCCTTTTCCACTCCAACATCGCAGAAAAAATAACCTCATTCATTTCTTTAGCAAATGCAGTTGCCGTGATTTCATCGTCAAAGTCAATTTCTTTGAATTGGACCGACTTATCTGCGGCAATGAAGTTTGTTCTTTCTAAGTTACACAAGACTTTAAAACAATTGTGAGCTTGAGTGAGCGCAATGTTTTCAATTTTATTCATAGGAGATTTCTCCCCATAATCATCTGTGATATCGGACATGAGAGCATCAATTTCGCCTTGACTTAATATATCATCCATTATTCCACCTTATCCAGTCTATTACCCGGAAGTTCAATTGGGTGATGGTCCCTAAAATTATAAGCAATCGCCACTAGCACTATATTGCGCCATTCTTCGTCTAAATTTTCTCTAGGCAGATTCAATCTAGTCAGTTCTTCATTCAGAAAATTTCTAATCTGCATACCTTCACGAAAATGAATAGGGTGAGGTATTCCTTCTCCCGAATTGTTCAGTCTATGCCCCGGATGTAATACTGCCGCTGGGTCTCCGAATTCTTGAACAATTTCTCTAAAGAAATTAATGCCATCATCTCCCAACCATTCGTGGAGAGGACGATACAATTGTTCTTTTATGCCTTCGTCCATTATTTTAAATGTTCCTCCACTTTATCACAGAGAATTGAAATATACCTTATAACATCCCTAAGGATTCTTTAAGTTTACGTATTCGAACAAGGTCACACCCATTTAAACAGATTTGACCAGACAAGTTAGCCCCACAATCATCGCAAAGGACTTCGGATAACCCAAGTTTCTCAAATATACTTCCTTTGAAATTAGGGTCTATTTTAGGTTCACTCATTTTCGTCCGCCTTTAGATTTAGTTTTAATTTTAGCCTTAGGTTTAGTAATCCATTTATTTTCCTTTATATCCCAAACTCCTACAATCTTATCTCCAATAACTAATCCTCCACAAGCAGGGCAAGGATTAATTACGGTCATATCCATGAAGAATGCAATCCTTTTACAATCACTACACGTATTTATTCTAGCCCATCCGCCGTTATAAAGAATGTCTCCCGGTTTACAATGATGTATTTTACTATGTACAAAGACGGTTCTCTTTTTGTCCCTGCGCTTCATCTCTTTTTCGAATATAGGTTTGGCGATTTGCCAATAAGGTCGGGTAGATGTGTCAGCTAAATTAATACAATTTTGGATATGTTCATCCGCCATTTTACTCACACGAATGTAACCGCTCATAGACGTGTGGATACGAAGGTGAATGAGATAGTCAGCCAAAAAATATTTAACAGGATTCATTTTTCTCCATAAAATTAAGGTAATCTCTGGCTTCACTTAGCCAATCAATATAAGACGCAATGTCATCTGGGTTTAATAATGTACCTGATACCTCAGAATAAACGCAACCATTCATTTCCTGTACTTCCGCTAAAATTTCGCCACTAAGCATGAAACATTCTGGTTTTTCAGGACGGATTGGAAGTTTACTCCAACTGCAACCATCAGCCTCGTATCCTTCCGAGTTATAAAGGTCAACTAATTCCTGAGCATATTCTTCGCCACCATCATATTCGCCAGCTTCGTTGTGTGAACGGTCATGCCAAGCGTTTTCGTCAAGAGCAGGCATCCACCTTCTAGAATCGCCTAAATCTTGAACTCCCCATTCACCGCCCAATTTAATCTTTCTAAATCTAGGAGTGGGACCGTCATAATTATTTATTTTACAATAACAATTGTGTTCAAACCCACGCTCTGAGCTTAATTCAACGCATATTTTATCATGTTCTGTTTTCATTTCATACTTTCTGGAACCTTACCGCCAAAGCAAACAAATTTCTCTTCTTCTGTGGTGGCTTTCTCACAAGGTAGACATGGTGTTTTAGAATAATTATAAGCATCCTCTTTCCATTTAAATCCATCAACTGACGATGTGCAATTTCCTGTGTCGGACGAATAAACCACACACTTGTCACAGGGGATACATTTTAGGTTTCCTTCACCGCAACCAGTAATTGCGAGTGCGAATAACGCTATCATTAATAATTTCACCTTAACTCCTTATATTTATTCATCAATTGATTCCAGTCTATTAAACGGTGCTTCCATTGGGTCAACCCACTTTTCATTATTTACAAATATGTTTTCTAACATTTTCTCGTTGTAGGACATCTCGGCAACACGAGTTTGTGCGTTGTCGTCTTTTCTAACGATATATAATTTAAATACCTTTGGCGAAACTCCTACTGTCTCTATAGTCGTGGTTTCTATCCTAACTATGTTATAACCGTCACCGTTTTGTCTATGTATCAAATGCTGTCCCAATTCCCAAATTATTTCCTTTTCAGACATTTACTTATACTCAACAGTATAATCACCAGAAATAATAATACGCTTACCACTTAGGAGATTGACAGAGAGCCTTCGGCTGTCGTGTATTTGTATCGACTCCGCATCATAAGTAGTTGATGTCTCTCCTGTGTGATGAGTAACTTTGTATCCCTTACCATCATTTTTCATGGCACAACCTGTCATGATAACGAGCAGTGCAAGTCCAAGTAATAAATTTTTCATAGATTCTCTCCGGGTTTTAAGGTATTGGGACTCATTTATTCAGTTCTTCTGACATCTTTACAATATGTTTAGAAATCCAGACTTCACAACGAGACATGCATTCTTCTGGTGTTTTAGCGTATCCTTCTTTAAAGGTATAATCCCCTACTAGGACTCCGTACCCCCACCGTTTTCCATACTGAAAAACAATACAACTAAAAACACCAGCTTTAGCTTGGCGTGTGCCATCTATTTTATCCTTTTTCCATTTCATTAAAAATATCCACCCGGAGGAATGATAGTTACAACTTCGCCGTATGCACTATCCCATATAAGTATAACATTTTTGCCCTCGTATTCCAATTCCCTAACTGTTCTATTGTTATATTGTTTCTTCAAAAATTTAGCTCTATACATTTGATTTTTAAAATCAATCCAACCCTCATCGTTTAAATCAATCCCGTATCTCTCACGCAATCTATCCATAGCATGAAGTTTAAAATTATTACGTGTCCTTTTCTTGTTGAGAGCGAATTGATTCTTTGACATTATAACATCCCGATAGCGATTAATGCCCAGTATGTTGACATAATAAAAAAACATACAGCGGAAATTAACGGAGAATATAACGTTAGCCCAGAATGACGTGCTTCTTTTTTATGTTGAAAAAATATAAAAAACATATAGGCTCCGATAGTATAATATATGAATGTCAACAGTAGCCACATTATCGGAAGTCCTCTAGTATTGGATTTTCAAAACCTTTGCAGGGTACAAGCCTACCCACTCTATCACTTTCAAACACATAAATATCTCCGTTAGGGACATTCCAATCCCTAACATAATAAGTCCAACCTTCAAAAATTTGATAGGTATCATCCTTTGACCAATTACGATTTCTATATCTCTTTTTCCTATCAACGTAGGTAAAAAAGGAACGAGGCGCTGGTCTCATGGATGGGCGATAATGACCACCCTGAATAAATGTTGGCAAGCAACCTTTTTTTAATAGAATTTCAACAGCCAAATCCTTCATAGCAACTTCCGCCGCCATGAATGACTGGAAATAACTACAATCCTCTTTAGGTACAAGTTCTTGGTGATTAATGTATATTTTGTCTCTTTCGAAATAAATAAGGCCAGCCAAAATAATAATAAGAGTTATGAGTGTACGAGAGCGAATAAGGAATGAATAAAATTTCATTTATTTAACTCCTCAAAAAACTCACCAAGTTTTGCACCAGCTCGAACAGCCGTATTGGATTGTAGAGAGTCTATTTGCGTTTCAAGAGAGGCTACACGAGCATCTAATTTCCATACAGTGAAAGATGAAATGATTAAAGTAATAGCCAACACAATTATAGATATTGTGTTTAAATTTTTCATGATTCTTCCTTAATATTTGGTTCGTTTAGGTTTTTATCTGCTTGATTCATAAAAGTATTATACCAAATTTATATGCTTATGTCAATGACAATTTGTTTATTCTGGAAACCAAACAAAACATGTCCCTTGAATGACCACCTTTTCTAGCCACATCAAGCCAATTTAACAATAACTTGGTAGATGCTTTAGAAATAGCGTTTTCAGCTTCTTTTTTAGCAATCGCATAACAGTCGGGACATTGTTTAAAATAACCATCACCCCTCGGCACAAAACCCATTTTGCATAATTTATTAGTGTTACACCTCACCAATTTCTCCCTCGGTTTGTATACCAAAGATAAACAAAAGGTTATATTTCTTAACAAGTTTATTAGCTTCAGATAAACTTAAGTCTTCTTTAACTTTTTGGAGTGTGAGAGTAACAATATTGTGACTAAATTCACCTCGTCTATCCCACGCTTCTCTGCGAATAACTTTATCCGCTTCTTTATATGTTATCTTAGACATCTAGGCTACCTTTCTGATAATCTTCGTCAATAATTTTCAATACTTCAAGAATAGCGTTATTGTGTATCTTTTCTTCTGGTGATTCCGGGCTAGTTTTAACTAACAAATCACTCACCTTCTTATATGTACCCTCGAATCGTGTTTCCTTTTTACCATGTACTCCATTCCACATGTTCACTACAGTATTGGAGATTTCGTCCAAGTTTTTCCTCACACCATACGAAGGGGTAGAACCATAGCAAAATTTACATTTAACACTTACCTCTCTGGGTTCACCGTCTTTATTGTATCTTATATCCAATTGGCCTTTATTTCTATTACAAAATGGGCAAGGACCTAAGACATATTTGGATGTCTCTTTTTCATTTCCCTCAGGAGACCAGCGAGTTATATTACTATCAAAATGTTTTATTTGCCACTTGATATGATTTATTGCCTCGATAACCTCCAAATCCGTATTGTCTTTAATGGCCTCTAAAATAGTAATGAGATTATTCTTCGACATCTTAACATCGTTAGTGTCGAGAAATACCCACTGTCCGTCTGGTTTTTGATATGATAACATTATGAGGTATTATACCAAATTTATTTGCTTATGTCAATACCTATTATTCCTTGACTTAACAGCAATTTTAGAGTATAATACATCCACTATGAAGAAACCCACTAAGAAAGAACCCAAAGAAGACCCTAAGATTATTCGAATAAATGGACAAGACATGTTCCATTCGTTGGGAAAAGGCCTTTTGTTTAATGGGGAAATCGGGTGGCACATTAAATTAGCTGGGAAAATTATTCTATTGGAGATAAACGAATGAACTGGAAAAAACGCAAAGACGGGACTTTGGTGCTTAACTTTGGATATGAAGTTGAAGCTACCGTGTCATCGTCATCGGAATATCACGCAAAAAAACACCAAGGAAATTATTATTTTTCTGTTGGAGATTGGGCTGGAGAAATGGTCAGTGGAGCTGAAGACACAGAAGCAAAAGCTAAGCGTGAAGCTGAGAAATACATGAAGCAGATGGTCAGAGTCTACAAGAAAGATGTCAAGAAACTTAACACGATAATTAAAAGGGTCGGAGTATGAAGGAAATAATCGAACTTTCAAATTCAAACCCTACTATGTTCCTTAATATTATAGGGGTGTGTTCGGTGTCATTTTTAATTGGCACAGTATTCGGCATTTATTATTTGAAGACTGAAATACTCAAGAGGGGTTGACATTAGTTCATCTTTATGTTATAATACAAATTATGTATATTGACCTTACAAAAATCGGGCCTCACTCTCTTGAAAAAGGGGCCAAATATAAACTTCTAAAAACACACACAGATTCTATGAAATTGAATAGATTCGAGCCTCCCCATGAATTTACATATGTGGGGCGGGATGGAATAGGAAACTATCAAGACGAAGAAAGATTTGTGGACGCTGACGGACACAATCTTAACTTTTGCGTAACTTTAGAAGACTGGAAGGAATTTCTCGAAAGGATTGAACAATGAGCATTAAACCAATTACACCAAATGAAATTCAAGATGAAAAGAACCTAACCATTCCAGATTATATCATAGAATCAGTTAATGAAATTCTCGTTAAGAAATGGTCTGGAACCGAACAAAAAGCTTCCTTCACTCAAGATGAATTAATGGAGCTTGTCCTTAGTAAAAATCCCAGTAAAACAAGGGAACAAATTTTTGAAGATAGAGATTTTGACTTCGAGGATTTCTATAGAAAATTAGGGTGGAATGTGTATTACAATAAGGGACAATATTATGACACCTTCCCTCCTTACTTTGTTTTCAGAAAGGAAACGAAGGAATGACTTCGTGGAGAATATATCACTCTGAACATGCTTGGATTAATTACGCAGGCGCTACCGAGGAAGAAGCTTTGAAGAAATATAAGGAAAAACATCCAGATAAAGAAGTTGTTAAAATAGAAGAGCAACCACCCACGAGGAGTTTATAATGAAGGTTAGTTATAGTCAGGAAGAATGGTACTGTTATTCCCTCGATGAAAAGAGTAGTTTCCATTACAAAGCTAATAGGGATATGAACGTATTTAAGGTGTTGTTTTGCAAACTCGCAGAATGGATGTTTCGTAAATCTCAACGATGCTACTATGAATCAAATCGCATTTGGGATGCAAGGCCAGAGAACGTACAGCAGAGAGAGGAAAAAAAAGAAGCCAGAAGGAAAGAAATTAGAGAGAACATGGTGGATTACGACTATGGCAAAGACGTACCAGCACTGGAGGAAATCGTGAGGGAGGAAAATGAAATCATCTACAAAAGAATGGGCTGATGCCAGAACAGCATATTTAGTATCAGAAGCGCACATTGACAACTGTGAACAATGTAAAAGTAGACGAAATTACTTTGAGGGTCGCTGTTCTGAGGGAGCCAATCTTCATGCTGAGTTTCAAAGAACAACACACATAGCTAGAGAAACGAAAGTGGACGGAAGAAGGTTCAATGTCGGCACTGGAAGAAAAGCTGTATCAAAATAAAGAAGGCCAAGGGAATTAACCCTTGACCTCTTTTTGTTTTGACCTTATATAATCAACGTAACGTTTATA
>Ga0307377_10006723_pt1 | contig 12006 bp, 11 predicted proteins | sample TR3MG_FD_202535 | JGI IMG/M metagenome (GOLD analysis project Ga0307377, IMG submission 202535) | Soil microbial communities from Risofladan, Vaasa, Finland - TR-3 | ecosystem: Environmental > Terrestrial > Soil > Coastal area > Acid sulfate soil | place: Finland: Risofladan, Vaasa | collected...
AGCAGCATGTCTGATTTGGCTGTGCAACGTGTCGTAAAGACATTAATGGGCAAGCTCGGAGAATTACAATCATATGAAAAAGGCAAAGAGGTTGTATTAATTAATACGCAATTTCCTGATTTCCCCGAGTTCCCAAATATCCCTGAGCTTAAAGATTGTAGTAAATTATTAAAAGAATTTATTGACCAAGATAAAAAAAATAAAGATGATATTTTAAAGGAAACAAAAGCTTTAAATCAATCGATTGCCTATTTAGGAACAAATATACAAAACCAAACTAATGAACTAACAAAAGCTATTAACGCACAATCTGAGGTGTTGGCTGAATTAGTCAATGCGTACAGAGAGCCTAAGAAAATAATCAGAGATAATAATGGCAGACCCGAGGGAATTGAATAATGGCCTACATTGTAACATCAGAAACGTCATTATCGGGGGAGCCTTTAATCGCCTTTGATATGCCTATTCCATCAGGTCATCAGGCGGATGATTTGCTTGTGGCGATTATCATGCAGGACGGGGGCAGTACGGTTATTGCGGCTTCTGGTTGGACACAGATAAGCACACAGGCGCAAGTGCAAGGGCAAAGAACAACGGCGTTTTATAAATTCGCCACAAGTTCAAGCGAAGCTGATTTAAGCCTTACAGGACGTAATGATGAATGGATTGTAAACATATCTGTTATTCGCGGTGCTGATTTAAGCACGCCTATCAATGTTTCTGTCCGCACAGATTCAGCTAACTCGACAACAGCTTATCTTGATAGCGGAACGGTTACGACAACCGAGGATAACTGTCTTGTACTTTACGCTTGTGGTCGAGATGGTGTCTTTAAAACAAAACCCGAAAACCCATCTACACTGATGATGCTTTCACGTGAAACCGACTTTGTGGGATGTACGCAAGTCGTGGGATATATGAACCAGATTACGGCAGGGGTTACTCCTAACGTGCGCTTTTTATTTGAAACAGCAAGTGAGGGGGGTAATGCGCTGGTCATTGCTATTCAGGACGCTGACCCTGCAAATGCGCTTTTATCTCCAACGATTACACAAAACTATAGTGTTTTTAAAAATTATGGCGGAATTACAACAGCGACAGCTGGCGTAACGGCTTTTACGAGGCATGATGCCATTACATGGGACGTTGCGACAACCTTAACGCCAGCCGCTATCGACGGTTTAACGATATATGATGGAACATTTACGCAAGTGGCGTTTCAGGATGTGAATAGACCATGGGGGTCAATGACAGGATTATCTATTGGCGGTTCTGCCCTAGATAACACGGGGCGATGGGTGGGGGCTACTCATGCAGTAGCATCGACTGATTTCACCAATAAGATATTCTCGATTGAGTTTATGAAAAACTCAGTGACAACGTCACGATTTGGCGCAAAAGGTTGTATTGTTGTCTTTGAAGATAGTTTGGGGGAGTGGGCGGCGTTTACATTAAGCCTACGTGCTGGATTGATTGCGGTAGTATCAAACACTTGTTATATTGATATTGAAAACACGCCACAGCTTGACGCTTCTGGTTCGATAGACTGGTCAGATATTACAAGAGTAGGGTATCTGTATCACAAAAGAACAATAGCAACCAGTACTCATATTTTGCGTATTAAAAACGCACTCTTGCATGATAAGACTGTTTTTGTTGACGGGAATATAAATGACCCATGTAGCCCTGCTAAACTGCAACAGGCATTGGAAGGATGGGGCGGTGCTGGCTTGGCTTCCGTTCAAGGAAGCGGTCAAGGTTTATCAAGGGCTAGTGTCCAATACGGCAACGGCTCAAGAAAAACATACGTATCATCGACAGCAACCTCTTACGAAATGCCCCTACGCGAGAACGCTTCTTTTGCAAGACGGTTCTGGCGTATTCCTGATAATGTTGTAGGGGCTGAGTTTAGGCTTCTAGCCAGTGCGAATGACGTTGTAGACATGACAGCAGGGGTTATGGCGGTAGACGTTGAGCAAGACTGGACGATTGACGCATCTAGCTCTGCTTCTGCAAGCTATAGCTTTTCGGGTCTTTCAGTTATTGGCTGGAATGTAACTCATAACGTGGCAGGTATTACAATAAACGGCGCAACCTTCAAAGAGTGCCATATTACTTTGAACGGTGGGTCTTTAGATGGGTGCAACATCTCATCTCTAAAATCTCCCCTGTCAACAAATAACCCATCAAACATAACAAATTGCTCCTTCACAAGCGCGGGCACAGGTCACGCCATAGAGATAACCGCCACAGGCACGTTTGCAATGTCTGGTAATGCCTATACAGGCTATGGTGCCGATGCCTCAACCGATGCGGCAATTTACAACAATTCAGGTGGATTGGTTACTATTGAAATACCTTTAGGTGGAGAAGTACCGACCTATAGAAATGGTGCGGGGGCAAGTACCGTTATCGTTCTGCCCGCCACAACATTCACTTTCCAATTACCTAATATCATTGATAATTCGCGCTTTCAAATTTACAACGTAACTCAAGATGTTGAGTTGACCAACACAACAACAAGCGGCGGCAACGGTATAGATGTTACATATATTAAAGGGACGGACTATGACGCAGGCGATACTGGGCGATATCGCATTACCTACCAAAGCGGGGCATCCGCAAGAGAGTCCATAGAAGGCACGTTTACTTTCCCTACAGATACCGCGATTAGCTCTAGCCCGACAGCGCAGGCCAACCAAAACATTTATAATCTTTACGCAGTAGACGGGTCGGGAATAGCAGAGTTCACTTGGGACAGCAGCAATATACAGATTGATATCAACGACGCTAACAACACCACAGCGGTTCAAAGATTGGCGGCTTGGCACTATTACTTTATTACCACAGCAACGGGGATTAATGAGGCGTTTGGGGGTCTCACGTGGGAAAACATCAATTCAATCAAAGTCAACACGGCTATCGTTGACATGAAGCTGGACAACACAAAAGTCTCGCCATTAACATTAACTGGCGGGCGTTTGTATAGAGATGATGGCGCAACCATTATTGCTAGTACTTCAAACTCGTTACAAATTGATTACGATCCTGTTTATGTTGTTGAAACAGGAGGGGGTGGTGGTGGAGGTGGAGATGATGCGGCTACGATTTACACGTATTTTACAAGCGCAAGCCGTCAAGATGCGTTTAAAGCCGATGTTTCAGGGCTTGCTACACAGTCCAGCATTAATACGATTGACGCGAATGTAGATGCGATTTTAATTGATACAGGAACAACCATCCCAGCGCAGATTGCGGCTTTGAATGACTTTGACCCAGCGACTGATAAAGTAACGGTTCAGGCTATTGATAACAATGTCATAACATCCAGCGTTATAGCCACAAACGCTTTGAATGACAGCGCATTTACAACAGGATATTTTAACTCAATCAATGCAGAGGTGGATACAGCCCTTGTTGATTATGACGCGCCGACAAAAGCGGAATTGGATACGGCGCAGGCAGCTATTCAAGCAGATATAGAGACTGTTAAAATAAAAACAGACAGCCTTAATTTTACACAAGCGGGTGTTGTTGATGCAAATATAAAGTACGTTAATAATGTTTTAGTTGCTGGTACGGGTGCGGATGGCAATGAATGGGGGCCAAGCGGTGTTTAATTTTAGAACATGGGCAAATTCATGGGGAAGCTCTTGGCTAAATAGCTGGGGTAAATCTCTCATTGAGAAAATTGAGAAAGAAGAAACGATAGCAGTGCCAACGGCGTATTACGTTTCTAAAAAGAAAGAATTTTTCGAGGAAGAGCTTTTGCTGATGCTAGCTCGCTTGAAATAAAAGAAGTCGTGGGCTTATCCACAGACGTAACCGAAAGAGGAGTACTATGACAGAACTAAACCAAGCCATTGAGAGTGCTGATGTAGAAATTGAAGCCGTTGAGGCTGAAGCTAACGATCAAGCCAGTAATGAGGTTGAACAAGTAGAAGTGGATGCGGATGGTTCGCCTGAAGCAGAAGGTGATCTTGGTGATAAAACCGAATGGCCTGATAAATTCGCGAATGCACTCCATCGCAAAACAAAACAATTGAACAAAACTCGTGCGCAATTGCAAGAGGAGCGTTCAAGGATAAAAGAACTAGAGGCGAAAATAACTGCATTAGACGCACCGTCAGAACAAAAGGTTATCAATCCTGATGACTTTGAAACGATGGATGAACTATTGCAAGCTAGAATAGATGCCATGGTTGAACAAAGACTAAAGCAGGCTAACTCACAAAGCGAGAAAGCGCAACTAACACAAGAACAACAAAAGCTAGTTCAAGAAAGAGATACTTATGTAGCTGAACAGGCGAATGTTTTGGCAAAGTCAATTCCTGATTTTACCCCGACAATTCAGCCATACTTAACTACATTAGACAATCTGCCTGAACCTATTGCAGATATTTTCTACTCATTAGAAAATGCGCCAGTAGCCGCTTATGTTCTTGCCAAGGAAGGAAAACTAGCTTCTATGCAGTTTGCTAACCCTTATGTTGCAGCAGCCGAGATTATGTCAGCGCATGAACGTGGAATGACAATGGTGTCAAAGCCACAAAAAACGGTTGTTAGCAATGCCCCTGAACCAATTAAGGGCGCAAGAGGAACAGCTAAAACAGTTAAACCGCTTAGTCAAAAATCATCAAGAGAAATTCTTGACTGGGCTAAATCATAAAGGAACTAATTAAATGGCTAATACATTTAACAACATTAAAGACGCACCTGGTATTATTGCCAAGGCTGCGGCTCAAACACTGAAAGACAATCTTGTCTTCTGTAACACTATCGACATGGCAGATGCTTCTGATTACGATGGTAAAAACGGCTATAAAGCTGGCGATACCATTTACACATCAAAGCCTGCTCGCTATGTGCCACAAACTACATTTGATATCACTTCTTCAATTCAAGATTCAGTAGAAGAAAAAGCCCCATTGACATTGGACGTTATTTCCACTGTTGGTATGGAGATTGATTCTTTTGAATTTGCTACTGAAGTAGATTTGAAGAATGTTATCAAACGCTTTGTTATGCCTGCTGCCGAAGCGATTGCTCAAAACGTTGAGCGCCGTTTCTTGGAAAAAGCAACAGACGCAACATATAACAGTGTTGGTACTGCTGGCTCAAACGCATTCACAGTAGCGGATGTTTTGGCAGGTCGTACAAAGCTAAACCAATCTTTAGCCCCTCGTGGTGATCGCTCTTTCTTGCTTAACTCAGCAAGTGGTGCTTTGGCTGTTGATGCTCGTAAAGGTTTGTTCCAATCTTCTGAGGAAATTGGCAAACAATATCTTGAAGGCATGGTTGGTAAAGCTGATGGCTTTAACTGGTACGAAAACGAACTCATCAATGTTCACACAAACGGCTCTGACGTAACAGGCGGTGCAATTGATGATGCCGCTGTTGCTGAAGGCGCAAGTGCTATCACAGTTGACGGCTTTTCTGCTGCTGCTGCTGTTGGTTCTGTTTTCACAATCGCTGGTGTAAACAAAGTTCACCCAATCACTAAAGTATCTTTGGGTGTTCTTCAGCAATTCGTTGTTACAGCCGCTACAACTACTTCAATCAGCATTTCACCTTCATTGTATGCTGCTTCTGGTGGTTTGCAGAACGTGACTGCATTGCCTGCTAATGATGCCGCTCTTACATTTGTAGGTGCTGCTTCTACAGACTATGCACAAAACCTTCAGTATCACAAGAATGCCTTCAAAATGGTTTCAGTGCCGTTGATCTTGCCACAAAAAGCAGAATTAGCCGCTCAAGAAACTGTTGACGGTATCACTGTTGCTGTTATTCGTGACTTTGACGTTCTACAGCGCCGCATGATCACACGTCTTGACTTCCTTGGTGGTTTGTCACCAGTACGTCCAGAGTGGGCTTGCCGTGTAACTGCTTAATGATTGGGGGAGCAATCCCCCTTTCTATTTTTTTGAAAGGATTTAAACATGGCTGAAATTGCTTTTACAATTGAAAGACCAGCCACTACATTAGGAACTACACGTTCTTTTACTGTAATTTTATGTGTTAAGGAGTAAGTTAAAATGCAAAAAGACATTGAATACGAAAAAAACGGCGTAAAAAAGTTTGCTCAAGAAAGATTTAAAGATGCATTGATTTCTGAGGGCTGGAATGTTGTTGAAGATAAAAAAAAGGTTATTGTAAAAGCTAAAAAGAAAGCAAAATAAATGACAACAGCAAGAGATATTGTTAAAAAATCACTTCAGAAACTTGGTGTATTGACAAAAAATGATGATATGTCAGGCGATGAAGCAACAGACGGTTTGTTTGCTTTAAACTCTATGCTGGGGTCATGGACAAACGAAAATCTTATTATCTATACACGCCCCTTAGAAAGCTTTGCACTATCTGGCGGTCAAGCGGCTTACACGATGGGTGCTGGCGGTGATTTTGACACTGTAAGGCCGACAAAGATTGTATCGTGCTATGTTAGGCAGGGAACAACAGATTACACTGTTAATGTGATTGATGAGAAAGATTATGATCAAATCGATGATAAGGACATTTTAAGTATCCCTGAATGGGTCACGACAAGCAACAACTTTCCTCTCACAACATTGACATTCTATCCTATTCCTTTCGGTGGAATTACGGCATTTATTCGATCAGAAAAGCCAACAGCTAAACTGGATTCTTTAGATGATGTTTTAAGCCTTCCCGATGGTTGGGAAAGGGCTTTGATTTATAACTTAGCAGTTGAACAATCGCCTGATTATGGTCAGCCTGTAACGCAAGAGTTATATCAATTAGCGCTTCAATCTAAGAACGCCATTAAGACAGCAGTGGCAAGAAATAGACCATTAGACGCTTACCCAGTATCAAATGGATTAAACACTATTTACACAGGATGGGGTCGATGAAAATAGGCTTAGTTGGCGCTACATTTCAGCAACGGTCTTTGCCTTTTGATGCGCAGAGAACAATTAACTTTTTCCCTGTTATTGATGAGCAGGGCAAAGAAGTGAGCGCATTATATGGAACGCCTGGATTAGAGTTATTTGCAGAAACAGGCTCTCAAGAAAACCGTCAATGTTTTACAGCGTCAAATGGTCGTAGCTTTTTTATAGCTGGCTCCACTTTATATGAGGTGTTTTCAAACGGCACAACAACTAATAGAGGTTCTTTGCTTTCATCCTCTGGTAACGTGTCAATGGATGAAAACGGCCTACAATTAGGCATGTGCGACGGTCAGTTTGTTTATATGTTTAACTATGCTACAAACGCTTTCCAACGTGTTATTGATACGGATTTACCCTCAAATGTTGGATTTATAACTGTTATTGATGGGTATTTCGTAGCAAATGAATTAAATACAGGTCGGTTTTATATCTCATCTTTGACTGACGGCTTATCATGGGATGCCTTAGATTTTGCCACAGCAGAAAGCAATCCTGATAATCTATTATGCGTTAAGAATGCTTTGGGTCAGCTTTGGTTATTCGGTACTAAAACAACAGAGATTTGGACAAACACAGGGGCAAGTGATTTTCCCTTTTCACGTATCTCTGGTGCGATTATGGAGGTTGGTGTATTAGCCCCTCATTCTGTTTTAGACGTTGCTAATAGCATTGTTTGGCTAGGCCGTGACAAGCATGGTCAGGGTGTCGTTTATTCAGCGCAGGGGTTCGTTCCTAGGGCTATTTCAAGTGAGCCTATTAATATTTTAATATCAGAAGCAAACCAGCTAGAGAACATTACAGCGTTTGTCTATCAAGAAGACGGTCACACGTTTTATTGCTTAACTGGCGGTGGGTTGGAAACAACACTTTGCTATGACATTTTGACCCAACAATGGCACGAAAGATCATATAATAACGCAGGAAATTTATCCCAGCATTTAGCAAGATGTTGCACATTTGCCTTTGGTAAGCAGTTAGTTGGAAGCCGTAGAGATGGTAAAATTTACGACATGTCACTTAATTATTATGGTGATGATGGTGAAGATATTGTTTCCGAGAGAATTTATACACATCTTAGTGACATGAATGAAAGAATACGTTATAATAAATTAGAAATAAGCTTGGAAACTGGCGTAGGTTTACAAACAGGCGTAACAAATCCTCTTATTTCATTGCAGCTATCCAAAGACGGCGCGAGAACGTGGTCAAACTGGTTTAACGACTCAATAGGAAAAGTCGGTAAATATTTGACAAAAGTGCAGTTCAGACGTTTGGGTATAGCAGAGCAAATGACATTCAAAATTCGCATCTCAGCACAAGTTAAAAAAGCATTGACAGGGAGTTATTTGTTATGACGACAAACCCTGCACCAATTACGCAACAAATTGTAGATTCAAGCGGATTGCCTACTTTGCCGTGGGTGACTTTCTTCAATCAAACATTTTTGGGTGATGCAGGGCAAGCATGGACTCCTAACTTTGTAAGCTTAACTCAAGTTGGCGGTAACGCTACAATTACAGGTCGCTTTTATCGTGTATCACGTTATTTAGTTTATTTCCGTGTTGATGTTACCCCAGTGACTAGTACGTCTGCCGTAGCTGGGACAACTTATATTGATAATTTGCCCTTAGCTCCAACTTCAAATGGATTTTGCACTATTGTAGCTGGAACAACAGGCGGTGCTATTGGGATAGTTAGGGCTTCTGATAATAGAATTTACGTTCCTGCATGGACTGCCGTGACTGGAACTGTAACGGTTTTAGGAATATGTGAGGCGCAATGATTATTGAAAAAGCAACACATAGAGATGTTACAGAGGTTCAAAACCTTTTATTCCCTGAATATTTTAATGAAACTGTTTATTCAACACTTGAATATGACCCTATTAGAACACGATTAACCGTTACTGGATGGTTAAGTGATGTTTTTTACGTTGTAAGAGATCAGGGTAAAATTGTTGGGTTTTTCTCTATGTTTATTGCTTATAGCTTCTTTAAAAAAGGCGTTGCAAATGTTGATACTCTTTATGTTCACCCTGATTATAGAGGAACTAAAGTTGGCAGAATGTTAGTTGAAAAGCTAGTAGAGGAATCGGATAAAAACGATTGTGCATCTATTCACGCATCATGCGCCTCTGGTATTGGTGATAAAAACAATTTATTGCACACGAACTTATTTAAGAAATTTGGATTTAAGGAACTCGGAACAGAAGTAGTGAGGTTGAACAATGTCATTCTTTAAAAAACTTGCACCATTTGCACCGTTAGCGTTAGGTTTGCTTGCCCCTGGATTGGGAACAGCAATTGGAAGCTCTCTTTTAGGCGCTGGTGCTTCCACAGCGCTACAAGGCACTGTTGGTAACGCACTTATTGGTGCTGGTGCTGGCGCATTGTCAGGCGGCGGACTTAAAGGAGCTGCTATTGGAGGGGCTACTGGCGGTCTTGCTGGGGGTGGTGGTGAATATTTGGCTGGTCAAGCGGGCGTCACAGGAACAGCAGGAAAAGCCCTAGGCGGTGCTTTAGCAGGTGGAACGGCTGGGGCGTTATCGGGTGGTGGTGTCCAAAGCGCATTATTGGGTGCGGCTATTGGCGGTGCAGTTCCATATGCTCAAGATTTAGGGGATGCTTTGTTTCCTGCTACTCAATTTAGTAGTGAAGGCGTTCCTATCCCAACGGCAAAACCAACACTAAGTCAAACAACTAATTTAACAAATACAACAGCAGGAGGTCAGCCTATGAAATTAGGTTCTTTATTAAGCGCAGGTAGCGATATTTTCGGATATTCACAAGGTCAAAGTGATTTAGAAGATATCCAGAAAATGTATCAACAAGCGCAAATGCAAGCGCAACAACAATTAAACCCATATGCGCAAGCTGGCAGAACTGCAGTCCAAAACCTACAAGCGCCTAATACTGAAGCATTGATGAATGACCCAGGCTATCAATTCCAATTACAGCAGGGAAATCAGGCATTAGAACGCTCTTTAGCAGCTCGTGGTTTAGGCCAGTCAGGAGCAGCATTAAAAGCGGCTCAGCAGTATGGTCAGGGCTTGGCAAATCAGACATATAACGATTACTTTAACCGTCAGCAATCAATCGCTGGTCAGGGTTTACAGGCTTCAAGTGGCATAGGTTCAATGATTGGACAAGGTGCAAATGCAAACGCTGCAGCACAGGCCGCTATGATTAATAACAGAAATCAAGCTTTGAGTAATTTGTTTGGTCAAGATGAAGATGGCATTTTGACTGGCTCATTGGGTAGATTAATTGGAGGGCTGGTTTAATGTTTCAACTTGACCCGAGAATATTTGGTAGCTTAACCAGCAAAGCCGATTATGATTTACAAAAACAGCAATTATCACGCAGTAAAAAAATGCAGGACTTGCAACAGCAATTATTGCAAAAACAGGTTGGCGCAACAGAGATGGATTTGCCTACTATTTTAGGTAAGGCTCAGCAAGTTGGTTTTGATAATCTATCACCACAAGAACAGCAATTAGTTATAGGTAGCGATATTGCGCAAATGGCAAAGCAAACAGTTGACCCCCGTGGCAATGTTATTACAAACCGCTCTTATCGTGATTTATTGGGAATGTCACCTGCGCAGGTTGGTTCTATGCCCCCTTCAGCCATGAATGCCCCTATGATTAACAGAACGCAAGGAATTGTTCCTGAGGTAGGTAATTCACAAATCCCCCAATTATCTGAAGATGAATTTTTAAACAATTTGCCTATGGGTGTAACGCCTGCTCAACCGTCTATGAAAGCACCTATGCCTTTACCTAGCCAAGCTAGCGCACCAACGGTTGATTTTATGGGTATGCAAAACATTGATACGTCTGGTTTATCACCTTTTGGTGCTGAGGATGTTAAAAAGTTTCAAATTCAAGAACAAATTAAACAACAGGCAGAACAAAACAATACGGATACACAAAAGATGTCCGCTCAACAGGTTCTTAACAGACTGAATCAGATTAATGAAGAACTTTTACAATTGGGAGCGGTTGTAAGTGAAAAACAGCCCATGACTCAAAGAGTGGGGGCTTACATAAAAGGCACAGAAAAAGGCCAAGAGGCTTCAAAAGTTGCAGACCCTAAGGTTCAGGCGTTAAGAGAAGAATTCAAAAACCTTCAATCAACATTTTTGCCGTTTTATGCTTCTGCTGCTGGATTGGGCGCAAAGTCATTAGATTCTGAAGCTGAAAGAAAATCTATTTTAGATAGTTTTGGAAACCCTGCTGGTATTTATGAAGCAAACAGGAATCAATTAAAAAACCTTACAGAGCTTATTGGTAGTGGATCAAGTAAGAAATCAATCACCGATTATTCGGATGAAGAACTTATGAGAATGTTAGGTGAATAATGGATTTTACAAAAGAGCAAATTAAGCAAGAGTTGGAAAAAAGAAAATCTGGCGGTTTTTCAAAAGATCAAATTCAAAAAGAACTTTTGCGAAGAAAATCAAGTCAAGAACAAACATATTTAGATCAAGCTATTCAAGCTTCTCCACAGCGTCAAGCTGAATTTGAAAGGGTGCAAAGGCAGTTTAACCAAGGCGATATTACAGCCCCCGAATATGTTTTACAAAACTTAGGTGAAGCGGCTGGAAACATTGGCGATGTTGTTGGTCGTGGCATTGGTGACGTTGCAGGCTTTGGTTTTAACTTATTACCACAAAGCGCACAGCAAAAATTAAGCCAAGGTGCTGGTGCGGTTGGTCAGTTTATAGAGCCGACTGTTTCCTCTTTGTCTAAAAGCTACGGTATGGCAAAAGAACAATTTCCTAGGGCAGCTGAAAACGTAGAAGCGGCTGCAAATATTGCCCTTTTATCTGGCCTAGGACCAGCCAAAACGATTGCTAAAGGATTGACAGGTGATGTTGTAAGAGAAACAACTCAAACAGCAGGTCGTGTTGCATCAAGAGCATTTCCACAAATTGATGAATCCTTAAAGCCATTAGCAAAAAGAGCCTTAGATTTTAATATCCCATTAAGATTTGATCAGGTAAAGCCATCTCAATTATCGGCGACAACACAAAAAGTATCGCAAGCCATTCCATTAAGCGGAACAGCAAAATTTGAAAACATTCAAAGAAA
>Ga0307377_10006725_pt1 | contig 12004 bp, 8 predicted proteins | sample TR3MG_FD_202535 | JGI IMG/M metagenome (GOLD analysis project Ga0307377, IMG submission 202535) | Soil microbial communities from Risofladan, Vaasa, Finland - TR-3 | ecosystem: Environmental > Terrestrial > Soil > Coastal area > Acid sulfate soil | place: Finland: Risofladan, Vaasa | collected...
AAACAACCAGCGTCGCTTCGCTCCGACTCTGGCCCACATCACCGGAATCACCGGCCCACTTCACCGGAATACGCACGTGCGGGAGTGGAGTTTGTCGTATCCCACCCTCGCGGCAGAAAAAAGGCGCAAGGATGGGGCATCCTCAGTGATTTGTTCGGAAGGGTTTTAAGAAACCGGATGGGTGGGGCACTTGGCGAGTTGATGCGAAGCCCCGCTCATCGCGATGAGGCTGTCATACACGGGGCACAGTTTCTCAGCGCACACTCTGGCTCCTGGGAGGGTGACGAACGGGCCACGTGCGGCCCGGGATTCAGCTTCGGATGAATGCCAGGATGTCGGCATTGATTACGCCGGCATTTGTGGTCATCATGCCGTGGGGGAAGCCGGGGTAAATTTTGAGCGTGGCTTGTTTGAGCAGCTTAGCCTGCAGCAGTGAAGCGTCCTGATAGGGGACGATCTGATCATCGTCGCCCTGCATGACGAGAGTGGGCACGGTAATGGCTTTCAGATCGTCGGTTTGGTCTGTCTCAGAGAAAGCCTTGATGCCTTCGTAGTGGGCGAGCGCGCTGCCCTTCATTGCCTGACGCCACCAGTTGCGGATGATTCCCTGCGAGGGTTTGGCGTCGGGTCTGTTGAAGCCGTAGAACGGGCCTGAAGGAACATCGAGAAAAAACTGGGCGCGGTTTTCCGCCAGTGCTTTGCGGAAGCCGTCGAAGACTTCGATCGGCGTTCCGCCGGGGTTGGTTGCGGTTTTGAGCATGAGCGGGGGAACGGCGGCGATGAGCACAGCCCTGGCAACGCGGCCCTGAGGCTGGCCGAACTTTGCGACATAGCGCGCCACTTCTCCGCCGCCGGTTGAATGGCCGATGTGGACTGCGTTCTTGAGGCCGAGATGCTCGAACACTGCCGAGGCATCGGACGCGTAATGATCCATGTCGTGGCCGGTTTCCACCTGCGCCGAGCGGCCGTGACCGCGCCTGTCATGCGCAACGACGCGATAGCCGTTGGCAAGGAAGAACAGCATCTGGCTGTCCCAGTCGTCGGAAGAGAGAGGCCAGCCGTGATGAAAGACGATGGGTTGCGCATCCCTGGGTCCCCAGTCCTTGTAGAAAATCTGCGTACTGTCGCTGGTCGTAATCGTTGGCATACTATTCCCTCCTGTGGTTGGTGGTGTGTTTAGAGAAGCCGTGATCGGATGGAGACAAGGAACGAGTTCTGCGATTGCTGCTCCCCGTATCAATCAATCCCTGTACAAATCAATCTCCGTACAAAACAATCTCCGTACAAAACAAAGGGTACGCCTCGGAGCAGCGAGAAGACGAGGGGAAGGACGGCGGCTGATGCCGGCAACTCAATGCTGCCGAGTCGAATCGACGAGGAAGATTGGGCACTGAACGGTTTGAATTGTGCGCATGGCGACACTGCCGATGGTGGCGCGGCTATGAGAGCCGCCTCGCCCGCCTTCTGTGAGCATGACCATATCGCATTTTTCCGACTCGGTGACTTCCGCGATTGTGCGCGCCGGCCCGGAGCCAGTGACCAGGGCGTTTGCCTTGAGATTTCTGGCTCGCAAGGCCTGGGCAACTTTCTCAATGTATTCGAGCAGTGTGGGTCCTTCGGAGTCGGCCTCTGGAACGCCGAGGAGCAGCAGTTCGCTGCCGAATGCCTGGGCGAATATTCTTGCATAGCTGAGGGTGTCTTCCGCACTGCGCGAGCCATCGAGAGCTACGAGCAACCTTTGAAAACGGATCTGCTGGTTGCGCGCATGGTTGGGGTGAATGAGGAGGATTGGAACGCGGGCCCGACGGATGGTTCGCTCTGCGGTGTCGCTGACAAAGAACCGCTCGATGCTTGAGTTGCCGTGCGTGGTCATGACGATCAGATCTGATCCCAAATCGCGCGCCATTCCGGCAATGACGACGTCCGGCTGGCCGACCTCCGTGGCCTGGTCCACTTTGAGGCCGGATTGCTGCAATTGGGCAGCCTTCTGCTTGAGATACGATTCGTCCGTCGCATGCGTGGCTGCAGTGACGGCGGAAAGCAAGGTAAGCCTGGAAGCGAGCGACCGGGCCAGAAACTCTGCAATCGGGAGCGCCATTTCTGCATTGGATGAACCGTCCAACGGCACAAGGATATCTTCGAGCGTCTCGTCTTGCTCGGATCGTCCTTCTCTCTCATACGGGAGTAAATACTGGCCGGAGTAGAGCCGGCCGAGGTGCTCGGTCAATGGGACTGGTTCGCCAAGGCGGGAGCGCACAAAGGACAACCAAAAGTAGATGGCGGGGATGAAGAGAAAGTAGGCCCAGGCGCCGTGCATGAATCGCTCAACGAAGATGATGATGGTTGCGGCAGAGGTGAGGAGCGCGGCAACGATTGAACCGGAGAGCGGGAGCCATTGGCGGATCGAGTTGAGTCGGCCCTGGATGCGCAGGGTTCGCTTGGCCGCTGCCCATCCCGTCATGCTGAGGAGGACAAAGACGCCGACAGCATAAAGCGAGAGATAAATATCCTCCTGTGTGCCAAGGAAGATGAAGCAGACGCAGACGATTCCCACTTCGATCCAGACAGGCAGGGCGGCCACGTCGAACCTGTTGCGCTGCCCCATGCGGGCTGGCACGTAGTGGCGATAGCGAAGACCGAGGGCGAGATTCTGCAGTCCCTGTGCGCTGGCCGCGGCTGCCGACCCCAGCACCACGACGCCGATAAATGTTCCGAGATATGCCAGTGGGAGCGGGAGGATTTTATCCATTGCCTGGGTGAAGACGGAGACGTGGTCGTTGGTTGAGTCTGACAACGCGAAGATGGCCGGGCCGACGATGAGCATGGTCGCGCTTGTGGTGCCCATGGCGATAAGGAGGCTGCGAAATGCTTTGCGGCTTCTCTGTTCGGGTGTGCCGTCATAGGCAGCGACCAGATTGGCGAAGACTTCAATTCCGGTCATGAGCGCTAACAGGCGAGAAAATCCGCTGAGGGTGAAGCGCAGGAATCGTGGATGAAAGGCTTGCAGGTTGAAATCGGGGAGGTGAAAGCCCATCTTCCAGATGGTGGCCCCGATCATTGTCCACAGGAGGAGAAGCACGCCGAAGGTTGCGGGGCCAAAGGCCCGGGCCGCGGCTCTTGGACTGCGATTGACGAGCCACCCGATCAGGAGACTGAGTGCCACAGCAAGAATGGAGCGGAATTTGAATCCATGAATGTCCAGATCGAGGAGCGGGAGACGGTCTGCGATGAGCGTGACGAGAGCAGCAACGCTGACCAGGAAGGTGAGGGTGTACTCGACGAAGGTAATGGCGGAATTGACTTTGACGGCCCAGGCGCCGAACTCCTCTTCGGTGAGGCCACTGCCACCGGTGCCATCTGTAACCCAGCGGATGACCTGGCGGTACATCAAGGAGACGACCACAACCGTGAGGACCACAAGCCAGACGGTTGCGCCAAAGGTGACGCGAGCCACGCCGGCCAGAATGATGAACTTCAAGAACGGGCCAAAAACATACAGGGGCGAACTTGCGGGATCGCCGCCGCCAGCCAGGGCACCATCAAAGGAGTTTCGCAACCTGTGCGATATATGTGCCGTGATTCACCTCAGTTGGTCGTACTGCCTCAGTTGATCGTGCTGACGATCCGTGGCTCTGTGCGGGGATTGCATGGCAGGCCGAGAAGCCCGTAGATGCATTAGAAGTGCCAAGTCAACTATAGCTGAGACGATTTGCAGTTCCCGGGGGCCTGGGCTACCAAGAATTGAAGGGTACGGGCGTGGCCCGTACCCTTCGGTTTGAGAGGCTGGATTTCTTACGGGGTCTCAGAGGGTTACGCCGTCCAACTTGGCCTGGTACTCGACGATCTTCTTGATGACGTCGTAGGGGGCGTTTGCGGGGACCTGGCGTCCGTTGATGAGGAGGGTGGGGACCTGGTTGATGCCGAGATCCTGGGCCAGCTGGACGGAGGCCGCGACGTCTGCGCAGGCGGCTACCTTGGCGGGCACGAGACCGGCCTTGGTTACGGCGCTGTTGAGGGTGAGGGTTGTGCCGTCAGGGGTCGAGAGGCCTTCCTGACCTTCAAAGACGGCGGAGGCGAACTGGAAGAAGGCCGAACTGCCGCCGAGGTTTGCTACGCAGACGCCGTAGTTGGCGGCGGCGACGGCTTCAGGATGAACGGCAGCCAAGGGGTAGTTCTCAAAGACGATGCGGGCCTTAGGGAAATCGACGGCCAGCTTGTCCATGTTGGCCTGCGCCTCTTTGCAATGGGGGCACTCAAAGTCTGCGAATTCGACCAGCTCAAGATCCTTGGAGGCTGCTCCACGATAGGGGCCGTTGGCCTGCTGCTGCATCTTGGCGCGGAAGTCGGCGAATGGGTTGGCACCGAAGGCAACGATCTGGTCGCCGGTGATGATGTGCTTGCCGTCTGGGAGTGCGAAGAACTCAAGCGCGGAGGGCTTTTGCTTGCCGCTCTTGTCGCCGACAAAGACGACGACCTTGCTGATGCCTTCGACGGGAGTCTTGAAGATGGCCTGGACTTGCCAGATGCGCTCGGCGTCGTAGCCCCAGCTTGCGGTGAGGAAGGCATTGACGGTTTCAACGGTGGGGAGTGGAGCGGTGAAGTTTTTTGGATCGGGCTTGGGGAAGACCGGTGCGGTGGTAGGCACCGGAGCGACGGGGGTCTGCGCCGGCGCTGCGGGAACCTGGGTCTGCGCGGAAGCCTGGACGAGGCACAGGGACAAAGCGGCCAGCACGGCAGTGCCAGCAAAACGGACGGACGGACGGATCAAGCTGTTTCTCCTTATTTCGCGGGAATGTACCCACAATCTAGCTTATACCCCGGATTTGGGGGCTACACCTGGACTTTGACGGCGATGGGAAACCTGCGTCCCGTGCCGAACGACTTGGGCGTGACCTTGAGCACCGGGGCGGCCTGCTGGCGCTTGTACTCGGAACGCTCAACGAGGCGCACCACCTGTTGGACGAGAGAGAGGGGAAATCCGTTTGCAGCGGCGATGCGCTCTGGGGTTTCGTAGCGCTCGACGTAGGCTTCGAGAATGGGGTCGAGGACGTCGTAGGGGGGGAGCGAGTCGGTGTCCTTCTGGTCGGGGCGCAGCTCGGCGGAGGGCGGCTTGTCGAGGATGGCGGCGGGGATGACTTCCCCGTTTCGGTTGAGCCAGCGGCAGACGGCGTAGACGCGCGTCTTGACGAGGTCTCCGATGACGGCGAGTGCGCCGACCATGTCTCCGTAGAGGGTGCAGTAGCCGACGGCCATTTCGGATTTGTTGCCAGTGGTGAGGACGAGGGCGGAGAACTTGTTGGAGAGGGCCATGAGCAGGACGCCGCGGATGCGGGACTGGATGTTTTCCTCGGTGGTATCGGGCGTGGTTTCGGTGAAAAGGGGCTGGAGGGAGTGGGTGAACTCGGCGAAGAGGGCGCTGATGGGGATGGTTTCAAAGCGGATGCCGAGGTTGGCGGCCAGCTGGCGGCTGTCGTCAATGGAGCCGGAGGAGGAATAGGGGCTTGGCATGCCGACGGCGATGACGTTTTCTGGGCCGAGTGCGTCTTTGGCGATGGCGGCGACGAGGGCTGAGTCAATGCCGCCGCTGAGGCCGACGAGAACTTTGCGGAAGCCGCACTTGCGGACGTAATCGCGTGTGCCGAGGACCAGGGCACGGTAAGCGGCCTCGGTGTCGTCTTCTGGAGGGGATGGGATGGGCGGGGTCTGGAAGGGGTCGAGGACGACAAGGTCTTCTTCGAACGATGCGGCCTGTGCGATGAGTTCGCCGCGCGCGTTGAGGGCGAGCGAGGAGCCGTCGAAGATGAGGCTGTCGTTGCCGCCGACCTGATTGGACATGAGGACGGGGATGCCGTCGCGGCGGGCGATAGCGGCGAGCATCTGGCGGCGGATGGCGCGCTTGGAGTGCCAGAAGGGGGACGAGGACAGGTTGATGTGGAGTGCGGGCTGCTGGCGCATCAACTCTTCCATGGGATCGACGGTGTAGAGGCGGCGCTGCCAGAAGTTCTTGTCGTTCCATGCATCTTCGCAGATGGTGATGGCCAGGCGCACGCCGTCGAGTTCGACGACCTGCTGCGAGCGTGCGGCGGTAAAGTAGCGCTGCTCGTCGAAGACGTCGTAGAAGGGCAGCAGACGCTTGTGCTGCTCGAGCAGGAGCTTGCCGCGATCGAGCAGGACGGCGGCATTGACGGCGGGCTTGCCGGAATCGGCTGGAGCGGGCAGGGCGACGCCGACCAGCACGGCGGTGGACAGTGCGCTGGTGGCGGCTGCCAGCTCATCGACGGCCGAGCGACAGCGGGCCAGGAAGCTGGGCTTCTCGAGGAAGTCGGCCGGGGGATAGCCGCAGAGAGCGAGCTCTGAGAATACGGTGAGGCGCGCACCGAGGGCAGCGGCGCGGCTGCTGACGGCGACGATTTTATCAAGGTTTCCGGTGAAATCTCCGACCGTAGGGTCTATCTGGGCGAGTGCGATGTTCACCTTTTCAGTTTACAGCGGCAAGCAAAAGGGCCGTCCCTGTGGGGACGGCCCTTTTGTCGAACTTTTATTTGCAGCTTACGTTCCGGTGCCGGCAAAGACCACGCCTACAGTGCGGAGAATGATGCTGAAATCGAGCCAGATGCTCCAGTTTTCGATGTAGGTGACATCGAGGGAGACGTAGCTGGCGAAGGATGGGTCCTGACGGCCCTGGACTTGCCAGAGGCCAGTGATGCCGGGGGTGACGTCGAGTCGGCGCAGGTGGCTGAGCTTGTACTCCTTAACCTCGCTGGCAATGGGGGGACGGGGGCCGACGATGCTCATTTCGCCCTTGAGGACGTTGATGAACTGAGGCAGCTCGTCGAGGGAGTACTTGCGGAGGAAGCGTCCGAGCCTGGTGATGCGGGGATCGTTCGAAATCTTGAAGAGAACGTCGTCGCGCTCATTCATGTGCAAGATGTCTGCGCGTCGGGCGTCTGCATCGCGGACCATGGTGCGGAACTTGGCGCAGAGGAAGACGCGGCCTTTCTTGCCGATGCGCTCGGACCAGTAGAGGGCTGGCCCCGGCGAATCGAGTTTGACGGCAATTGCGACAGTCAGCAGGAGCGGCGACAGAACGATGAGCACCAGGGCGGAGAAGATAAAATCGAAAACTCGCTTGAAGAGCAGGCCGATCTCGGGCACATGGCCGCAGTGAAGCGGAATGGTGGGAAACTGTCCGATGTACTCGATGGGGCTGTTCCAGGCCAGTCCGTTGTACATGTCGGGCACCACGCGAAGGTCGATGCCGTGGGTGCGGGCCTGCTCGAGCACCTCGGGCACCAGACTGGTTTCGCAGGGCGATGTAAAGAAAATCTCGTCGACAAACTGCTTGCGCGCGAACTGGAAAAGAGTGTCGAGCGTTCCGACGACATCTGCCGAGGATGTGGCGGGGCGCTGGGCGGAACCAGGCAGATCGATGAATCCCTTGAAGGTGTAACCGAGGTGGCGGATATTCTCTAGATGATGGCGGAGCGCATGCGCCTCTGGCCCGGTACCGACGATGAGCATATTGCGGGTGCCGACACCGCGGTCGTAGCGGTGATAGAGGAGAATGCGATACACAAACCGGCGCATGCCCAAGGCAACGGTGACCAGACCTACGGTGAGCAGGACGATACCTCTGGGGATGTCGTTCACACGTAGGAGGTAGAGGGCGCCTGTGAGCAGCAGGCCGGAGGTGAAGCAGGCCTGCATGCTGAGCCTCTGCTCACGCAGGATGTTGGGCAGGCGCGCTGGAGTGTAGAGATGCAGCCTCCTGCTGACAACAATGAGGGTAATCGCGAACCCACACAAAAGGGCCATCATCATCCACACCGGGTGGCCTTTGAACAGAGTTCCCCGCCAGAAGCCCTGGACCCCTGCCAGCGGGCCTTGATGGAGCGTGTACATGGTGGCGATGAGTCCGGCCGCCAAGATGGAAACCACGTCCAGCACCATCCAGAGAGTTGAGGTGCCCCTTGTAGTGCGAGTGGATTCGTTTGCCAAGCCTCCTTCCCATTCTCGGGATGAAGCCATTGACGCTGATAGTCTTTGCCAGAATTCCGAAGTCGCCATTTGCGTTCCGCAGACCTCAAAGGTTCAAAAACTATGAGAGTTATCAGGGGTAAACTCCCCGAGGGAAACCAGCAATGAGCCAAATTCCGTGCGCGTCAGCCAGATACTTTGACTTGACGTGATTTCGTTGACCTTCGCTTACCAAGGCTGAGCACCTTAGATGCGTTCCGCCGAAAAATGGCAGTGGGCGCAATCATCAAGGTTCTCTCCTCGGAGCAAGTCTCTCTCTCTCTGCGTTCGCGTTACCATCGTCAATCCGATCCGCAAGAAAACCGAACCCGGCGGATTGCAACAAAAAGATGCGTGAGGTCCGTTGAACTTATGAAAGCGAATGACATGTCCCGCTATTACAAGCAAAAATCACCAAGACGGCGTTGATTGAAAGTAAAGCAAATTAAACAACCGTTGACTGGGGGTGATTCGCCTGGGCCCTAGGAAGTTGATCCCGCATACTATCTTACCTGTAGCGCTCGACTCTCCGCGAGAAAAGTTCTGTCGAGTTAAAAAGTTTTGTCCATTTAAGGATGGACCCTCTTGCGCCGAGATCGCAAGGGAAATCTGCTACGACTTTAGTTACGATCTAATGACTCTCCAATTACATCGGCAATACATAGTCATCCAGGGTTAAGAATTGTTGAATATTGGGGTCGGCTGATTCCATAAACCCTGCCAAAGGACCAAAATAGGTGGCCTGCCCCTGATGAAGGAACAGCACGGTATCGGCAAGGCTCTCGGCAAAACGCATGTCGTGTGTGACGACGATGCTGGTGAAGCCGAGCTGCTGCTTTAGCCTCTGGATGAGATTGCCGAGGCGCCGGGCGATGATGGGATCGACCATGGTTGTGGGCTCGTCGTAGAGGACTACATCTGGCTGCGCGGCGAGGGCTCGGGCCATGGCGACGGCGCGCTTGCGGCCCGTGGAAAGACTTGCCGGCAGCGCGTCGGCCACGTCTTCTGCGCCAACCATGGCGATCAAGCGTTCGACGATCTGAATGATCTGCTCCTCGTCCAAGCCGCCACGCTCACGAAGGGGAAAGGCGACATTTTCGCGGACGCTCATGGAGTCAAACAGGGCGCCATTTTGGAAGACCATGGTGACGCGCTTGCGGATGGCGTTCATTTCTTCTTCGCCGAGACCGACAATCTCCTGATTGTCAACGCGAATCGAGCCTGAATCCGGTTTGAGAAAGCCCATTAACAGGCGCAGTGACACTGACTTGCCGACGCCGCTGCGGCCAAGAATACAGAGCGTCTGGCCGCGCTCGACCTGGAAGCTGACGTCTTCCAGAACCGGGCGGCCATCGAAGGAGATGGAGACATGGCTGAAGGAAATGAATGGCCCGGGGGTTGAGCTGGCCGACTGCTCGCGGACGGGCGCGGTTGTTTCCGGAGCGCCGGCGTCCATGGCGTCGACAAAGGCTTCCGGTGACGGCGGATTGGATGGCAAATCGGACATAGCGGCAAAAGCAGGGTACGAAATCAGCTTACGCGAAAAGCCCCTGCCAATGGATCAGTGGGCGCGGCCGAGGTCGTCGGGGGAGTTGATATTTAAAAACCACCGGTCCGGGAGCAGGCCCTCCGGATGCTGAACCTGCCCAGCCTGGTCGAGTGACTCCACCTCAACGATGGTTGCCGTTTGACCCAGGCTGGCCGCGGCGGACTGAAAGGCGGCGAAGCATCCGAGCCGGCCGGCATGGAGCTCGAATTGGAGCGCGGGCAGAACGGCGCGGTCGAGAACGGCGGGGAATGTCTGGACGAATGCGGTGACTGAAGTAAGGGCCACAGCACTGTTAGTAACGTAGGCCCGGTTGAGCAAAAACCGGACCAGGGATGGGGGCATCAGCGGCTGGTCTACGGGCAAAAAAACCGCCCAACGGGCTGGGGTGGACTCAAGGGCGGCGCAAATGCCGGCAAGCGGACCGAGGTCGGGCTGGGCGTCCGGAACCACGCTCGCAAAGGCCTGAAGGGGTGCGCGTGCGCCTGCGATGGAAACGGCATCGAGACCTGCCCCGCGCAGGATTCCGAGGGCATGAGCGACGAGCGGCTTCCCACGAAACTCGACCAGGGCCTTATCCGTGCCCATGCGACTGGAGCGTCCGCCGGCGAGGACGAAGCCGGCGGCATCGGGCGTGCGGATGGGTTCCGGGGGACTCAGTTGGCCGCTTCCTCCAGAAAGCGGATGAGCGACTCGATGCCCAGCGAGAAGTTCTTGAGGTGAAACTTTTCGTTGGGCGCGTGCAGGTTGTCATCGGGCAGGCCAAAGCCCATCATGACGCTGGGAAGGCCGAGATGGCGGTCAAAGTCGCCGACAATGGGAATGGACCCACCGGAACGAATGAAGACAGTGTCCTTGCCCCAGACTTCATGGAGGGCGCGCGTGGCTGCCTGAATGTACGGGTTGTTGACCGGGATGAGGCAAGGATCGCCGGCGTGAATGAGGCGCACGTCGACTTCGACGCCATCGGGCGCAATCTTCTCCACGAAGCTCTTGTATTGGGCGAAGGCCTTGGCGGGAGTCATGCCGGGAACCAGACGCATGGAGACTTTGGCGGTGGCCTTGGCGGGAATGACGGTCTTGGCGCCTGCGCCGATGAAGCCGCCGGGAATGCCGTGGACATCGAGCGTGGGCCGCGCCCAGGTGCGCTCAAGCACGCTGTAGCCTGGCTCGCCAACAAGTCTCTTCGAACCGACTTCGGAGATACGATAGTGCTCCTCGTCGAAGGGCAGGCTCTGCCATGCGGCAAGTTCCTCGGGGCTGGGGGGCACGATGTCGTCGTAGAAGCCGGGAATCTGGATGTGGCCGTTTTCGTCCTTGAGTTTGGCGAGAATCTGCGCCAGCGCGACGAAGGAATTGGGCGCCGCGCCGCCGTACATGCCTGAGTGCAGGTCGGTGCGCGAGCTGCGGACTTCAAGCTCGGTATAGATCATGCCGCGCAGGCCGACGCAGAGCGTAGGCAGGCCGGGGGCGAAGAGCTCGGTGTCGGAGACGAGGGCGAAGTCGGCCTTCAACTCGGGCGGTTTGGAGGCAACAAAATTGGCAATTCCCTCCCCTCCGACTTCTTCTTCTCCTTCGAGGAGCACGCGCACATTGATGGGGAGTTTGCCGGTGGCGGCGAGCAGCGATTCGAGCGCCTTGACCTGGGCGACTACCTGCCCCTTGTCGTCGACAGCGCCGCGGGCGTAGATGTTTCCGTCGCGGATGGTTGGCTCGAAGGGCGGCGAGAGCCACTCGTCGAGTGGATCGGGGGGCTGGACGTCGTAGTGGCCGTAAACCAGCACCGTGGGCTTATCGACGGCATGAAGCCAATCGGCATAGACGAGCGGGTGGCCTTCGGTTTCGATGAGGCGCACGTTTTCCATGCCGATGCGCTTGAGGTCGGCGGCGAGGACTTCAGCGGCGTGACGGCAGTCGCCGTTGTGCTCGGGCAGTGTGGAGATGGAGGGAATGCGCAAGAGCGCCTTCAGGTCATCGAGGAAACGCGGGTAGTTTTGGCGTGCAAAATCAATTGCGGATGAGGACATTAGGAAAAGCTCCCTTCTAAAACAGACAGATGAGAGTATAGATCGCTATCTGGCTCTGCTGCCGTGCTGCACGCACTTGAGAAATGAGCTGTTCAGTAGCGGCCGACGGCGGGATCGACTTCGAGCGACCAGGCGTCGATGCCGCCGCGCAGGGACTGCGCCTGCTCAAAGCCCTGGTTGCGCAGCCACACGGTGACGTTCATGGAGCGAATTCCGTGGTGACACACGATGACCAGGCGTTCTTCCGGGTCGAGTTCATGGTGGGCGCGTGAAGGTACGTCGCCCATGGGCATGAGCAGGCTGCCGTCGATGCGCGTGGTGGAAAACTCCCACGTTTCGCGGACATCGATGAGCCGTGCGCCGTTTTCCTTGAGCAGGGCTGCGGCTTCGGCTGCGGAAATTTCGTAATCCATGA
>Ga0307377_10006726_pt1 | contig 12003 bp, 11 predicted proteins | sample TR3MG_FD_202535 | JGI IMG/M metagenome (GOLD analysis project Ga0307377, IMG submission 202535) | Soil microbial communities from Risofladan, Vaasa, Finland - TR-3 | ecosystem: Environmental > Terrestrial > Soil > Coastal area > Acid sulfate soil | place: Finland: Risofladan, Vaasa | collected...
GTTACCGTAGGTTCGACCAATACAACTGCACGTACCGTGATTCAATCAGGTACAGGAGATGTTGCAGTTACTTCAACAGATGATATCACCATAGATGCAACAGATTTATTCTCTATTGATGGTACTGTAACTTCAAACGTTACCGTAACCGGTGCATCAGAAGATCTGCAATTACAAGCGGTCGGTGGCGCTGTAGTTATTTCAGGTAGTGAAGCCGTCGCAACAGCGATTTCTCTTGATGCGTCAGATGGCGCTGGTGGGGTAACCATTGCTGCAGGGACGGGCGGCCTTCTCTTTGGTAACCAAGCTGATTGTACTACTATAGATCTTGGTGATTTTGCACCCGGTGCTAATCGTACTATTACCGTTGGTGGTGGTACTGTTATTGTTGCAGCTACTACAGATACCATTGATATTGGTCCAGATGGCGCAACCACAAACGCGAGCAGCATTAAGACAGTAAATGTTAATACCGGTGGTGTAGCACTTGGTGAAGTTCTTACAAACATTGCCTCTGGTGCTATTACAAGTGGAACACATACAGTTTCAATTCAAACAGGTAATGCAGCGGCTGGTACTGTAGCAACAAACGTTTCAACTGGAACCGGAACAAAGATAGTAAATGTTGGTAATGCAGATGGCCTTACCACCGTTAATATAGATGCAATCACCCTGATTAATGATTCTATAGATGTTGCTACCTCTATTAATACAGGTACTTCTACCGGTGCAGTTGCTATAGGTAATGCCGCTGGTGGTGCTATGTCTATTGATACTGCTGCTGGAATCTCTCTTGATGCAGCAACAGCATCTAACTTTACGGTAACTGGTGCAGCTGATTTAACACTTGAGTCTACTCTTGGTGGAGTTGATATTATTTCTGCTTTAGCTGCTGCTGATGCAATTGTGCTTAATGCCTCAGATGCTGCTGGTGGAATAGATGTAGATTGTGGATCGGCAGGATTTATTCTTGAAGCTGCTAACGGTGAAATCCGTGCTAATTCAGGAACCGCTACTGTAAATATTTCGTCTGATGCTGCTGCAACAACAGTTAACCTTGGTACCGGTGCCGGTATTAAAGAGGTAACAGTAGGTTCTGATAACACGTCTTCAATAACAACAGTCGCTTGTGGAACGCTTGGTCTTACTCTTGGTACAACTGCAAATGAACATACAACAACTATCGGCTCGATAGTCACAGCATCGTCTGTCGTCTGCCAAAGTGGTACTGGAATAGCAGCATTTGGTGCTAATGCAACCGATCATACAACGAGTCTTGGTTCTGGTACTGGTACAAGTGCCACGAATATTAGCTCTGGCACAGGTGCTATGACAGTCGCGGCATTAGGCATTTTTGATGTAGATGCTACAGGTAATATCACGCTCGATTCATCAGGTGGAACTGTTGGCATGAGTGAAGATGCTGTTGCACAAAACGTCAATATAGCTACTGGCGCAGCCGCAAAAGTAATTTCTATCGGTAATGCAATTGGCGCTACCTCAGTAGCTATTGATTCTGGTACTGGCGATATTACGGCTACTTCAACAGATGATATAACACTCGATGCTACCGGAGATCTGAGTTTGGATGCCGCGCAAATTGACATCAATGCAACAGCTGGAGACGTAACTGTAACAGTTGCTACACAAACTGTGGCTGGTGTTGCTCTTACTAATAGTGCTCGCGTAAGTCAATCAACATTTTCTGGTCAAACAACCGGAGCCGCTGCGGACCAAGTATTTACAATTACAAACACCTTTGTTACTACAGCAAATACGGTATTTGTTTCAGTAAGTAATGATGGTGCCAACGATGCTCAAATGTCAATATCACGAGTTAAGCAACTTGCAGGTTCAATTGAGATAACACTAACTAATAATGGAGCGGCTGCTCTTTCAGGTAATGTTATGATATCGATATGGGTCATGAGTTAGGATAACCATATAAAATACAGGACCTCTTCTTGATAGTGAGAGGTCCTGTATGAAGATATAATGAGCAGTAAATGTTTTTGTGATAGGATACAGATATATTTTAACGTTTAACTTAGAAAGGATTATCGATGGCAGATCAAAAGGCGCTTATTGTTATCTCGGTAAAAAAAGAAGATCGTTCATATGAATTTCATATGCCGATGAATTCGCCACTTGGTGAATGTTATGATGCATGTTTTGAGATCATGAATGATATTGTTTCTATGAGTCAGAAAGCAGCTGAACGGGCGGAAAGAAAAGACGACAAAATAGAGAAAGATGATAAAAAAATAAAAAACGCTAAAGCATAATAAGTCTGTTATTTCTTGGGAGTATCTATGCCACAGGATTGTATAAAACCCATATTACTTGAGAGTGTTGATTCATCTACGATTGATGCGGTAACTTATACTGCTATTGATGGTGGTGGAATAGAACATGCTTGTTCTATTATTCGTATAACTAATGCCTCAAATCAAGCTGTATTAATTAGTTATGATGGGGCTCATGATCATGAAATATTATTAACTAGCGAACATATGGATATTAATCTTCAGATTAATAATCGTACATCAAATAAGATTGCGTTAATTCCTCAAGGAACAATAGTATATGTACGTGGTACACCGGGTGTTGGATTCATATATCTTTCGGGATGGTATCAATAAGAGGATATATAGATGGCATTTAAAGATATTATATGTCCACTAACATTAACCTCATTTGATTCATCCTCATTAACTGGAGCATATCAGGCAATAAATCCAGCGGGATTTCCTCATGCATGTAGCTATATAAAGATTTCTAACTTATCTGATTTTTATGTAGACATAAGTTATGACGGTATTCAAGGACATGAAATAGTAGCGCCACATACACGAGTAGTTTTGTATGCACAAGCAAGTTCTCGCACGAGTAACCATGTAGCGATGCTGAAAGAGGGCGATTCTGTTTATGTAATGGATGGTGGTGGCGGCTTTAAAGGGGGTTATATTTATCTTTCTGGGTGGTATTTAATAATATAAAGGTATAAAAATGTCTCAAGAAATACGTTTTGCCGCTGAACCAATTCGTTCATTAGCATTTGGCTCTATTGCTGCTGGTTATACTGGTGTTGGTACTCGTTTTGATCATGCAGTCCGCATATTCTTTGTACAAAATTTAACTAATGTTTCATTAATGTTTTCTTTTGATGGAATTAGTGATCATTTTGCATTGCCACAAAATGGTTATCTGCTAATTGATGTAACTCAAAATAAAACGCAAGATCAGGGATTTTATATAGCGCAAGATACACGCTTATATGTAAAAGAAATTGGTAATCCAACTTCAGGTTCAGTATATCTTTCACTCTTTTATGGCGTTAGCTAAGGAGGAATCATGAGCCAAGCTGGGAGTTTTAATACAGATAGTGTGATGTTTCCTGATCAATCAAATATTGTCTATGTCGGTAAACATGGCGATGATGCTAATTCAGGTCTTTCTATACAAGAGGCAAAATTAACCTTCGGTGCGGCAATTACCGCTGCATTTGCGATTGCACCAGCGGTTGTAGTCTGTCTTGATGAGGGAACTTATACAGAGAATTTAACGGGTCAAGTAGGGGTCGATATTTATGCACCAAATGCAACTATTTCAGGTGCACATACTATGGTTGCAGGAAATAATTGGCACTTTGATATTGCTGCTGTTGCAGATGGGGTGACTGGTTTTACTTTTGATGCAGTTGGATCTTTGTGTGTATTGAGTGTAAATGAGATTATTTGTCTTGGTGCTGGTATTGCGAGTGCAATAACTGCTGCTGATTATATCTATATAAAATGTACTAATGCAATTATTGATGATGGCTATTTTTTAGGAGTAGCGGCAGCAAGCGCGGTCACCTTGCAACTTGGAGAAATTAATATAGGTGGTGCAGGTGCGTTTATTGCACCAGCTGCAGCAGCTGATATTGATGTTATAGTAAACAGTGTTCATGATACTGGTGGTCTTGCGACTTTGATTTCCAGTGTTGGTGCTGCTGGTACTCAGATACATATTGTTGCAGCACATATAGACATTGAAGAGCTTTCAAATATTGATGCAACGACAGTAGTAAATATTGATGTAACAAGTTTAGAAGGTACTCTCGCAGAGGTAGGTGTTGGTTCAGTTGCAAGTATTGGTGGTGCAACAGTAATAGAAGGTGTGCCAATTGGGGCAGGAACAGCTTCTACTGGTGATTTTACGACTATTACTACCACTAATCCTATCGGCGCTACATATGGTGGTACCGGTGTTTCAGATCCAACAGATCATTCACTTATAGTAGGATCTGGCGCTGGTGCAATGACTGAACTTGGAGTGGCTGCTAATGGGGAGTTACCTATTGGTTCTGTTGGCGCAGACCCGGTGCTTGCGACTATAACTGCAGGTGCAGGTATTAATGTTGCTAATGCGGCTGGTTCTATTACGATAACCAATACGGCAATAGGCGGCGTTAACCAATCGAACATTGTCTATGTCGGTAAACATGGTAACGATGCCAATTCTGGTCTTTTTATAGAAGAGGCAAAGTTGACTTTCGGTGCAGCGATTACCGTTGCCGCAGGAATTGTACCGGCTGTGGTCGTCTGTCTTGATAATGGTACCTATACAGAAAATTTGACTGGTGTAACGGAAGTGGATATTTATGCACCGAATGCAAAAATTGTTGGTGTACATACAGTAGCTGAAGACGAGGGTTGGGAATTTCTCACTGCAACTGCAGCTACAGGAACAACTGGATTTACTTATAATTCTGCTGCTGCTACAACATCATATCTCACATTAAAGCAATTGGTTTGTGAGGGTACTGGTATAGGTATTGCGGCAACAAACACATGCACAGTTGATATACACATAGGAATAGCGCTTATTCAAACGGGTGCATTTCTTTCTTTAAGTGCGGCAAGTCTTGTTCATATTTATGTTGATGCTTTTCAATGTGCTACAGGTACCTTTATTACAACATCTGCGGCAGGTAATATATATGTTTTGTCGAAAAATTTAAAAAATACAGGTGCAGGTACTTTGTTGACAAGCACTGGTGGTGCAGCAGGTACCAAAGTAACTATAATGGCAACGCGCGTTGCCTTTGAAACACTTTCCAATATAGATGCTACCGTTGTTGCGGTGCTTGATGTAGCAAAGCTAGAAGGAACGCTGGCAGAGGCTGGTGCTGGTGCATTTGCGCGTATTGGTGGTGCAACCAAGATAGAAGGTGTACCAATTGGTGCGTCCATCGCTTCTACCGGTGACTTTACGACTATAACAACCACAAATCCAATTGATGTAGCATATGGTGGAACTGGCGTAGCGAGTCCAACAGATCATGTAGTTCTTGTGGGCTCAGGTGCCGCTGCGATGACTGAGCTTGCTGTTGGTGCAACAAATGAGGTTCTTTTAGGTAATACAGCTGCAGACCCATCATGGGGTGCGGTTCCCAATGCAGCGCTTTCAAACAGTTCAGTAACGCTTAATAACGGCAACAATATTACGGTAACTGGTGGTACCCCATTAGCGCTTGGTGGTACTGCGAGTTTTGATTTGACTGGCACAACAGATCATGCGGTACAAGTTGGGGATGCAACTGGTAGTTTGGATTCTCTTGCAGTTGGTGCTACTGGCGAAACACTCATGGGCTCTACCGGGGCAGATCCTGGTTGGACTGGAAGTCCTTCATTTTCAGGTACAGCAACGGCTGCCACTGGTCTTACGGCCACATCTGGCAATATCACGGCTTCTGCAGGAAACTTAGCGCTTCCAACTACAATTGCGGCATTAACAGCTGGTGTAATTACTATTAATGGTACGAGAGTATTTCATTCGTATGGAACTGATAATTTATTTGTCGGTTTGAATGCAGGAAATGGCACTACAACTGGTTCTGGTAAGAACGTTGGCATTGGTGGAACAGCTTTAGGTGCATTGACAACAGGAAATTATAACTGTGCGCTTGGATATGGATCTTTAACTGCTTGTCAAGATGGTGTTCAAAATACCGGTATGGGTCCCGGAACATTACATGATTGTACTAGTGGACGCAATAATATAGGTGTAGGAATTAATGCAGCTTATTATTTGACTACGGGTGGCTGGAATACTTGTATTGGTGGTGGTACTTTATCCAATGCTGGAATTACATCAGCATCTTATAATACATGTATTTCTCATAATGCTGGAATTTCTTTAACGACAACTGATAGTAATAATATATGCATATCTAATTCTGGTACTGCTACAGATAACAATACGATACGTATCGGCACACAAGGTACTGGGGATGGGCAACAAGATACAACCTACATAGCTGGTATATATGGAACAGCCGTTGGTGCTACCTATAAGATAGCTACGGTAGACAATGCTCATAAACTTGGTGGTACAGCAATAGTGCCCGCTGATCATGGTGGTACCGGAGTAGCCAGTATAACAGATCATTCACTTGTAGTCGGATCTGGTACGGCCGCGATGACCGAGCTTGGTGTAGCTACTCATGGACAGTTGCCAATTGGCTCTACCGGTGCAGACCCGGTGCTTGCGACTATAACGGCAGGGGTTGGCGTCAATATTACTAATGCGGCCGGTTCTATTACGATTAATGCAGGCGGCGTAAATCAAACAAAGATTGTCTATGTAGGTGGCCATGGTAATGATGGCAATGATGGACTGACCATAAATAAAGCAAAATTAACTTTTGGTGCAGCGATTACGGTAGCGACTGGGATGGCGCCGGCAGTTGTGGTTTGTCTTGATAATATTGGTTATACAGAAAATTTGACGGGTGTTGCAACAGTAGATATTTATGCACCGAATGCATCTATCACTGGTGCACATACGGTGCAGCATGATGAGAAATGGGAATTTGGTCTTGCAGTAGCTGCAACGGGTACGACTGGATTTACATTTAGTTCAGCAACGGGTACACCATCACAATTAAAGTTAAAGCAATTGAATTGTGAAGGCACGGGTATTGGTGTTGCGATAACCAATACGAATACAACTGATATTAATATTGGAGATATCTGGGTTGGTTCGGGATCTTTTCTTTCGGTTGGTGCGGTAGTAGCACGGGTGAATATTCATGCGAGCAACGTAAAAATTGATGATACGGGCACATTTATAACAGCTACGGGTGCAGCAACTATTAATGCGATTGTAGAAGATCTTTGGAATGAAGGTGCAGACGTTGGTGTGCTTTTATCTGGTACTTCTGCTCAGGTAAGCATTACGGCAACTCATTTAGACATAGAAACATTATCTAATATAGATGGTACGGTAACTGCAGTGCTTGATGTTGCATATCTGTCCGGAACTAATACGGAAGCAGGTGTTGGTGCATTTGCGCGTATTGGTGGTGCGACCAAGATAGAGGGTGTGCCAATTGGTGCAGGTACAGCTTCCACCGGTGATTTTACGACTATAACTACCACTAATCCTATCGGCGCTACATATGGTGGTACCGGTGTTTCAGATCCAACAGATCATTCACTTATAGTAGGATCTGGTGCGGGCGCGATGACCGAGCTTGGTGTGGCTACTCATGGCCAGATACCGATTGGATCTACTGGCGCAGATCCGGTACTTGCGACCATAACACAAGGTGCCAATATAACCGTAACTAATGCGGCAGGGTCTATTACGATTGCTGCAGCTGGTGGTGGTGGCATTAGTTGGTCGATTATTACGGCTGATTTAGATCCGATGGTCATAGATAATGGTTATATCTGTAATAAGGGTGGATTATTGTCGATGACTTTACCGGCTACATCTGTGGTGGGTTCAGTATTGCGTGTGACTGGTATGAATACAAATGTTGGCTGGAGAATTGTCCAAAGAGCTAATCAGCAGATACATTTTAGTGGATTATCTACAACAGCAGGAGCTGGTGGTTATTTGGAATCTACCTTAAAGCGCGATAGTGTTGAATTGGTCTGTGTTGTGGCAGATTTAGATTTTAACGTGATTTCCAGTGTAGGAAACCTGACAATTGTGTAAAGGATCTATATGGCAATTAGAAATAATATTAATAATAAGACAGAGGATATTACGATAGATCCGGGTGCATCTGGCAATGCTATTTTTAAGTATGCGGCTGCTACCGTTGATTTTTTTGCGACGGGTGTTGAAGATGCGGATGATTCCTATCGAATTGCACCGGCATCGACTGTTGGTGCGGGTGATATATATATTACTACAAGTGCTGGTGAAATTACGATGCCATTACAGCCGGCAGTTTTGACTGATGCACATACTGAAGATGCAAATGTAACAGGTGATGGTACGGCGTATACGGTAGCATTTCCAGATGAAATATTTGATCAGAATAATGATTTTGCTACACCAACATTTACGGCTCCAGTAGATGGAAGATACCATATTCAAGTTGAATTACAAGTACAGAATGGTGCTACTGGTGGGAATGTAGAATCAGTAAATATAGTAACATCCAATAGAACATATTATGTTAGATCACTACCATGCAACGAACAATTAGCTGGTTTTCTTGGTCCAAACGCTTGGATAGGAATTACAAATACATGTTTTGCTGATATGGATGCTACAGATACAGTGACTATAGCGTGGACCTCTACTGGAGGCGCTAAGGTGGATGATGTGAAACGCCAAAGCTTTAGATGCCTATTAGTCTGTTAAGATAGGAATATATATGGCAATGCAAAATTCTGTTAATAACATGAGTAATTGGTTGTCTCTGGGACCGGCCGATTCTGGTGATCATTGGTGTCAATTTGCCGTGAATGGAGTAAATAAGTTTCGCCAAGGAGTAGATGATACTGATAATACCTATAAAATTTCTATTGGAAATGCACTAGGTACTAATGATACGTCTGTTACAACTCACTATGGTGAAATAACTAAGCCGTTAACTCCCGCATTTTTGGCCTATTTGAGTGCAACGGCATCGAATGTTTCCGGTGATGGTACGGCGTATACGGTTGCATGTAATACAGAAGTTTTTGATCAAGGTGGCGATTATAATAATGGTACATATACTTTTACTGCACCAGTAACTGGTAGATATATGTTATTCGGGTCGATATATTATATTACTAGCGTTGATGGTGGTGAGCAGATTGCTTTAAATCTTAATACATCAAATAGAACGCATTATACAACTTCTTTACCAACTAATGAGCGATTAGCCGGATTTTATGGCTATGCAAGTGCAATTGGCATATCGTATACTGTATTAGCCGAGATGGATGCAGCAGATACGGCACATTCAACGGCAGCAGGTGATTCGGGTAATAAAACAGATGATGTTAAGGGAGATGCAACTACTGTGTATACATGGTTTGCAGGTTATTTGGCGACTTAAGGGAGTTGTAGTATGACTATTCAGACAAATTCTATAAATAAGAGAGCTTCTATTTTTACGCTTGATCCTGGATTTCAGGGACCATATACGACATGGCATACGGGTATTATTCAAGGTACGGATGATACGTTTGAGCATACTTATGCAGGTACTGTATTTCAACAAATGTTACAAACTGGTGAAATTACTGCACCGTTACAGCCGGCATTTTTAGTTACTTTAAGTGCAACGTTGACAGACGTAGTTGGCAATGGAAATACCTATTATATTCCTTTTGATACGAAAGTTTTTGATCCGAATAATGATTATCTTACATCTACGCATACTTTTTATCCACCAGTGACGGGTAAATATGTATTATTTGGCAATGTACATTATAAGAGCAATTCGGGTGGAGGAGATTACATGCGAATAAGTATTGACACTAGTAATCGTGAGTATGAAGCAATTACATTACCAACTAATGAGCGATTAGCGGGATTTTATGGGCCCAATGATGTAATTTCAATTGCATTTTCAGTTTTTGCAGATATGGATATATGTGATGGAGCAACTTTAAGAGCTTATGCATCAGGAGGTAATGGGGTTGATGATATTTTAGGTGGTGATTGTTATACATGGTTTGCGGGCTATTTAGCGGTTTAACAGAAAGGATGTACTATGGCTTTTCCTCTTGCAGGAATAATAGGAGCGGTTGTTGTTGGGGTATGTGTTATTGTTGGTGTTGGTTCTAGAAGATGGTTATCTACGGATAATCCGGTAGAAGAGATTTCAGAAAAAATAATAGAAAATAGAACATCATATCTTATTGATTTGAGTCCAGATACGCCAGATCCAGATGATATAAAGAAAGTAAATAAGTCTGTACCAGAGAAGTCTGTACCAGAGAAGTCTGTATCAGAGAAATCTGTATCAGAGAAATCTGAGTTAGATGATGTAGATTTTGATCCAGAGGTAGACAAATTTTAGGAGGAATTTATATGAAAATTTCTGTTGATGATCAAGAGTTGTTTACGTTGAGTGCAATACAAAAGGAGGTTATCAAGAATGATATTGATGAAGATATTTTTGATAATGATATGAAGCGCAGAGTACAATATATTTTGATGCATAAGTATGAGCAGTGCTTTAAGCGTTTAAAAAATGAGTGGGAACCGAAGTTGATTGCGGAGGGTGCACAATCATTGCCAACTGATCCAGATGCCTTTGCGCAGTTGGTATTTTCGCATCCAGACTATAAAAATAGAAAAGCACGTAATGCTGAAACGTTAGCAGCAAAATAAAAATATAGCAGCATGTGGTATCTTGTATTATGCTTTCATAGAATCAGTGAAAACTGATTTTCACTTACTCTCCTTTTTTCTCCAGATAGTAACTTTCTACTATCTGGAGTTTTTTTCTTGTTTCTAATATAAGTGCCCGGCGATTAACCGGGCAATGTAAGCAGTGCTTCAAGTCTCTCTTTCTTGGGAGTATATTATTTTGCGCCATTATTGCGCATATTTTTTATTTCTCTAATTCGGTTGATAGATAGTTGGTATTTTGTTTTAGGCATATTTGCTAATGATTGTAGTTTAAGGCCGTCTAGCACTTGTTCAGCGATATCGGGATATTCGGCGAGTTCGTATTCGAGTTCATCGAGTTGTTCTTTGGTGATGACGTCATGGCTTTGTTCTTTGGGGTTATATTTTCTATTGAGTGCGGTTCCCTTGGCAATTATATCGCGTGAAGAGATCATGGCACGTTCAGCGTCATCGTCTATGATATCGTCTGACACGGTTATACCCAGCATAGAAGATATGGCGTAGCGTCTGACGTATGACATGGTTGATCCGAGAGATTGCATATCATTTTTAGGTGGTATAAGGCGCAGTCGTGAAGCGATCCATTGGCCGCTTGAGTGAATTATGCGGGTATGCAATATAGTAGTTCCATTTTCGTTGCTACAAGGTGGTTGCCATACAGAGAGACCATTTTTGGATAGTGGTGTACGTATAGCATTCATGATGGCATCTATATCTGCGTAGTTTGACTTGAAGTACGGATTCTCTCTATTACACATGACTGATCTAAATTCGCCTTGTGCTTTAGCAACTGCTTCAGCAATTTTATTCACCTCAGGTGATGAATACCAATCTTGATCTTGGCTCGTGGCACTTTTTGTTTCAGCTATATATTTGACCACAGAGCTAAGTTTTTTATCTAGCTGGGCAATGAGTTCAACAATAGAGCTAGTTTGCTCTGTGTCGATATTTTGTGGCTTGTCACTCATCTGATGACCTTTCGGTGTTTAATGATTCTTTTTCTTTTAATTTATGGTGTAAGAAGGTTATAAGTTTTTGGGCAGACCCAAGGGGGCAATTACAATCCTTAGGGGAATGTGAGTATTGGTCTTGAGTCTGCCTATAGAGACAATTGTCATGATTTTGTGGGTCATATATATATTCTTCGAGCCAGGTTAATATTTCTGGGGTAGTAAAGAATTTCATGGGGCCCTTTCGTTTTGTGACATCTGGCTGGAAGTCTACGGCTGGAAGTCTACGGCTGGAAGTCTACGGCTGGAAGTCTACGGCTGGAAGTCTTTGAGGGAATGCCAGAGATCTCGTATTGAGGGATTTTGTTCTAGTACTATATATTCTACTGGTTGCATATCGATGACAAGAGCTTTC
>Ga0307377_10006727_pt1 | contig 12002 bp, 10 predicted proteins | sample TR3MG_FD_202535 | JGI IMG/M metagenome (GOLD analysis project Ga0307377, IMG submission 202535) | Soil microbial communities from Risofladan, Vaasa, Finland - TR-3 | ecosystem: Environmental > Terrestrial > Soil > Coastal area > Acid sulfate soil | place: Finland: Risofladan, Vaasa | collected...
TGTCCATGCCAAGCCTGGGAAGTCTCTAGCCATCCCAACCCAGAATGCTAGGGTAGGTGTAGGTGGCACCTTGAGCCCAAGAGCTTTCCCACCTGGTGAACTGTTTAGGGGTGGTGATGGCAGGTGGCTTGCTAGGGCAAAGGGTAACAACTTCATTGAGTTGATGTTCTGGCTGGTGAAGTCTGTCTACATCCCACCCAGGCCGATAGTCAAAAAGGCTGCCAAGGATGTAGAAACCCCATTTCAACTGATGATGGCTAGAAAAGTGGCAAAGGCAATGGAGAAATAATGCCTACTACATTTGTCAGACAGAACCTAGTAGATGGGGTGATGAAGCTGGTCAGTGGGATCAGAACAGGTAAGGGCTACAATACTCAACCCTTTGTCACACAAGATCCCAATGAAGTCAGAGGCAGGGAAGAGGCTTTCATCATCCTGGTGATGCCAGCATCTGAAGCAGTGAACGAGGTAGGTATTGGTGGCTGTCATGAAATGGAGTTGACCATAGACCTATATGGATATGCTCAGACAAAAGACGGCAATCCTGTGACCCGATTGAATCTACTTCTACAGGATGTGAGGAATATGTTGGCACAGAATGTTGGTGCGCTCAGTGATGTTTCTGACAGGGGCCTGGCATTCAGGTTCGGTGATTTAGAGACAGATGAAGGCATACTTGCCCAAGATGGTCAGGCTGCTTTTATTCAATCGGCTCATTTCGTCTACAAGAATGGGTCAAACTGGTAGAAAGGAAGTGCGGAAATGGGAGCAGCGAACGGAAGTCTCGGCGGCTTGGCTGTCATCGAAGAAACTGTATATGGAACCACACCTGGCACCCCAACCTGGATATGGCAACATCCTATGCCTTCAACCATTGGGTTGAGACGGCCACTAGTAGAGCCAAACTTGCTATCCTATAAAGCTCATACTGCAAGAGGATACTCTGGGAAATTTGTGGATGGTGATCTTGTTGTTGGTCTTGAATTGGACACAGCCGTTATAGGTAATATTCTAGGGTTGGCTGGAGTTTATAGCGTAGATCATTACACTATGGGCGATGGGACAGAGCCTGACGTTAATAGTATTTCAGTCCTAGAATCCTTTGGCGGTGGTGGTGCTACTCCTGCCCAGAATATTGAATACATCCATAAGGGTGTAAAGACTAATGCTGTCAGGATAAATCTTGAAGCCGATTCTAACAGCTACTTAACGGCGGTAACTATCGGGCAAAATTCGGTCTTATCAACTGGCGGAACTGCTGTAACGCCTGACCCTCCAGCTGAGACTGGTGTATTTATGCCTGCTGATGTAGGAGTGTTGACGATCTTATCCAAAGTCATCTGCCTATATTCTGGGGTGTTAGAGGTTCTAGTACCTAAGACCGGATATGAGCGTAGGTGCATGGGTGGAACGATGAAACAACCAACCACATCTGGACGGCCTGATATCACCTGGACTTTCAACTGCGATCTTGATGATGCAGTGGGGATCAATGAGACTGGATTGATTCTTTCTGGTTTTGTTTCTGGCACTCCCCTGGGTGAAATCACCATAGGCACCGATTTTGTGCTGACTGATTGTATTATGTCTGGTGATTTTCCCCCGTTGAAAGAGGGCCAGATTGATTTCTCAATTTCTGGAACTGCCTCTAGTCTTGAGGTCTACTGCTAGAAAGGAATCCGCCCCATGAATGTAGTAGAACAGATCATTGACAAAACCCAATTTACTGAGGTCATAGATGATCTCGATTTCAGGCTGAGGATTGTAACAGCAGAAACGGCTGCCAAGGTTATCGGCAATAAGACCCTTGGGCTAATGAGGGCTGGTGGTGAATCAAAGGAACTGCCACCACAAGAAACAGCGAGGATCTGCCAAGGTTATCTAGAGTTCTGCATGGTGAGCCCCAAGCTAGGCCAGGTATCTGACCCTGAAAAAGATACCATCTGTCTTGAAGATTTAGGCAAGTATGCTGAGAAAATCTTGATGGCAATTTTCAAGAGGTCAGGGTTTGAAACACTGGGAAACTCCGCAGGCTCTTCAGAGGCCACCGGGGCAGAGACTTCAGCAAAGCCCTAGATCTTGTAGGGAATAGGTATGGAGTGAGGCCCAGTGAGCTTCTGAAGGGCAGTGCAATTGATCTAGCAGTTGATTATGAGGTCTGGTCAAAGGCTAATCTGGAGTAGGTGAAATGGGCAAGAGAACAGTTGAAGTCCTAATTAAGGCCAAAGACCTGACCAAGCAGGCTGTTGATTCTGCTGGCAAGGGGTTCAAAGATCTTCAAACTACTCTTGCCAACAATGCTCAGCTTATGGGTATGTTTGGGCATGTTGTTGCTGCTACTGTTGTTGCTATGGGCGCAGCCACCACGGCTGTTTATAAATTCCTTGATGCAACAGCCACAATGGAAGACAACCTGGCCAAAGCTGCCAAGAGGGCTCAAACAGATATAGAGACCTATGGTGAGTGGTCCCATGTGATTCAGCTTGCAGGTGGGTCAGCTGGACTTTTCGAGAAAGCTATTGCTGCTCTGTCAAAGCAGATGTTGAATGCCCGAAATGGGTCAACAGCATCAGTAGACGCCTTTAAGGATCTTGGCATCAGTGTAAAAACATCTTCAGGTGATTTGAAAGCTGCTGATGTAACTTTTGAAGAGGTCATTAACAGTCTTTCAAAAATGGAAGACAAGACCAAGAGGGCTGCACTTGCTCAGGTGCTTCTGGGCCAGGCCGGCAAGATGCTCAACCCTGTACTGGATCAGACATCAAGCCAACTCAGCGCACAGCGGGATGAATACGGCAGACTTGGCGGGGATGCCATATCTGCCGCAGCTAAGACTGGTGAAGAGTGGGTAAAGGCTCAGTTGAGGGTCACAACGGCAACCGATGGCTTGCGGGCTCAGTTTCTATCTTCATTCGGTCCAGAGATTGTTACCCTCATCAATGGGGTTGCAAAGTCGATAGCAATTTTGGCGAAAAGTCTGGACAATCTAGATGCTGAATCCCCGCTGAAAAGTATGGATGAATTTGTAGCATCGCTACAGCAAATATCTGCAATGGCTGTTCCTTCCATCAAAGCATTATATGAAATTGATAATGCACTTAGACTTATAGCCAGTGGCCAGGTCTGGAAATTTGATGAGCAGCTAGGGCGCACGGTTGATGCTCTAATTGAACTAGATAAAGCAGCTCTAAATGCAGTGATGAGCAAAAGGGATCTTACTTTGACTTTCCCTGGGTCAAAAGAAGGTGCAGAACAACTCAGCACATATAATGACCTTCTGAAACTCAGTAGGAAAGAGCTGGAAGAACTTGCCAAGAAGAGCAATGTAGCAATAACGGTTTCAACAAACATAGCAGACCTAAAGATTCCTGATCTGCCTGACCTAACACAGAAGGTCAAGTATGATGTATCGGATTTTGACATTCCTGATCTGACAAAGAAACTTGAAATCAAGGTGCCTGAGATTGACTTGTCTGGTATCTCAGAGCAGATAGGCACCATTGAAAATATTCCACCAATTGACCTTTCCAATCTTATGCCCAGGGAAGCGCCATCAATCCTCATCCCTATTGATGTTGCCAAGTCCAGTGAGCAAATTGCTGCCGATCTTGTCCTAGCATGGAAAGATGGAGCCGACAAGGCAGTACCTGATATCAGGGCCCGTCTTGAAAACATTGCGGCACACTACAATATCAGCACAACCAAAAGCATATTTGACCCAGAAAAGCTGATATGGATTGATAAGGCCAGAACTTCTGAAAAGATTGCAGAAGACATCACCAATGCTGCAAAGGAAGGGTTTGCCAGGGCTGGTCTTGAGTTGGCTAATGAAACAAAGATCACAGTGGCTGCCGATCTTGAAGGTGGGGAAGCCCTAGCAGACAACCTACAGGGAATAGTTGTTTCCTATGAAGACATCATTGCAGCACAGAAAGCAATCAAGCTTGGGTCCGATGAGTGGCTTGAAAAAGAAAAGCTACTTTATGAGCAGGTGGAACAGCTGAGAATGATTTTCACTGGCATGACATTTAGGACACCTATTGAGGAAACCGAAGATTTGACTGAGGGAATAGAATCTGCTGCGATAGTGGCTAATGGTCTTGGGAGGGGGCTGGGGGATATTTTTGTAGAAGCCCCATTCAAGGCCATGGCTGGTGATGCAGTTGATTTCGCAAGTGTTATGAAGACAACTGTAATGAGCGCATTGAAGGGCATATTGAAACAATTGCTTATAATTAAGGCTGTTAATTTATTCGGTAAAGCCTTCGGCCTTGAAAAGGGTGGGCAGGTCCCAGGAAACTTTGGGCAAGCCCCTATTGGATTCAGTGGTGGTGGATCTATCCCCAGAGCAGCCTATGGATACTCAGTGCCAGATGGTCTTAGGGGCCAGGATTCAAGGTTGATAATGGCTATGCCTGGTGAAGAGGTCATCAACCGGCAGCTGGCTCAGAGGCTTGATAGATTCATCAGGGCTCAAGAGGGTGCTGCTTATGCTTCACCATACGGCTCTGGAAGCTCATCTACGGGCAGCAATACCGTGGTCATGAATGTAGGCATACCCGATTCAATGGCTGGCTTACAGAGGATGACAGATGGCATAGTTGAAAGACTTTCAGAAGGTGGTGTTGTATGAGCTGCCCGATCTTCACAGTTATCAATGAAGATGGTGATGTAAGGGTGACCCTAGTTGATGACAACGGGGTGGGCAATGCTATACCGACAGTGCAGGGTTTCAGGGATCTGGATATCCGACATGACTACGTTACTGGCGATGTTGGTAAAACAGCTATCAGGCTTCCTCATGAGTTCACCCTCTCCATGGATTATGTCACCCAGGAAGTCAGGGAAAAGCTCCTGGGAATGAAGTTCAGTAGAGATAGGGTGACTCTGGCTGATCCAACAATAGCCCCAGAAAATCCTGTTTTCGGATGGCGACCAGCACCAATAATTGATGACGCCTTGGGATCTGAGACAGCTTATGACCTGACAGGCAACACAGCCATCAAGAGTATGGGAAGCTCAAACAAGTTTGCCTATTGGAATAGACACACCCACAAGATGTCAGGGCCTTTATTAAATAGGCAGTCACCCTTGATCAGGACGGTACATGGGGAAGCCTACCAAGCAGGCAGGCACACCACCAACAGATCAAGCAACCCATACCCTGAATCAGCAACCCAAGGTCATGACCCTGGAGAAGCTGGTTGGTACCTTGGCGATGGATCTGGAATCGCTACCTTGACCCATATCACAGATGGATTTGATAATAGTCTGTGCCCTGACACTCTAAGGATACGTACAGCTGGCGCTGCTGGATCTATTTCACTAACTCAGTCTGCTTACTTCACCCCTGGCCATGCCGATGACGGTGGGTGGATACCACCCAGCAGCTCAACCTGCTGGGGTTGTGTATGGATCAAGGGAACCTTGCCACCTGCAGCCAATATTGAACATGGTCCCGATGGAAATAAAGGACTCTATGACATCAGCGGTATGGACTTATCACAGTGGACTAGGATAGATGTTGGTGAATTCAACGCTACTTATTCAGAATACAATTTTGCTATCAATATTACTTGTGCGGCTGGAGAGGTTGCTGATTTTCAAGTTGGGCCAACTATGGTCTGTATTGAAGATACCAGTCAAGCTCATGGTGGACCAGGCCCCTTCACTGCTGAGACAAATCACACCGTAGCTCAAACATATGAAGTGATTCATATGCAGGCCCCTAGTTTTGACCCGCCCCAGACAGGTACGGCAACCTGTTGGTTTTCCATTGAAGAGGGCAATGATGCCTTCGACATGAACTATTATAGGGAAATGAGATGTGCTATTTTCGAGATCCCCTATGGAAGTGGGGGTGGCACCTGGGATGGAAACTGCTGGTTGATCCAAAACAACTCTATTGATCCTGACAGCTGGCGTATTAGGTTTGTTTCCACTGGCCTTGATACCTTCTGGGAGTTTGATAATGAAGCTGTGCAAATTGGCCCTGGCCTTCATTCTGTGTCAATCACCTGGGGATCAAATGGGCTGAATTGCTATTATGATGGGGAAGCCCTCACAGTGGTTTCTGGTGGTGTTAGTGGCTTCAACCCAGGACCAGGTGTATTAAGGTTCGCAGGCGGTCTTGATGGGCCATACACAGGTGCATCAATGATGTATCATGGCTTTTCAATCCTCAGTGATGAGCTACCTGCTGAAGGTGTGGCTGCCGTGCAGTCTGGCCTGCTTGATACCGTCTCAAAGAACCTATGTGATACCACCAAAGGTAGGCTGTATGAGATTGTATCTGTGCCTAGCATCCCACTGATTCAAGACGGCTTCACAAGGTGGATGGGCGATATCAGATTCAAGCAGGTAAAGTATGATGGCAATAACCCTGCCTGGTTTGCTGAGGAATTATGAGCAGCTTGCTGACATCTGCAATCAAACTGAAACTCCGTTCTGGTGTCTACCAGATCAGGCAATATTACAATCTAGGTGTCCCAGAAGATATAGCCAAGACAGCCTACCAGTATAAACCAATTCACGATGAAGCTACCGGGCTGATCACAGTGACTGACCATGGCGTGATGGTACGGAGTGGATACAATTTCTCTGTATCAAACCCAGGGAAACTGGGCTTTGGAGAATACAAATTCAAGGCTTCAAATATAGATGGCGGATTCAGTGCTGGATCAGACCTATGGGAACATGGCACAACCAGCTATATAGCTGAACCACATGAATGCATTATTGCCAGATATGCTCAAATATATACAACAGGATGGACGCTAATAAATGGAACTTACTACACAGGCCAGGTAGATAGGGTTGAATATGTTAATGCGTCAATGTTAGAACCATACTCAGTATCATTTTACTGCACACCTATTGATATGGAAAAGCTGTCGGGTTACACCTGGGGCATGGATGACTTTGATGAGGTAGATTTATCATCAATCGGATCAATGCAGGCCCCTTTACCGGAGAATAACTAATGCCTTTCGGGTCTGGATTCTGGACTGGTGACTGGGTTGGTGTGGAACACCCACACTCTTTCCCTAATCCTTCTTTGACTACAGACGCCACAAACGTCAACTGGAGACAATATACCCTTGAATCTTATGTCACGGCTGAATGTATCCAAGGCCCTTTGAATGGATATCAAGGTGATGATCCTGCCAGTTTGAATGTTGGCAAATTCCTGCTTCGTAGGACAACGGATTCAAGTATAGAGATAATCGTCCAATGTGTTGAGCCGTATGCCAGAGGATTTTCAGCTGATCCTAACCTGATCATTGTAGACCTAATGAGTGACGGTGCGAATGATGACCCTCACAGGGGTTCCTATTATGCTCCATTTTCCAAGATATCAGGAAGCAGCCCAGCAGACAAATTCACTTTCTGGGTCAGGGGCAGCGGAGCAGGGACACTATATGATTATTATCTGCATCATAAACAGCCTATAGCGTTTAGGGGTGTGGTGTCTGAAGTCATAGGAGCCATGCTGATGTATGCAGGCTACACAGCCAGCAACATTGACCAGGCCAGCTTTGATGACGCCTATGATGCTGAATTGAACGTAGGCCCGGACAACAATAACAGGCCGTATGTCTGGGTGATACCAGAGCAAGGTGAAACCATCCTTGCCACTATTAAGAGGGTCATGCAGCATTGGTCACATATTTTGACCTACAATAAAGATGGAAAGTTTGCCCTTAGACCTGCTGACAGTTTTGCTGAATTCTTTGTAGCCCTTGACAATAATTCAAACGTCAAGGAAATCAAGACTTGGGCAAATAAGAATATAGTATTGAATAAATGTTTGGCCATGCACGGCGGCGGCTATATGAGGCATTTGGACTATTCTTTAGCAGTGCAACCAAACCCAAGGTTAAATGCCTATTATGAGCCCCGCCTGAAATCAGATTACACTCAAGCATTCATTGATGAGTATTCCGATTCAAATTCAATCACCAAATTCGGAGAACGGCAATTTGGAAACAGGATAAGAAATACATTCAATGAACGTCCTGGGACTGCATACGGTGTTGGCCGAAGGGACGGCGGGCCCCTGGTTCGTGATATTCCAAGAACGATAAGTATTTTCACAGAAGGGGACCCAATCAATGTTGCTCACTATCCTCTTGTCCATCGTAGTGAGATCAAAGATTTGATCATGGAGAGGTTTCTTTCCAATGAAGCACAGATAAGAACATTCATCGAAGTCACTCAGGATTTCATGGGCCTTGATTATGAGATAGGTTCTGTAGTGTATGTGCCCAGTGAGCTTGGTGATTTCAGGTGCATCAAGCAAACCATTGATTATAACTCATTGACTGTGACATCTGAGCTGATCAGGAATTTCCCCACTGAGTACACCACAGCTTCAACTGCTGTCTGGGCATACGTCAATCTTGATGATGCCCCTGTGGGAACCACTGTACTCAGCGAAGCAGCAGGAACCATGACCCTAGAAGTCAACCTGACCACTACGGCTTTGCTTGATTGGCATTATCAGATATATATTTCCAAAGATGGTGGCCCTTGGGAAGAGTTCTATACTACAGGATGGGAAGCTGAGACAGGCAACCTGGACATTCAGGATACCTGGTCAGGCGACACACAGTCAGTAGAAGTGATCATCAGGGCTACTGATGACGATGGCGGCGGTGGGCAATGTACTCCCACACCTTGGGTTAGAATGCCAACTGCAATTCAATAGGAGATAGAAAATGAAAGCTCTTTTGATCCCCGTTCTGCTGGCCTTGGTGTTGATCCTGGCTATTGGATGCAGTGCCCCAGCTGATGCTAGTGGCCCTTACCTGGTCAAAAACCTGACCCTAACTACATCCCGAACCTTTGTGGCGCTTCAGGACAGCCTATCATCTACCACAAAGAAGACAGCCTATGTATTGGCACTTGAGGATGATCTTGAGGTCACTGCTTGGAGATATAATATATCAGCGGCTGCAAGAGAATGGGTACTTGTCTTTCCTGGTGCTTCTTTCATCATAGCTGCTTTTTCTGATTCAGTGATGATCTGTCCCACTGGCTACGTGCTTCCTGTTGAGGGTGAATTTGATGCCTTGACCATCAAGGGCACAGTCTCAGGTGGCGCCTGTCAGGTTCAAGCGTACAAATAGGAGCTATTGAAATGAGAAAGCTGACCACTGCCCTGCTGCTGCTCATGTCTATCCTGCTGCTGGGAGCGGTAAAGCCTGAAGGGCTGCACAAGATAGGAAAGCAGCCTATCAGTGATGGGTTATTCCCCATCAATCCTGGTGGCATTTCTTCAAAGATTTATATGCCCAGTTTCCCGCTGTACACCGCTCACAACTTTGGCACCACTCCTTCGGGAACTGCTGAAGAAAAAAACCAGTATTATCGGGACCAAGCGGCGTATGATATCTTGCTGTACCAAACATGGACGTTGGTTGATGCAGATGGCCCTCAAGCGGCAACTCTTGATTCTATCAGATTTTATAACCCCAATATTCTAATTTATTCCTATCTGAATAATCATGCTCTACGATGGGATTTTGATGGTCAAGGTGGATATAGGCAGGCCCTATATGATGAGGTTGTTGCAAATGATTACTTCCTACATGACACGGCACAAACCTCGCCCCTGCAAAATGGTACCTTCAGTTCATGGATACACCAGAAAGATATCATAACAGCTGAGGTTATCACCAGAAATTATCTTGAGGGTGTTGCTGCTAGTCCTTCTTTCGCCCCCAGGACGGGTTTCTATTTGGATTTCATTGAGTGGCCGGATCTGGCAGGCTGGCCGTGTCCAGGAGGTAACTGCTCCCTCACGGCAGATATTGACCGAGATGGAACGGAATACGGAGTTGACCCTCAGGAACAGCCGATGTTAATGGCGCACGAGGAATCCTTAGTCACTCAACTAGAAAGAGGGCTCACTTCATATTATGATGGCAAGGTGGTTCTGGGCGGGAATGGCTATGGATACAAAGACCCGATAGCAGGATTCTTGGACCTTGCAATTATAGAAAGTTTCACCTACCTGGAAACTAAAAATCTAGGGTTTTGGGAAGCCAAATTGAATGTATATCACAAGCGGCTGAATCACTCCAGGGTTGATTATCCAGCTGTTATACTGATGGCAAATCACAACTATGGTTCTGTCGATACCACTTCTTTTTATGTAGGTGAGGCGCTGTCGATGCTATGTTTGGGATCGTTTACTTTTTTACCCTATTTACCTAGAGCCCCAATACGCAACCTAACACATGATTTTGGCAGGCCCCTTGGGGACGCCACTATTACAGACCAGGGCGACAGCTGGGCAATTGCTACCAGGGAATTTGAGCATGGATATGCAAGTCTACGAGTTCCGATAACGGGCACTAGTCGGCAAATCACAAAAGACTGGCGGTATCTGATAGTAAAGACGCCAGCGACAGTAAAGGCAGACACCTTGAGCAGGGGCGGCGAGTGGCCCCGACAAGACGGCTTCACAGAATACACCGTGGCGATATCTTCTGATCCCGTTTATCAAGACCCGGATTCGTTGGCAGTGAATGGCGGGCCGTATGACTACATAGCAAACCTCGACAATTCAGAATTTTTACGGGGGATGGTCGCAAACTTTGACGCCAATATGCAGACCCAATCAACCACCATTGAACACCTCAACCATTTTGGTGCTGGGGCTGCCGATTACTGGAACCATTTATGGAAAGATTATTATATGCATTGGTTTCCGATGGATGACCTCCCAGAATTTACTAAACCGGGCTGTGAGGTTTTGTATGCAGAATATTCTTTTTACTGGCGGAACAATGCCAGGGTCATCGCTGCCAATGATACCATGTTTGTGATCGGGGGCACCAGATCGGATCTTAATTGGTATGACGCCGGGTGGGATGGATGCAGCCTGAACTATATGGATGTGGGAAATACAACTCCATGGCCATCGGCCCCCAGGACCTGGGTTGGTCTTGATGCTGTTTCCTCTTTGGATTATGCAGACCATATGTTTGCCACTGATTTAACAACTGTTAGTAATGATCCATATACAGGGAGCCTGATGCCCTGGGCCCAGACTGTAGCTGATGGCGGTCCCAATGGCGGTCTTTGGTTCACTGGAATGAGAATCAGTGGGTCAGATTACAACAGGGCCATCAATGGTATTCTTTCTACCGATTCAGGAGCAAAGCGGCCAAGGCTGTTGATGAAATACAAGGTTGATCGGTGACCGTAAAAACTGGAGATTGATAATGGCTGATTTCATTCCTTTTAACGTCTCTGTGTTTCGGGGCGATGGAAGAGCAATCCAATTCAGGGGATGGAATGTGGGTGGTGTGCCTACTGATATAACGTCATGGACAATTTTCCATACAGCAAAAAAACGGATAGAAGATTCAGATAATGATGCCTTGATAATGAGAGACAGTGTGAATGACCCAACAGCCATTGTTAAATACGATAGTGATGCTCATGGATTCCCTGACAGCTTCACAGTGAATTATCTTCCTGCTGATACTACGGACATGAATCCCAGGGATTACGAGCAGGACGTTCAAATTATTCAGGGGTCAGGAGCCCCCAGAACTTATGCTTTCGGAACGCTGAATATTAAAGGCGATGTTACCAGAAGGATCACAACTGCATGAATTACAGTGTGACAATAGGTGAGCTTTCTTACTCAGTTTCGATTGATGAGATCATCCATTCTGTCACGATCACTGATGATATCCTTGGGGTCACTGTTGATGAATTAGCCTTTGATGTGTCTGTCATAGAATCGGCCTATGATGTCTCAATAGATGAGCCACAATTTTCGGTGACGATTGAAGAAATTATCTATCAAGTCACCCTTGAGGCCGGTGGTGGAACAACAGTCATTGGAGGCGGGGCATTGCCAGAATATATCAACCTCCAAGCTACGGGCCTTGCAGAAGGTGATAGGCACCTTACCGGCCCTGGCCAATGGGATACATCCAAAATGATTGTGAAGGAAATAAGGATCTGGACTGCCAGTATAG
>Ga0307377_10006728_pt1 | contig 12001 bp, 11 predicted proteins | sample TR3MG_FD_202535 | JGI IMG/M metagenome (GOLD analysis project Ga0307377, IMG submission 202535) | Soil microbial communities from Risofladan, Vaasa, Finland - TR-3 | ecosystem: Environmental > Terrestrial > Soil > Coastal area > Acid sulfate soil | place: Finland: Risofladan, Vaasa | collected...
GAAATGAATGATTTTCTGTATGTCCAGCACGGCAATCGGATCAACACCGGCGAACGGTTCATCCAGCAGTATGAAGCGCGGGTCGGTCGCCAGGGCGCGGGCAATTTCGACGCGCCGCCGTTCGCCACCCGACAGGCTGATGGCGGGGTTGTCGCGAATATGGGTGATGTGCAGGTCTTCCAGCAGTTTGTCCAGATTGTTTTTCAGGCCATCACCGGTCTGACCCTGTAGTTCCAGCACTGCCTGGATGTTTTGCGATACCGTCAGGCGGCGAAAGATCGATGCTTCCTGCGGCAGATAACCAAGTCCCAGGCGGGCGCGGCGGTGTATCGGCAGATGGGTGATATTCTGTTCGTCGATAAAGATCTGTCCGCCATCGGCTGCAATCAGTCCGACGATCATGTAGAAAGCGGTGGTTTTCCCCGCGCCGTTCGGGCCGAGCAGCCCAACCACTTCACCGCTCTTTACCGACAACGAGGCATCGTGCACCACGGTGCGCGAGGCGTATTTTTTCTTCAGGCCGACTGCACGCAGTTCACTCATTTTGTTTGGCAGGAATGGTAACAGGCGTGACGGGTAGCACGCCCGATGCGGGTGGGGGTGTCATATTGTTCTTGGGTTGCAGCACAGCACGGACCCGTTCCGTTGAATCATTATTTTGGTTTGCATCATTGCTGTTCACTTTAAAAATTTCGGTCCTGGTGTTGTAGACAATATGATTGCCGCTGACCTCATCAAGGTTGCGCTTCAGGCGTGCCTTTCCGTAAAGGTTTACAATTCCGGTGCGCATGTCATATTCGATCTGTTCCCCGTAACCCTCCACGTAACCCTCCAAACTTTCGCGCTTCTGCCGGAACTCCGCAGTATTGCCGTACGCGATGGCGTGCTGGAAACCTTCCTTGTCCTGCGTGACGATGATCTTGTCGCCGCGTATCAACAGCGTTCCCTGCGACAACTGCACATTGCCGATGAAAGTGCTGATTTGGTGTGCATCATCCATTATCACCTGATCGGCCTCAACATGTACCGGCTGCGCGCTGTCCGCACTGGCTGCAAGGCAGGATGGCGCCAAAAGCTGCAGAACAAACGGCAGCAACAGGATAGCCAAGGATAACTTACGGTTTGTTCGGTACATATTCGCTTCTAACCTGGGAGAGCAATTTCAGGATGCGTGTCTTGCTGTCCAATTCCATGCCTATCGCATGCACGATGTTGTTTGGGTCGACGATCGTTACCGCGCGGTCTGTATCAGCCAGATCTTGATTCGGGGAGATATGCAGATACTGGGTTTGCATTGTCATTTGACCCTGCTGTGCGTTCGCTGCACGCAACACTTCGACGTTGTCGCGCAGATACATATCTTCGCCTTTGCTGGAAATCGTGCCATGTTCCGCAGTGATGTGAATATCCGGCTTTCCGGGGGATAACATGGTTATACGGGGATTATCGACAGTCGTACTGTCGTCATCCGGGTAATGCATCAATTTTGTCGCCGCCATGATGAAATCGGGTAGACCCTGTTCGTTCAGATTGGTCGCGGAAAAGTTTTCCATGACCGCATCCGGGTCGTGGTTTTTGCTTTCCGGCTTGGCCGGTCCGGGCAACGCCTGCTGGTTCAGCCAGTAGGTGGCGGACAGCAAACCAAGCAAGGGTAACAGCGGCAGCCAGGGACGGACACGGGAGGCAAGAGTCATTGTAAATAGGGGGCGAGTTGGGCGTCCAGCGTGCCCTGTGCGGACATGATTAATTCGCAGGCTTCACGCACCGCGCCATGCCCGCCACCGCGCTGGGTGACATAGTGTGAATTTGTGCGCACCAGCAGCGGGGACTCGGGGACACTGATCGCCAGACCGACATGGCGCATCACCCTGAGATCGACCACATCGTCGCCCATATAGGCGGCGGCATCACGAGACAGCTTGAGTTTGCCGAGCAGGCCGATCATCACTTCGAGTTTGTTTTCCACGCCCTGGTACAGATGCGTGATGCCAAGGTTTTTGGCGCGCGCTTCGACGCAACGCGAAGTCCGGCCGGTGATGATGGCGACTTCCACTCCGCTGGCGCGCAGCATTTTCAGCCCGTGCCCGTCCAATGAATTAAAACGTTTGAATTCCTCTCCGGAATCGGAGAAGAACAAGCCTCCATCGGTCATCACGCCATCGACATCGAAAGCGACCAGGCGTATCAATCTTGAACGGCTTAACAGCATTTATTTCCCCCAACCAAATAACAGATCTGCGCCTTGAATAACGGGTGCAAGTTTAAGGATAGCACCTGTTCCCCGCGTGTGTGCTGCAACCGGCTAATTGCCTAGATTACCTTGGCATGCAACAGGTCGTGCATATTGAGCGCGCCGACCAGTTTGTTCTGTTCATCCACGACCAGCATCTGGCTGATGTTGAATTGCTCCATCATTTGCACCGCCTCGACTGCCAGGCTTTCCGGGTTGATCCGGCGCGGATTGGCGGACATCACGCTGCGTATCGGTGTGGCGTTGAAATCCAGTTTTCTGGCAAGCGTGCGGCGCAGATCCCCGTCGGTGTATATGCCCAGCACGTGCTGTCCGGCATCCACGATGGCGGTCATGCCCACGCCTTTTCTTGATATTTCCAGAATCGCGTCGCCCAGCGTCGCGTCCAAACTTACCATGGGCAGACGATCGCCGATGCGCATGATGTCGCTCACCCGGGTGAGCAGGCGCCGCCCCAGGCTGCCCCCGGGATGAGAGCTGGCAAAATCTTCCGCGCCGAAACCCTTTGCATCCAGCAATGCCACCGCCAGCGCGTCGCCCAGCGCCAATGCCGCGGTGGTGCTGGCCGTGGGCGCCAAGCCCATCGGGCAAGCCTCCTTGTCCACCGCGGCATTGAGATGAACATCGGAAACCCTGGCCAGGCTGGAGGAGGGATTTCCGGTCATGCTGATGAGTTTTGCACCCCGGCGCTTGATCACCGGCACGATGGTCATGAGTTCCTGGCTTTCACCGGAATAGGACAGCGCGATGATCACATCCTCGCTGGTGATCATGCCCAGGTCGCCGTGGCTGGCTTCGCCCGGATGCACAAAGTAGGCCGGCGTCCCGGTGCTGGACAGGGTTGCGGCTATCTTGCGCGCGATGTGTCCTGATTTCCCCATGCCGCTTACGATAACTCGGCCTTCACAGCGCAACACGACATCCAGCGCGCTCAAAAAAGTTTGATCAAGACGCACGCTCAGCGCCTGCACTGCAGCGGCTTCGATGTTCAACACCTCGCGGGCCAGTGCAAGCGCGTGGGGCATGGCGGATAGAGTTTTATTCATATGCGACGGATTATAGCAGCGCGCCCGATTCGCAGAGAAATTTTGCCTGCAGGATTGGCCAAGGAAGTTTTGAAAGCGCGCGCAACTTAGTGCATTATCCGCACATGCTGACAATGTTTGAACACGCACATGACTAACTCATTGCAACTCGTGCTGATCCTGCTTGCAGTCGCCGTGGGCGTGGTCGTGCTGTGCCGAATCCTGAAGTTGCCGGCGATGCTGGGCTATCTGCTGGTAGGCATCCTGATCGGGCCCCATGCGCTGGGCTGGATACCCGATGCACCGGAAACCCGCCATCTGGCTGATTTCGGCGTGGTGTTCCTGATGTTCAGCATCGGACTGGAATTCAGCCTGGCGCGGTTGCGCAGCATGCAGCGGCTGGTATTCGGCCTGGGCACCGCGCAGGTGGTCGCCACCATCCTGCTGGTCATGCTGTCCTCGCTGTTTTTCGGTCTCGACTGGCGCGCCGGCTTGGCTCTGGGCGGAGTGCTGGCGATGTCATCCACCGCGATCGTCAGCAAGATGCTGGTCGAGCGGGCCGAATTGAGTACGCCACACGGCCAGAAAATCATGGGCGTGCTGCTGTTTCAGGATTTGGCCGTGGTACCGCTGATCATTATCATCCCTGCACTCGCCAGCAGCGGCGGGCATCTGTATTCCACGCTAGGTTTGGCGCTGCTCAAAGCGGCGCTGGTATTGTCCGCCTTGCTGATTTTCGGCCAGCGGTTGCTGCGCCCGTGGTTCCATCTGGTCGCGATGCAGAAATCATCCGAGCTGTTCATGCTCAACGTCCTGCTGTTCACGCTGGGTCTGGCCTATGTTACCGAACTGGCCGGACTGTCGATGGCACTGGGTGCATTCGTCGCCGGGATGCTGATCTCAGAAACCGAGTATCGCTATCAGGTTGAGGAGGACATCAAGCCGTTTCGCGATGTGCTGCTCGGTTTGTTCTTCGTCACCATCGGCATGCTGCTCGACCTGCATCATGTGATCACGGGAATCGGCTGGGTGTTGCTGGTACTGCTTATCCTGCTGCCGTTCAAGGCCGCTGTGGTGACGCTGCTGGCGCGCGCGTTCTCGGGCGACTGGGGCGCATCGATACGCAGCGGCCTGGGATTGGCTCAAGCCGGCGAATTCGGTTTTGTGCTGCTGACGCTGGCAGGCGGCGTGAATCTGTTGCCTGCGGAAGTGATGCAGAACGTGCTGGCGGCGATGCTGATTTCGATGCTGGGGGCGCCATTCCTGATAGAGCATGCCGAGGCCATCGTGCGGCGGATATCCCCGTCGGCATGGATGGACCGGGCGCTGCAGATACACCAGATCGCGGTGAAAACCATGGCCACCGACGCACACATCATCATTTGCGGCTTCGGCCGCAGCGGGCAGGCGCTGTCGCGCTTCCTGGCACAGGAAAACATCCGCTTCATTGCGCTTGATCTCGATCCGCGCCGGGTGCACGATGCCGTGGCCGCCGGCGGTAGCGTGGTTTACGGCGACGCGGGCAAGCGCGAGGTGCTGGTGGCCGCCGGACTGAAACGCGCAAAAACCCTGGTCATCACTTACGACGACAAGCACTCCGCGCTCAAGATATTGCACCATGTGAACCAGATGCGCCCGGAGCTGCCGGTGGTGGTGCGCACCGCCGACGATACTTACATCGAAGAACTCAAAAAGGCCGGCGCAGCCGAAGTGGTTGCCGAAGTGACGGAAGGCAGCGTGATGTTGGCCTCGCAGGCGCTGCTGTTGTCCGGCGTGCCGCTGAGCCGTGTGATACGCCGCGTCCAGGAAAATCGCGCCGGCCGTTATGCGGCGTTCAACGGCTATTTCCGCACTGCCCCGATCGAGGAAGATGTTGCCGGCGACAGTTTGCAGTCGCGATTCCTGAGTGTGCGGCTCAAGGACGATTCCATTGCGGTGGGCAGAAAACTGGGCGAGCTTGGCCTGGCCGAATTGAACGTCGAGGTGAATGCCGTGCGCCGGCGCAATGTGCACGGAGCGCAACCGAGCGAGGATATGCTGCTTCAGAGCGGCGACATCCTGGTACTGCTCGGATTGCAGGAAGCGTTGCAGGCTGCCGAGTCGCTGCTGCACAAGGGTCAATAATCATAGGGCAAAAAAAGCCCGCTGCGAACAGCGGGCTTGTGTCACGCCGGGTTATAGATTAGTAGCCCATGCACACCGTATAGGTCTGGTCGTCGATTATGTTGGCAGTTGGAGTTGGTGCTGGTGGTGAAGGATTGGTGCCGCCGGATACCATCAACGAACCGGTAGCGGTATTGCCGTCATCCAGCGTGGTATCAAGCTGTTTGGCGAACTTGCCGGGTATGGCATCGGAACAAACAATATAGGTTCCGACCATTCCGGTGATGGGTTTGTTCGCCAAGGAATTGGTTACACCGATTTTTCCGCCAACCGCATTGCGTGGGATGTAGTCCGATGACGTTATGTCAGTCGAACCAGGACCAAAACCGGCCATACGGATGTGCTGCCAGAACAAATAGCTTTCATCGCCTTGGTTCGTAGAGTTCCATGCCCCTTCAATGATACCGTTCCCAGGCGTTTGTTGTCCAGCGACAGCGACCGCTTGCACGGCGCTGGCACCGAGGTGTACCGCGACATTGGCATCATCGCCGGGCAAGGCCTTGTATTTGTCCTGGTAGCCGTAGATGTAGATCGGCACGTTCTTGAAATCGGTCGCGAGATTTTTCACCTTTGCGCTGTTGATCAGTTCCTGGCCTTTCAGCACGCCGCCGAGCAGCAGGCCGATGATCACCAGCACGATGGCGATTTCGATCAGGGTAAAGCCGGATTGGTTGCGTTTCATTGTGTTAACCTCCTGTTTGTTGTTGCGGTGCAAACTCTTATGCAATTGCTGTGCCAATGCTACACAAGTAATCTGATGCTGTCATCCTGTGTCGCTGAAAGAAAACAAAATCAAGCAACTGGAATAAATCAATTTTATGGTGGTTGGGATGCATGGCATTGGTAATGGTCGAGATTGCGGCCTGATCCGGGTTGTATTGACGAGATATTGACAGGGCGGTGCCGAAATGCTGACGCAGCATATTTTGAAATATTTGCATAACAGCCGCTGGTTGCTGCTGGCTATGCTGTGGCTGTTGCACGCTGCGCTGCTGCTCGGGGTGGACAGCCCGTGGGTGCATCCGCTGTTGCTTACCCACTTTGGCCTGTTCCTGCTCTGGCAGCCGTTGTGGCGCGGCGAGCGCAGGGTCGGGTTTAGCGCATTCCTGCTCATCGTGCTGGTCGCGGTGGCCGAGATTCTCTTGTTGAGCTGGTGGACAGTCGCACTCTGGCTGACAGGGATATTCGGCCTGGTCGGCGCGCGCATATTCGTGTTTCGCGACCGTAGGGCGCGCCTGCTGTATCTGGCGGTGATGGTCTACCTGCTTGCGGTGCTGTTGCTGTGGGTGGTGCCCCATTTGTTTGCCGCACAAGCCACCATCGAAGTTGGGCATACCCTGATCAAGTATGTGTTGCCGTTTCTGCTGCTGGGTATCACGGTCCTTCCGGTCAGCAAGGAAGTGGACGACAGTACCCGGACGGTGGACTTCATCTATACCCTGTTGCTGTTCATGCTGCTGACCCTGGTCGTGCTGGGCAGCCTTGCCTTCATGACGCTGGGGCGGCTGGATTATCAGGGGGCGCTGTTGCGCACCTTGTTCCTGATCGGGTTCATATTGCTGGCGTTCGGCGTGCTGTGGAATCCGCGCTTTGGATTCAGCGGCTTGCAGGCGGTGTTTTCGCGTTATCTGTTGAATGTCGGCACGCCGTTTGAAAGTTGGCTGGCAGAATTGACCGAGGCGGTTCAGCGCGAGCCCGATGCCGCTGCCTATTTGCAACGGGCGGTCACCCTGCTGGAAGATTTTCCGTGGTTGTCGGGCCTATCCTGGCAATCGCCCGATTCCATCGGGCAGCGTGGACAAATCAGCGAACATGCTGCCGTGGTGGAGGAACACGGTTTGAAAATGACGCTTTATGCCAGACAGGCGCTCAATCCTACCCTGCTGCTGCACATACACCTGCTGGTGCAAGTGATTGCTCATCTTTACCAGTCGAAACAACGCGAACAGACCCTGCGCGACATCACGCGTTTACAGGCCGTGTACGAGACCGGGTCGCGCCTCACCCACGACCTGAAGAACATGCTGCAATCGCTGCTTTCGCTTACCGCTCTTGCACAAAGCCGCGAAAGCAGGGCACAACAGCTGTTGCAACAGCAACTCCCGTTGCTCACCCAGCGCATCGAGGCAACATTGGTCAAGTTGCAGCAGCCGGAAACGGAACGGGAATCCGCCCAGCTTGCCCTGAATGCATGGTGGAGCGGCTTGCGACTGCGCAACCCGTATCAGCCAATACGCTGGCATGCACCCGAAGGATTGCCGGATAACAATATTCCGGTTGCGATGTTCGATTGTGTGGTCGACAACCTGATCGACAACGCACTGAGAAAACGCCAGGACGAACCCGATATTGCCATTTCGCTCGAAATCCAGCTCAAACCGCTGCGCATAACCGTCTGCGACAGCGGCGTCGCGATACCGGATAATGTTGCCGGGAAACTGCTGCGCGGCGTCATCGTCTCCGAACACGGTTTTGGAATAGGGTTATATCAAGCCTCGCGATGGGCCGAACAGCTGGGCTATCGTTTGGCGCTGATCGATAACCGGCCCGGGAATGTGTGTTTCGAGTTGCGGGATACCGGGAGAAAATGAATACCGGCTGCGATTCTAGCGGCTAATAAATCCCCTTATGTGATAAGCTCGGGGCCGTTGCAATTTATGTTAGATTTCGTTTCATGTCTTCCAATCCTGCTTCTTTTCTCGCTGGCACATTGTTGCGCCAGGAAGTACTTGATCTGCACGCTTATCATGTGCCGGACAGCTCCGGCTACATCAAGCTGGATGCGATGGAGAACCCCTATCTGGTCCCCCCCGCATTGCGCGCCGAAATCGCCGAGGCGGTTGCATCTGCCGCCATCAACCGCTATCCCGATCCGGGCGCCGCACCACTCAAGGAAAAAATCCGTGCCGCGATCAGCTTGCCGCATGGAATGGAGCTGCTGCTCGGCAATGGCTCGGATGAACTGATCCAGTTGCTGGCTCTGGCGCTCAATAAACCCGGTGCCACCCTGTTGAGCGTTGAGCCGTCGTTCGTGATGTACAGGATGATCGCGATTTTCACCGGGATGCGTTATGTGGGCGTGCCCCTGTTGTCAAATTCAGGCGTGTCAAATTCCGGGACGCCAAATTCCCGCGCCGGTGATTTTTCGCTGGATTTGCCCGCGACGCTGGAGGCGATCCGCCGCGAACAACCTGCACTGGTATTTCTGGCTTACCCGAACAATCCCACCGGCAATTTGTTCCCGGCTGAAGCTGTGGCACAGGTCATCGAGGCATCGCCCGGCCTGGTCGTGCTGGACGAGGCTTATTATGCTTTTGCCAGCGACAGTTTTATTCCGCACTTGGCGAATTATCCGAACCTGCTGGTGATGCGCACCTTTTCCAAGCTTGGGATGGCCGGATTGCGCCTCGGTTTTCTTGCCGGCAGCGCGGCCTGGCTGGGGCAGTTGGAAAAGCTGCGCTTGCCGTATAATGTCGGCGTATTGCCGCAGGTGGTGGCCGGAAAGCTGCTGGCGCATCACGAGATACTGTTGCAGCAAGCGCAACAAATCAAGCATGACCGGGAAAAGTTGTACCGGCAGTTGCATGAAATTGCAGGCGTGCAGGTTTATCCGAGCGAGGCGAACTTTTTGTTGTTCCGTGTGGCAAATGCGACGGCGGTGTTTAACGGGCTTAAGCAGCGCGGTGTGCTGATCAAGAACCTGCATGGCGGACACCCGATGCTGCAGAACTGCCTGCGTGTGACGGTGGGTACACCGGAAGAAAACGAGCGATTCGTACATGCGTTGCAGGAGAGTCTGCACAATGAATAGCGAGTTTCGGCGGTGACTAACCTTCAGGTTATGTCGGAACCAAAACGAACGGTTTGTGTTCGCACTAAAAGAAAGTATTGATAAGGTAAAGTGAGTTTCAGTGCGGACTTGCCCTCGAGGTTGGTCAAAGTTAAAACGAACGATTCAGGTAAGCATTGCAGGATACAATTACTCAACCCCGCATTAGGATCAAATCATGCGCAGCACGAAAGTCTCACGCAACACCCTGGAAACCCGGATCAATGTCGAATTGAATCTGGACGGCAGCGGCAAGGCCAAGTTTGATACCGGACTGCCGTTTCTCGATCACATGCTCGACCAGATTGCCCGACATGGTTTGCTGGATTTGAATATTCTGGCCAAGGGGGATTTGCACATCGATGCGCATCACACCGTCGAGGATATTGGCATCACCATGGGCCAGGCATTCAATCAGGCGGTCGGCGACAAGAAAGGTTTGCGCCGCTACGGCCATGCTTACATTCCGCTGGATGAGGCCTTGTCACGCGTGGTGGTGGATCTGTCCGGCCGGCCGGGTCTGGTGTTCAATTGCGAATTCGTACGCGGCAATGTTGGCCAATTTGATGTGGATCTGATCAAGGAGTTTTTTCAGGGGTTCGTTAACCATGCCCTGGTGACGGTGCATGTCGATAATCTGGCGGGAGACAACGCACACCATCAAGCCGAGACCATATTCAAGGCATTTGGCCGCGCGTTGCGCATGGCGCTGGAACTGGATCCGCGTATGGCCGGCGTGATGCCTTCAACCAAGGGAACGCTATAAAACCATTATGGGAACCAAGGTTGATGTTGCGGTAGTCGATTACGGCATGGGCAACTTGCGCTCGGTCGAGCAGGCATTGCGCAAAGTTGCTCCTGCTGCGGAAATTATCGTCACAGATGATGCCGACACGATTGCAAATGCCGGCCGCGTGGTGTTTCCCGGGCAAGGCGCGATGCCCGACTGTATGCGCGAACTGGATGCGCGCGGTTTGCGTGATGCCGTTTTGCTGGCTGCACAAAGCAAGCCTTTTCTCGGGATATGCATTGGATTGCAAATGCTGTTTGAACACAGTGCCGAAGGCAATATTGCCGGGCTGGGGATATTGCACGGGGAAGTGGTGCACTTTGCCAACAATATGCGTGATCCGCAGGGCAACAAACTCAAGGTGCCGCACATGGGCTGGAACCAGGTGCATCATGTGCAGCATCCTCTGTGGAATGGTATAGAACAGGATGCGCGCTTTTATTTCGTGCATAGCTACTATGTGCAGACTCAGGATACCTCATTGGTACAGGCGACCAGCCAATATCCCCAATCGTTTGTCTGCGCGGTGGCAAAGGAGAATTTGTTTGCGGTGCAATTCCATCCGGAAAAGAGCCAGGCCGACGGACTTAAACTGCTGCAAAACTTTGTGCAATGGAAACCATAATTTTTAACTTACTCCCATGCTTATTATTCCCGCGATAGATTTGAAAGACGGTCACTGTGTGCGACTCAAACAAGGTGTGATGGAAGGTGCCACGGTATTTTCCGAGGACCCTGCCGCAATGGCAAGACACTGGCAGGCGCAAGGCGCGCGGCGCCTGCATCTGGTCGATCTGAACGGCGCATTTGCCGGCAAGCCCAAGAACGAAGCTGTCGTGCGCAGCATCGTGGAAGCGGTCGGAATGGATATTCCGGTGCAACTCGGCGGAGGTATTCGTGACCTGGAAACCATCGAGCGTTATCTCGACATCGGTGTGACTTACATCATCATCGGCACCGCAGCCGTGAAAGTGCCCGGTTTCCTGCATGAAGCCTGCGATGCCTTTCCCGGACACATCATGGTCGGTTTGGATGCCAAGGGCGGCAAGGTGGCCGTGGATGGCTGGTCAAAACTGACCGGACATGACGTGGCCGATCTGGCGCAACGATTTGAAGGATATGGCGTGGAAGCGGTTATCTACACCGATATCGGCCGTGACGGCATGTTGTCGGGTGTGAACATTCCGGCCACCGTTGAATTGGCCAGCCCGCTGCATGTGCCGGTAATTGCCAGCGGCGGAATCACGAATCTGGGTGATGTGCGCGCGTTATGCGCGGTGCAGTCCGAGGGTATCACCGGCGCAATAACCGGGCGTGCGATATATGAAGGTACGCTGGATTTCAAGGCGGCACAGACGCTGGCGGACGAATTGACAGCCGCCCCCTGAACCATGCTGGCCAAACGAATTATTCCCTGTCTCGACGTGACCGCAGGCCGCGTTGTCAAAGGCGTGAGTTTTGTAGAACTGCGCGACGCCGGCGACCCGGTAGAGATCGCGCGCCGTTATGACGAGCAGGGTGCCGACGAGCTGACCTTCCTCGATATCACTGCCAGCTCTGACGACAGGGGGATTATTTTCCGCATGATAGAACAGGTCGCCTCCCAGGTATTCATTCCGCTGACGGTAGGCGGGGGAGTGCGTCAAGTGAGCGATGTGCGCAATTTGCTGAATGCCGGTGCAGACAAGGTCAGTATCAATACTTCCGCGGTACTCAATCCGCAATTGGTCGCCGATGCCGCCGGAAGATATGGTTCGCAGTGCATCGTGGTGGCGATAGACGCCAAACAGACGGGCCCGGCCCGCTGGGAAGTCTTCACTCACGGCGGACGCACTGCCACAGGCCTGGATGCCGTGGCCTGGGCGAAAAAAATGCAGGACTTGGGCGCGGGTGAAATCCTGCTGACCAGCATGGACAAGGACGGGCAGAAAACCGGTTTTGAT
>Ga0307377_10006732_pt1 | contig 11997 bp, 10 predicted proteins | sample TR3MG_FD_202535 | JGI IMG/M metagenome (GOLD analysis project Ga0307377, IMG submission 202535) | Soil microbial communities from Risofladan, Vaasa, Finland - TR-3 | ecosystem: Environmental > Terrestrial > Soil > Coastal area > Acid sulfate soil | place: Finland: Risofladan, Vaasa | collected...
CTGGGATTCTGTAAAGAGATTTTCTCCGACAGAATATAACGGCATGGAAGTAAATGGAGTTAACCCATGCAGTGAACAGGCGCTTGAGGATTACGGAAACTGCTGTCTTGGGAATATCAACCTTTCCCCATTTGTAAAAAATGCATTTACAGAACATGCTTCCATTGATTGGGAAAACCTGGAGAAAGCATTCCAGTATTCTGTACGCTTCTTAGATAATGTGCTTGATTACAACATGAAAAAGCACCCACTTAGTTTCCAAACAAAAGCCTCCACTAGCTCAAGGCGTATTGGAGTTGGATTTACAGGTTTTGGGGACATGTTGACGAAGCTTAATATTAAATACGATACCGACGAAGGCGTTGAGTTCGCAGATAAGATGTTTGAACACATCAAAAATACTGTTTATGAGGCAAGTACAGATCTTGCTTCTGAAAAGGGCAGTTTTCCTATGTTTGATCTCGACACGCACCTATCAAGTCCGTTCCTAGATACAATTGACGGGCGGATAGTCGAAAAGATTAAAGTACAAGGCCTTAGAAATGCTTGTATATTGACAGTACCTCCTGTAGGTAGTGGCTCAGTTCTTGCTGGAACAACTAGCGGAGTTGAACCTGCGTTCGCACTATCTTACTACAGGCACTCCAAATCTCTTTCAAAAGAAGAATTTAAAGTCCATCACCCACTTGTAACTGAATATATGGAAAAGTTTGATATTCAAGACGATAGCGAAATACCTAATACATTTGTAACATCTCACGAAATAAAGCCTGAGATGAGAGTTCGCATGCAGGCAGCAATTCAAAAACATATAGACTCGTGTATTTCAAGCACAGTTAATTTACCTTCTGACATTACATTAGAAGAAGTAGAAAAGATTTATTTCCTTGCTTGGAAACTCGGCTGTAAGGGTATTACAGTTTACAGAGAGGGGTCCAGAGAAGGGATATTGGTTACAGAAGAAGAGGCCAAATCCCAACAGCAAGATAAAGATGCAAAAAATCTTCCGACCCAGACCCAGGACGAAGGGATGAACAAAACCCATCACCCCAACCCCATCTCATCCCTTCGTTCATCCTCTAGTGAAGAAGTTAAACCTATAAAAAGACCACAGTGTCTTCAGGGTTTCACAGAGGTTATTAAGACAGGGTACGGAAATCTATACGTAACAGTTAACACATTTGAGGAAAAACCTATTGAAGTGTTTGTTCAGATAGGGAAATCAGGGTATTCAACAATGGCTGATGCTGAGGCAACAGGAAGGCTGGTATCGCTTGCCCTTAGATCAGGAATAGCTGTAGAAGACGTGGTTGAGCAGCTAGAGGGCATTGGGGGATCTTCTCCGGTTTTCTCAGAGGGCAAGTTGGTTATGTCCATCCCAGATGCAGTGGCTACTGTATTGAAAAGGCATTTTGTAGGAGCTGGTGTGAATGAGCAATCTACAAAGCAGCCCGCAAAAAGAGCTATGGATTTAAATCTGGAACGATGCCCGGATTGTGGAGACCGCGCTCTGGCATTTGAACAGGGATGCATGACTTGCAGGAGCTGTGGATATTCTAAATGTGATTAACACAAGAAAGAAAATAACAAATTAAGAAAAAGGCCCTGCTCACAAAAGAGTTTGGGCCTTTTTTTACGTAAAAGAATAAAGGAAACTTGCTCAGAGCAAGTGAGAAAGTAAGGTTAAAATGAGAAGATAATGGCAAAGCAAAAAAAGGGAAGCATAATATCCGGCATCTTCTGGATGTTCTTAATATCTATCTTACTATTCTGGCTGCCGGGATTTGGACCGTTAATCGCTGGAATCGTTGGCGGTAAGAAGGCAGGCGGTATTTCAAATGCAATAATAGCTGTCTTTTTGCCGGCAATCGTACTTGGTGTATTACTGTTATTCTTTACATCCGCTCTCACCGGTGCGCCAATTATTGGGTTTGTAGCAGGAGCCGGAAGCTTTATCCTCGTTATATCAAATGTGGGACCGCTTTTAATTGGGGCAATTATAGGTGGAATTCTTGATTGATTCCAATAACAGAAATCACGCATTAAACCTTTTATTTAAAGTGAGTCCTGAATAAAAGGATGTTAATTCGTAGTTAGTCCAGCTTATAGAAGGAAGCTCTCTAGATGTTCCTTGATATCGGAATTGGCAAGTTTACCAAGAGCAGCCTTTTCGATCTGTCTTATTCTCTCGCGTGTTAAGTTAAACCTTTTCCCTATTTCATCCAAAGTATAAGTGCTGAGCTGATCTATTCCGAATCTCAGCCTTAGTATTTCTTCTTCTCTAGGGTTGAGCAAAGTCAAAGCCTCTCTTAACTTGTCGGTCAAATCGGATTTTGCTACCATTGAGTCTGGAATTACTGTCTCATTGTCAGCAATTGAATCGAGCAGGGTTGTTTTTTCCCCATCCAAGATAGGAGTATCTAAGCTAATTGCATCTTTAGTAGATCTCAATATTCTTTTTACAACTTCAACAGATATTCCCGATTTGCGTGATATTTCTTTCGGTGTAGGCTTTCTATCCAAGGTTTTAGCTAATACAGCATTTACCTTATAAACCCTATTGGCCTGCTCTAAAAGATAAACAGGAACTTTAATTGTTCTTGTTTGGCCCTGCAGAGCTCTTAATATTGCCTGATGAATCCACCATGAGGCATAGGTAGAAAATTTAAATCCTTTCCTGTGATCAAACCTCTCCACAGCCCGCATAAGACCCATATTGCCTTCTTGAATAAGATCGGAAAGGGGCAATCCCCTACCCATATACTTTCTAGAAATGGTGATAACTAATCTGAGATTTGCCTTAACAAATCTCTGTTTCAAATTCTTTGCATTTTCAGAGTAGACCTTAATAAATGCGGTCAGGCTTTTTATACGCTTTTGTATGATTAGACCACTTGTACCGTTTTGGCCATTATGATTACCATTAGATTTAGCTTTTAGTCCTTTTCCGTTTAACTTGGTAACAACAACACCAAGATCTCTTGACATTGATTCGCATTTTTTTATTTTAGCTGAAATCTCCACCTCCTCCTGTGCTGTAAAAAGAGGCTCTATAGACATATCTTTAAAATATACATAAAGCAGCCTAAGCTGCTCATCAGGAGTTTCGTCTGCTTTAGATTTAGTTTTTGTTCTTCTAGACTGGAAATGGCTCTCAGATTCATTATTTTGAACATAACTCTCTTTAAATTTTAAAGAACTTACATCTTGTGTTTGTTCATCAAGTTCTCCAAAATCATTTCCTGACATTGAATCATCAAAATCCTTATATTTAGTTTCCATGTCCTTTCCTTTGATTATCTAAATTATTAAAAATATCACAACTCTTAGCCATTACAGACAAAATCAAACTTAATCACTTAGAGCTATGTGTGTATATATTGCAAGCTGTTTTTAGGAACCTTTGGGGGAGGGGCACTGCACATCCTCCTAAATATATAACAATTAAAGCTAGTTATATAAGTCTCCAGCACCTATTCATGCGCTCAAACGCTACAAGTTTTTATTTATTTCTAAGCAAAAAACCTGCTTTTGACAGGTGAAAAATGTTCCAACTCCCGGTTACCGCCAATTCTATCAAATTCTTTATATTAATTCAACCTATTTTGATGCGGCATAATTTGCTGCAACTTGTTCCCAGTTTACAACACTCCAAAATGCCGAAATATAATCAGGTCTTCTATTCTGATAATTGAGATAATATGCATGTTCCCATACATCTAGCCCTAAAATAGGAGTTAGGCCGCCAGTTAATGGATTGTCTTGGTTTGGTGTGGAAGTTATAACCAAATTACCGCCTCCATCGACACATAACCATGCCCAACCGCTTCCAAAACGAGTAGCGCCGGCTTTTGCAAATTGTTCTTTAAAACCATCTAGGCTTCCAAATGCTGAATTAATTGCGTCAGACAACTCACCACTAGGATCGCCACCGCCGCTTGGGCTCATGCAAAGCCAGAACATGCTATGATTTGCATGACCACCGCCGTTATTTCTAACTGCGGTTCTTATGTCTTCAGGTATAGAATTCAAATCCTTAACTAATTCTTCTATACTTTTACTTTCTAGCTCCGGATGATTAGCCAAAGCGTTATTTAAATTATTCACGTAAGTTTGATGGTGCTTACTATGATGAATCTCCATAGTACGCGCATCAATATGGGGTTCTAATGCATTATATTCGTAAGGGAGTTGAGGTAGTTCGTAGGCCATGCTAAATCCTCCAGATATTACTTTGATATGTTATTGGGAATACAAAATTTTGAGATATGTTGGAAAACGATTTTGCAGAAAAAGGTAGCACACCCCCGTTTCCCCAACTCCTTCATTTTACCTAGAAAATCTGCATTTGTCAAAGGGAATTAGAGCCGTATCAAGGGCCAAAATGAATAATTTCGAAAGTGTATCCTATGAAACTCTTTGGAATACAGCCATTAATTTTTAATATTAGTGAATTCTATTTAAAATTCAAGCACTCAAGAGTGAGTTTAGATATTTAAAATGGATTCTTAAATTATTGCTTTTTAAGTCTAAATGTATAGTATTTTTATACTGCAACTGACATAAAATAAGACTTAAGAAGCCCGGAAGACAATCAATAGAATATCCCGATTGACAAATAATTTTTATCTGGTAATTTTACAGTCTAGTCAATATGCATATTATGGAGTCATGAAGTCCACAATGCGCTGGAAGACACAATGCAATTTTTGATACCAAAATCTACTTTGTCCGGGAATTTACAATAAGGAATTTATAATGCAGGTAACTAAAACTCTAGATTATGCAGTAAGGTCATTAACCTATATGGGGCACCAACCTGTAGAGAAACATAGCATGAAGGAGATTTCTCAAGAGCAGCATATACCACTTAATTACCTAGCTAAAATCATGCGTCGACTTGTTAAAAAGGGTTTGGTAAGATCATCAGTAGGCCCTGCTGGTGGCTATACTCTAAGAAAGCTGCCTAATGAAATAAATTTACGCGACATTTATGAGGCAATAGAAGGCGAGATTAGAATGGTCGAATGCATGGACAAAGACTCTATCTGCGCTTTATATGAGAGATGCCCTCAGCTTCCAGTATGGGATAGGATACAACTATCTATGATTAAAATTCTAGAGGACACAACTCTTGAGGATATGTTAAGAGAAAGAAAAACCGTCACTTTGAACCAGGTCAATTAAGGAGGCTTTTTAATGAGTGTTGATATAGAAAAATTAGCACAACAGGAATATAAATATGGGTTTGTAACCGATGTGGATCAGGAGATTGCCCCAGTCGGTCTCAACGAAGACGTAATCCGAATGATTTCCGCCAAAAAAGATGAACCACAGTGGCTACTAGAGTGGAGGCTAAAAGCCTATGAGAATTGGCTTACAATGAAAGAGCCCACATGGCCTAATGTGCATTATTCTCCTATAGATTATCAGTCTATAAGCTATTATGCAGCGCCAAAGAACATGCCTAAACTTGAGAGTCTGGATGATCTGGACCCTGAAATTAAAGCGGCTTACGATAAACTTGGCATTCCACTTGACGAGCAGAAAATGCTTGCCGGCGTTGCAGTAGATGCAGTATTCGACAGTGTATCTGTTATAACAACTTTTAAAAAAACCCTGGCAGAATCTGGAGTGATTTTCTGTTCAATCTCCGATGCAGTCCGCGAACATCCAGAGCTTGTAAAGAAATATTTAGGTTTTGTAGTACCTGCCAATGACAACTTTTATGCAGCACTAAATACTGCAGTATTCACAGACGGATCCTTTGTATATATACCAAAAGGTGTGCGCTGCCCTATGGAGCTTTCCACCTATTTCCGTATTAACGCAGAGAATACCGGGCAGTTCGAACGAACTCTTATTATTGCTGAAGAAGGGAGCTATGTTAGCTACCTAGAGGGCTGTACGGCGCCTAAGCGTGATGAGAACCAACTGCACGCAGCGGTAGTTGAGCTTATTGCCCATAAAGATGCAACTATCAAATATTCAACTATTCAGAACTGGTACCCTGGCGATAGCGAAGGCAAAGGTGGGATTTACAACTTTGTAACCAAGCGCGGAAGATGTGTAGGAAACAATTCTCATATCTCATGGACCCAGGTAGAGACCGGATCAGCAATCACATGGAAATACCCTAGCTGCATTCTTGAAGGCGATAACTCTGTTGGAGAATTCTACTCAGTAGCTCTTACCAACAGAAGACAGCAGGCAGATACCGGGACCAAGATGATTCATAAAGGAAAAAATACTTCCAGCACAATTATATCAAAAGGAATATCCGCGGGTTTTGGACAAAACACATATAGAGGACTGGTTGCGATTGGGAAAGACGCCAGCGGCGCACGAAACTATACTCAGTGTGACTCAATGCTAATTGGGGATAAATGCGGAGCGCATACATTCCCTTATATTGAAGTAAAGAATTCAACCGCTCAAATGGAGCATGAAGCCTCCACTTCTAAAATTGGGGAAGACCAGATTTTCTATTGCCAGCAGAGGGGCCTGTCGGCTGAAGATGCTGTGTCGTTGATCGTAAACGGTTTTTGTAAGGACGTATTTAAAGAGCTTCCGTTTGAGTTTGCGGTAGAGGCTGAGAAATTATTAAGCATCAGTCTAGAGGGTAGTGTCGGATAGATAACACCCCCAATTTGAAATCGAAATTAGATAAAGATTTATAAGGAGAAATAACATGTTGGAAATCAAGAATCTACATGTAAGTGTAGAGGATCAGGAAATCCTGAAGGGACTTAACCTTACCGTTAACAAAGGAGAAATCCATTCTATTATGGGCCCAAACGGCTCAGGGAAAAGCACTTTAGCCCAAGTCCTTGCCGGGCGTGACACATATGAAGTAACCGAAGGCGAAATTATATTTGAGGGCAAAGACCTTCTTGAGTTATCACCTGAAGACCGCGCTTGTGAAGGGATTTTCATGGCATTTCAATACCCGGTCGAGATACCCGGGGTAGCCAACACATACTTACTCAGAGAGGCGTTGAATTCAGTTCGGAAGTACCGAGGGCAAGAACCACTTAAGCACATCGAGTTTGCAAAATACGCTAAAGAAAAAATGAAAGTTATGGATATTAGCGACAACTTGTTAAAACGTGCCGTCAACCAAGGTTTTTCGGGCGGCGAGAAAAAAAGAAACGAAATATTTCAAATGCAGATACTGGAACCTAAATTTGCCATCCTTGATGAAACAGACTCAGGGCTGGACATTGATGCTCTCAAAATTGTAGCAAACGGTGTAAACGCTCTTAGAAGTCCGGAACGCGCATTTGTAGTAATCACACACTATCAAAGACTTCTTGATTATATTGTCCCTGACTTTGTTCATGTTTTGGTTGACGGAAAGATTGTAAAATCCGGCGGAAAAGAACTTGCGCTTGAGCTTGAAGACAAGGGCTACGGATGGATTGAAGAAGAAAAAACGGCAGCTAATAGTTAGGGAGAGCATGAGATGAGTATTACACTATCAGAGAAAGATAACGGATACATAGAGGGATTTGCAGGATTTGAAAAAAATGCCCCCGGCTATGAACTAGGTTGGCTGAAATCGATCCGCGAGCAGGCAATCGCTAAATTTTCAGAACTGGGATTCCCCACTCTACAGGATGAAGACTGGCGTTTTACTAATGTAGCCCCTATTGCCAGAAGCTCCTTTGAAATCTTAGAAAACGGGCACGATAAAGTCTCGGCTTCAGATCTAGCCCCTTTTCAGTTTGAAGATACGGATGTAACTGAGCTTGTTTTTGTTAACGGCCGCTATTCACAAGAGCTTTCTACACATAGTCCGTTGCCAAAAGGAGTGATTGTAAAAAATTTGGCAGAGGCAATGGTTTCCGAACAAGAAATATTACAAAACAATTTAGCAAAATATGCCGACTTTAAAGAAGAAGCTTTCACCGCACTTAACACTGCTTTTATGGAAGACGGCGGTTTCGTCTATATCCCTAAAGGCGCAATAGTCGAAACCCCAATTCATCTCCTCTACATTTCAACCGATGGTGATACCGCTTCAATTACCAATCCCAGAAATTTGATAATTGCCGAAAACAATTCTCAGGCAAATATCATCGAGCACTATGCTTCATTAGCTGACAATGTTTATCTATCAAATGTTGTTACAGAAATTGTAGTAGGCGAGAACAGTACAATTGGACACTACATGATAGAGCTTGAAAGCAAAAAGGCTTTTAATATTTCTACTCTAAGAGTACAACAGGCAAGAAGCAGCAATATACGCTCGCACTCTGTATTACTTGGAGGTTCTTTAGTGAGAAACAACGTACATCCTGTATTAGCAGGTGAAGGCTGTGATTCACTGATAAACGGACTATACATGTCTAACCATCGTCAGCATATGGACAATTACATGAAGGTAGAGCATGCAAGCCCGCATTGTGACAGCAGGCAATTATATAATGGAATTCTTGATGGTAGATCAAGAGGTGTGTTTCACGGGCGAATTATAGTTCACAAAGACGCTCAAAAAACAGATGCAAAGCAGACCAACAGAAATCTCATACTTTCTGATACCGCTCAGATTGATACAAAGCCCCAACTAGAGATATATGCAGATGACGTAAAATGTACTCACGGAGCTACAATCGGTCAGATAGATGAGAATGCTCTTTTTTACCTACGCTCAAGAGGAATTTCTGAGGAAGCCTCAAGAGATATCATCATGCATGCCTTTACTAACGAGACGCTTGAAAGCATGTCAGTTGACTCAGTAAAAAATTACTGCTATAACCTAGTAACAAATTGGTTTGAGCAAAGAAAGCAAGAACAAAAAGTTTAACTCCCCTTACTAGACAAACTAAATACAGGATTGAAAATGGCTGAATTTGAAAAAGTGGCAAAAGTTTCCGACATACAACCCGGAGAGATAAAATCCTTCGTATTAGGTAATGAGATGGTTGCTATATGTAACGATAACGGAAATTTCTATGCTTTTATAGACGAATGCTCTCACCAAGCCCTGCCACTTTCAGATGGCCTGCTTGAAGGAAAGACAATTACCTGCGCTTATCATGGCGCCGAATTTAACATTGAGACGGGCGAAGCCCTATGTCTTCCGGCTGTGGATGGCATAGAGACTTATGAAGTCAAAGTTGAAGACGACGATATTTATATCCTTCTTCCAGACTAAAACCAGCGTTTCTATACAACCAATCAATACCACCGTTTTATTTACAGCAGAGGTTTAGTGATGCAAATATTGGCGTTGCTGAAAAAGATAATATAGAAAGGCTTTACTATCTAAGTAGTCACTTGAATACACAAAATGCTGCTGACGAAGGTGGTGAGGAGTTTATTGAAGACTGGAAATTAATGCTCGCTACTGATACCGAAACTATTCAATAAGCATTAGTTCTAGTATATGTTGTTAATGAATGACTATAAAATTAAAGCGTATCTATGAAGAACCTGAAACTTCTGACGGTATTAGAATACTAGTCGAAAGGCTCTGGCCGAGAGGGTTATCTAAAGAGAAAGCGAAAGTCGACATCTGGCTCAAAGATGCCGCTCCCTCAACTGAGTTGCGTAAATGGTTCGGCCATGATCCTGAAAAATGGGAAGAGTTTAAAAAGCGATATTACAATGAGTTGCTACAAAAAGAACGACTACTCAAAGACACTTTAGAAGATATACTCAAAGAGAACATTACTTTTGTTTATGCCTCTAAGGAAGAAGAATTCAATAATGCTGTAGCGTTAAAAGAATATGTAGAGAAAGTTTTCACATAAATAATACAATTCTCTTTTCAAAATTTAATATCTCTTAGTTATCAGTAACCGCGCCTAGAGATGCGGAGGATACAAGTCTTGCGTATTTCGCAAGCACTCCCCTTTTCTCTTTAGGTTTAGGTTGTTTCCAAGTAGAAAGTCTCTTTTTTATCTCAGCTTGGGATATTTCTAGGTTAATCTCACGCTTTTCTGCATCTATTGTGATAACATCCCCGTTTTTGACTATTGCTATTACCCCGCCATCAACAGCTTCAGGAGTTATATGCCCTACAACAAAACCATGAGTACCTCCGGAGAAGCGCCCATCAGTAATAAGAGCAACGTCATCTCCGAGCCCCTTACCCATAATTGCAGACGTAGGCGCTAACATTTCGCGCATCCCTGGTCCGCCCCTGGGTCCTTCGTAGCGTATAACAATTACGTGGCCCTTCTTTACCTTGCCGTTTAATATTGCTTTAAGAGACTCCTCTTCTGAATTAAACACGATGGCTTTTCCAGTAAAAGTATGACCTTCTTTTCCGGAAATTTTTGCGACTGCACCACCTGATGCGAGATTACCTTTAAGAATCACTATATGGCTATTTTCTTTAATCGGCTTTTTAACAGAATGTACAATGTCCTGACCTTTAGGATATGAACCTACACCTCTTAAATTTTCTTTAACAGTTTTCCCGGTAACAGTTAGACAATCACCATGTAATAATCCTGCTTTAAGTAGTATGTTGAGAAGGGGTGTTATACCCCCGATCTTGCAAAAATCAGCCATCATGTATTTTCCGCTCGGCTTGAGATCAGCGAGAACCGGGGTCTTTTTACCGATTCTAGTGAAGTCATCTATGGTCAGCTTAACATTCATTGCGTTTGCCATTGCAAGGAGATGCAGTACTGCATTTGTTGACCCACCCAGAGTTATCACTACCGTTATTGCATTTTCAAATGCTTTTTTAGTCATTATATCACTAGGCCGTATGCCCTTTTTAATCAAATTCACAACCGCAGCTCCGGCGTCCTGACAATCTTTTATTTTGTCTCTTGAAATTGCGGCTTGAGCTGAGCTGTTAGGCAGACTCATCCCCAGAGCTTCAATTGCGCATGCCATAGTGTTTGCGGTGTACATACCCCCGCATGAACCCGGGCCCGGAATGGCTCTTGATTCAATTTGCTTAAGCTGACTGTCAGAGATGTCTTTATTAGCATGTGCTCCCACAGCTTCGAAAACGGAGACTACGTCTATGTCCTGACCGTTATAATTTCCAGGCATAATGGTGCCACCGTATACAAACACAGAAGGTCGGTTAAGACGAGACATAGCTATTAAACAACCAGGCATGTTCTTATCACAACCACCTATAGCAACAACACCGTCAAACCCTTCCCCTGCAACAACTGTTTCTATTGAGTCAGCAATAACCTCTCTTGATACCAGAGAATATCTCATTCCAGGAGTACCCATAGAAATGCCGTCAGAATTTGTAATTGTATTAAAGATAATTGATTTACCGCCTGCTCTATCAGCCCCTACTCCAGCTTGGACAGCAAGCTTGTCTATATGCATATTGCAGGGGGTTACCATGCTCCAGGTAGAAGCAATCCCTACAATTGGCTTTCTAAAATCTTTATCTTTAAACCCTACAGCTCTCAGCATAGAGCGGTTAGGTGCTTTATCTGCACCTTCTACGACTAAGGATGAAAACTTTTGCAATGTAACGGGCTTATAAGTTGCATATGGCTTTTTCTTCAAGACATTCCTCCTGGCAAATCTTAATCAAGATCGAATAATTATCTATAAATAGAAATTCATGTCAATTTTTAAGATAATCAACAGTACTTGAAAGAACCCCTTCCAACAGTATATCATCTAACTATATATGGCATTATCTATAGTTTTACATCTTTAGAAGGATGTTGATGACAGGAGTCGTTTTACAGACTAACTAAGGAGGCACTATATGAATGCTTTTATATTTACCATTGTGGCAGGCCTGGTAGGAACATTGGGGATGAGTCTGGCAATGTGGCTAATCACCAAATCCGGCATTGCTAATGCTGGCATGATAAGAGCTATTGGTAGTATGTTTACAAAATCCTATGATGGCTCTTTTGGGCCAGGTCTGGTTGTTCATCTCATTTCCGGAATTTTGTTTGCCTTTCTTTATGTAATTCTAATAAGCATATTTGCTCCAACTTCACTTGTCGCTGCAATTGGCGCTGGGGCCATGATTGGCGTGTTTCATGGAGT
>Ga0307377_10006735_pt1 | contig 11993 bp, 2 predicted proteins | sample TR3MG_FD_202535 | JGI IMG/M metagenome (GOLD analysis project Ga0307377, IMG submission 202535) | Soil microbial communities from Risofladan, Vaasa, Finland - TR-3 | ecosystem: Environmental > Terrestrial > Soil > Coastal area > Acid sulfate soil | place: Finland: Risofladan, Vaasa | collected...
TCCTGTATAAACCAACAGCCACCATCGCTCAAAGCAAGTATCCCTCTTATATTCTCTGTTGCTAAATAGGACGCTAGTATTGTCCCATCAGTATTAAGTTTAAATACTGTAGATAAATCACGATCAGTATACCATAAATGTCCATTTGAATTGTATACGGTATCCATATCATAAAGAAATGTTCCTTGGCCGGAATCTGTTTGTCTATTGTATAATAACCCCATGGTGGAATCATAGTAACGAAGATAGTAAATACCGTTGTTGATATCCCCGCGGCCCAAAAAGAAATTTATCCAAAAACCACCTGTGTTATCGGGAGATAATTTGTAGGTACTATAAAAACAATCACTAGTATAACCGGTATTAGTTATAGTTGTGGAATATAAAGTTCCGCTTTTTCTTCTAATCCTAAAAGTTACTTCTGTGTTGCCGGCCGTGTAAAAAGGTTTATCTATTATGTATTCATCATCTCTTATGGAATCATGCCAATATTCCCAGTAATTACTAGTTCGACCCCACGTACCCCAATCGGCACTCTGCTCGTCCGCACTACCATCCTCAATCCAATAGTGATTTGTGTATTTGGTACTAGATCCATAGACACCAGTCATACTGATAAAAGATTCCCTGTCCATGGGCCGAGAGTTAGAACTTCTTACCTCTATTGTTTCTGTTGTATCCTCTGAGTCAACTGATATAAAACTATCATTAGAGGGGGTAGCAGTAGCATTTTTTGTTAAAGAAACATCATCTATATAAACAAGATAATTACTCCAAGAATCAATTAGTTTAAAATATATTCTTCCGGTATCAGCCACTTCAGACAAAGCTAGTGTATAACTACCTATCCAATCTGGTTCTGGGTCAGATGTTACCCAATGTTTGAACCTTAACGTGTTAAAATTTTTCTGGACTTTTACCCATACCCACTTCTGCGCATACTCAGTTGTGATATCATCAGTAACCCTTTCGTATTTTGTACCTGTTGAAGTAATAAATTTAATATAGGAAGTTGATTGTTCAGAAGTGTTAATTTGCCAATATACGTAAGCGCCAGAAGTATTATTCGCATAGATTCTTAAGTTGGAACCAGTGAATCCTCCTCTTGTAATGTAAAATTTACATTGAAAGACCCAATCATCGGTATGTTCTAGAATATTAGTAGTATAAGTTACAGCGTTGTCAGTTTCCATTTCTAATCTGGCATTTCTAAAATAACTATAATTATCCTCAACAGTCCAGTAGCCATAATCATTGCCATATGTAAAATTATCAGCAAATTCTATAATAGGTGATACTGCGGGGTAACTAAAATCCATAATATTGAATGTAAGTCTCTGATCCTCGTCTAAATACACTACTCTTGTAGTATATGTACCAAAAGTCTTACCACTTAATAGTTTTAGTACATCACTACTAATCTGCAGGTCAAACATATTTCCTGTTTCCCATAAACTTGTGCCAGTAACTTTATCTTCATCTCTGTATACACCATACCAAGGACCGTCTGGACTATCAGATATAGATAATATATCATCTGCCACAGTGTTTTGTGGTTCTATAATAAGTTTGGCACTTGCTTTAACTGGGCCGCTATTGAAAACCTCCAACTCATTTGTTTCAATTATAATATTCTCTACAGACAACATAAAATTAGTACTTGTGTCATTGCCATCTTCTCCAAAATCAACATAAGTATCATCGTTTAGTGCGTAAAATCCATTAATGTGGCCACTAACACCACCACTAAACGTAGTATGTTCTAATCTTATAAATCTAGGGGCACTAGTACCAGATACAATAGTATAATAGTAGTTGTTATTGTAATAAGTATCGAGACTTGTGTAAACCTCAAAATCTTCATTTTTATAATAGAATTTTATTCCAGAAGCAACAGTAGGCATGGAATCTGAGCTACTGAAATGGTATTGAACTTCATCTAAATGTACTCTGGCTCCGAGATCACAATCTAATACTAAAGTACCAGATAAGGTTCCAGAAACCGGCATAGGAACATTAGCTATGGCAGACGAGTTTATAATACTAATGATCTCATTAGTTGAGAGATCTATATCTCCTTCTGTCGTGTTAGATATAGTTTGTGAATATTGTGTTATATTATACTTCATATTAAACTCCTATATCCCACTGAGTTAAAATTCCTGCTGTTCTATCTTCTTTACCTGTTAGATTATCTGGTATCATTGATCTAACATATATTTGTACAGTATCATTTATAGGTACTTTTTTATAAAAGAAAGGTAATTCTGCGTCTCCTACTTTATAATAGGTTAAATTATCCTGTGATATCTCAATCATTTTGGATGGAATTAATAAGTCATTACTACCACTTCTAAATACATTATTCATAGAATCTGTAAAATCTGATTTGCAATAATTATAGATTCTCAAATTTGATATCACACCATCTGCAGATGTTGTTTCTAATGAACTTGAATTTTCTATAAGCCCCAGTGGCCCTTTACCGCCCAAGACAAATTTAAATAATTTTTCATCTGTGTAACTCCACGGATCATAATTAGTAGCAACAAGTCCATTGTTTATATAAAGTTTTATTGTACCATGATCACCACCCAAACTATTCCCACTAGCAGAAAATGCAACTGCTATATGAAATAAACCATCTATAGCTCCAGAAAGAACTCCCTTAACTATCATAGCACGCAAATCTGTAGCTACATTACCATAATATAAATTAAAGCCGGCGGAATTTATCATGAATCCAAATACATCATTAGCAACATTACCAAGAAGGAATAAAGATCTATTCCTAAATCTACGATGTATATCTAAACCTGCAAATGTATAATCGGGCCGCAGCCAAAATTCTATAGTGCCAGCCCTCAAATCTATTTCTCCTAATGGGCATTCTAAATAATCAGATCCTGCCAAATATAGTCCATAATCAAATTTAGAAGAATCCTGAAAATGATTTCTTTGTATTACAGCACCATCTATATTCATATTAAAAGCTTCACCCTTACCCTTAAACTTAAAACCAAATGTCTGTAGTTGTGCATATTCAGGCATAGTAGGTGTAATAAGACTAGTTAAAGGGAAATCTTCACTAGAAATAACCTCGTCGGCCTCCTTCAATCTAAAATATGGTCTATTCCAGCCAGTTTGTAACGCCGTAGTTCCAGATAATGTGCTTAAATACCATCTATATTCTACAGGCCTATGATTATTAGTACCATCTAAGCCGCCGAAAAAAACATATCCCTCACTGGTATCTAATTTATCCACATCCTCTATATACCATCTAAAACCTAAACCATCTCTAAACGCCATATCAGAATCCACTCCCCAGTTAGAACCCTCTATAAATTGAACAGTATCTAAAGCTATGGAGGCTGGATAAGCTATTTTCAAAGAACTAGTACAAAGCTCAACGGGGTATGAAAAATCTCTAGATAGTGTACTTATATTAGAAGACCACCACCACGGATAATTTACTGGATTTTCTTTAGTTGTTGATTCTATTAATACATGCTTTAAATAATCTATTCCATAAGCCTGCCCCTCAGGGGCTGGGGATGGAGCTGGGTCTATATTATGATATGTAGCCGTATCTCGTTTTATAACAACCCACTGCTCGTAATTAAAACTACCGCCCCAATTACCAAAAGTTACTTTTCTGGGATCTTGACGAACAGAATCTGACCAAGCAAAATTAGAACTATCACTACTCCAATCCATATTATAGTTTTCTGTAAATAACCCCAGTAAAGAATATCCCTGGATGTAAAACTGATCTCTTAGATTTATAGCTACAATAGGCCATTGCTCACTGCTTACATAACTATATCCATAATATTCATAAACTTCAATTTCTCTCAAACAAGCACCACGAAATTCATAAAAATTTATACCGTCTTCTTCTTTTATGTATAATAAATTATCAGCTTTATAGCCAGTAATATACATCCTAATATATCTTGCATTAAATGGGTCAGCCTTGTCATGAGTTCTAGTAAACGAAGTATTACCGGCTATAGTCCACTGTGTTATAAACGATTGATTATCTAAAGAAGATTCAATTCTATAATCCTCCACCATAAAATCACTCTCTTCAGTACTCCACCCATGATAAATCTTTACTCTATATATCTGCTTTTCTTCTCCCAAATCTATCAATAACCACTGCTCACTAGAATTATCTGACATCCATGCGTTTGTTCTCTCATTATTAATTAGGCCGCTAGTCACATTTTCAGGTGTATGTAGACCTATATAGGTAGAACCACTGACTGTAGTATCTAGTGCTACATTAGTTCCGGTGGAGTATCCAGTTACAGACGGCCCTAAATCCGTCCAAGACGAATTATAATTATCATAATCTGGCGCTATGTATTTTGTAATATCGGGGTAAACTCCTATTTTTTTCAAATACTTAGATACACTATCACCATTCAACATTTCTATAGCCATCCATCTGGCATCATTATAGGTAGATCTGTAAACTAATTTATCTGCACTATTAACTTTAAAATCACTCCAATAAACTTTTGTGGATGGATAATTAGTATCACACTCTAAACCTATATGAATTCTAAGAACGTCTTTTCCTGTAGCGTAATTCATAATATTATTTTCCAGGTCTTTCCATACGCCATCCTCAAAGTATTTAATATAAAAATCACTATGTTTTCTAATAATTCTTAATCCGGTTTGTTTAGTGGTTATCGTCTTAGTTTCTGTATAAGTTCCACCATCTTCAGACCAAACACCATAAATTCTGTAAGTACTACTTCTATATTCTATCCTAGCATTAACATACGTTTCCCTACCTTCGCTGTCAGACATATCCACTCTAAATATCGCCCACCATTGGCTTGTTAATGGTGCCGCAGTAGTATCGCATTTAATTTCTATATCAAAGTTTCCTCTTATGCCATAAGTGGAGTAAAATCTCCCGTCATATATGGTAGAATTTACCAGCTGTTCTAATCTACCATTTCTCTTACTTAGATATACTGTCTCATTTCCTACAAGACTATCGGATAAATACCACTTCTCTTTATCTATAAGAACTCCGCCATAATCATAAAAATCATCATCTGAATCAAACGTTATTTCAGTTTGAAAAGCTTCGTTAGGATCATCAGTATCTACATTTGAATACATTATAGCTGTGGTTCTATCTATATAGAAATCATCATTAGCTCCATATCTTCTGATTAATTCTATGTCATGCCTGTGGCCCAAATCAATAGCCAAATATGAATTATATCTGTCAGCAAAAATACTGCCGTCAATAAAATAATATTCTGGGTAATCAAACATACTGTCTACATCGGCGTAATGTCCGAAATGAATATTATCATCACTTACATATATTGAAAATGTGTATAGAGTTTCATATAATTTGGTTGGTACAAAATCACCATTTTCTGGGTATCTATTTCCGCCATATCCATAAGATGTATTTACAGTGTTGTCATCTCCTCTAGAAAACCTAAGTTCCTGTATCCAGCCATCGAAATTACCTGCACCAATTTCTATTTCATCATCATGGTTAACTATATCCCATTTGGTTGAAGCAAAACCGCTGGGTCGCCAAACATCTCTAGCATCTATATCCAGCTGGGGATTGTAGCCGGGGTATTGATCAATAGCCTCGTTAGAATTAGCATTCTGGAATATCATATAATACCATCTATCTACCTGGGTATAGAATGACATCTGGGTATCCATAGTAGTGTACCATTGCAGTCTCGCGTCAGTGCCATGACATATCCAGTATTCCAATCTATAGCTTTGTGGACTATCGGGGAATCCGTTGGCACTAATAGGACCAGTGTTATATAAAGATATAGCAAATGCTTGATCATAACCATTCACCATAGCGGTGCCCTTCCAGTTTTTTATAAGAAATACACGTTCTCCTATTTCAGGCAGAGAGTTAAACTTAACCCAAAATTCTATAGTATATCTGCGTTGTTTAATCAAAAAAGACTTGTCGTAGGGTATAGAAATATAATTACTTGCACCAGCTGGAATTCTTATACTGGCCTGGTTCTCAAACTCAGAATCATATAACGGATATTCCTTTATTTGTGCATTTAAATTAAAATAAAAATCAGATACTCTGCCATAAGCGTATCTAGTAACTCTATCATAACTACAGTAGCCGGTGCCGTACGCTGAACCAAACCCCACATACTTACCTCTCCATCTATAATTAACTGTTTTGGTTAAATCGGCTACCAAGTTAGAGCCGTAAAAACCATCAGTCCATACTTTAGCTCTGTATGTAACATTATTAAGGTATGCTGGATTAGCATCTACACCATCACTATATAATACACAGTAGTAATCAGTATTCAAAAAAAGAACGGCGGACGACGAGGAAGATGCAGCCCTACTACTAGTACTATATTTTTCCTGTTCCTCCCTAATATACAAAACAAATTTTCCAGTATCTAAACTGAATCCCAGCTGAACTCCAGTGTAATAAGGTTGATAACAATTATAATAATTCGAGTTTAAATTCTTAGACCCCACTAAACCAAAACAAGAACCAGCAGATGTGTCGGCCGAAGTAAAATTTACTTTGATCCCCATTTCAAATGGCATACCTTGCCAAGCTATGCCGGCGGTACCATCAACATCGTCTTGATATATATTATGCCAGACGCCATCAGTGCCCCTAGTACAACAAGCCAAATCAAATCCGTAGCTTCCACTTATTGTAGGAGTACCACAAGTCCCACTAAAAGTAGATGGGGTTGGCGGCGGAAACTCTGGGGCAGCTGAGGTAGTTCTAAAATACCAATTATCATCACAAGCAAAATCTACCAACGATATATTATATCTATAGTCTTTGATTGGGTTGGTTTCTACTCCTACTGATCCATGAAGAATTATATCTTTATTGTAATAACTATAATCTCTTATTAAAGTGCCAGTATTATCTTTCGTTGCTCTCAAAACTAATTTTGTGTACTTATCTATGCCGGCATATATATTATCATAGTCTGGCCTAGCTTCATGATACATTTCAATTCTTTCTAATGCTGTAGCAGAATCTAGATCCAATGTTATATATTGATCTTCTGCCAGAGTGTAATAACTACCCACTACAGATATGTTTTCTAAATGAGGAGCTCTTTCTGATACATACCCCTCTGTATAAGTCTTGTTTAAATCATGATAAAATTCAGGATCTAAAAAATTATCCTCATTATCATAGGATCTGATTTCCTTTATGTTAGAACTAATACCCGAAGGTTTGTGGCCTATCTTCCAATATCTACTGCGAGATAGTGTGGGTAATAAAAGTAAGGTTCTATTATTATCCGGTAAATTATTAAAATTAATACTGACTCCATGTTCTAATTCTTTATATTCCAACCAGACAAACATGTCATCATAAGAAGCATATGATTTAGCACCATCTATTAGATTATTAAGTCCGAAAGTATTACAATTTATAGCACAATTATAGTCTTGATTTAATAAAGGATAATCATTTAGTTTATAGTATCTAGCATCCGGCCCCATTACTGGATTAAGTATATTTGCCGGATCACTAAGATCACTGTAGAATAATAATCCCTCTTCTATAAGTTTTCCAGGTGCTATATCTATGTATAAATCATAAGGAGCACCATAGGTGTTTTTAACCTCTACTAGTTGACCTTCATTCACAACATTAGTTTTTGCACTGCCAGAATAATATATATATTCACAGCCCTTTCGGCCAGCATATAAATCCTCAGTTTTAACATATATAATTACATCATTATACACAGTCTCAGTAACTGGAATAATTTCCAATGATAAATATCTAGGTGAATCTCCTATAAATATTTCTACAGACTCTTCTGTAGTCTGTACAGATTCTGTTGGCCACCATAATTCACCATAGTCAGAAAAGGTAACAACTATTCCTCCTGCTAAATTAGAACCTATGTCCTCAGCTACTCCATACAATTCCAACTCGGTTATTTTAGTAGATTTATGAAAATCACAATAAATTCTAAATCCCTTAGCATCTACTGGTTCCCACTGGTGTTCTATTACTTGCCAATCTACTCTTCTTGCTGCATTCCATTCTTCAGAATTATCTACCTCATAGCTTTGACTAAAAAAGAACCCACTTTCTGCGCCATATGCTGAGCGCGGAGAAAAATCTTTAATGGCCTTTGAATATATAGGATCCCATTCGTATACTGCACGACTAGTGGCGTGATATATCATATTACCATGACAGGGGTTTTTAAATAAATACGGAGCTAGCGAATCATAATTTGCTGAACCCTCATAATAGTCTACGTTATCTAATGTAATTTTAGTATATCCGGGTAAAAGATCATAATGATAATCGTCTGCATCTCCTAAAGTATAATAAAAACCACCGTATGTAGATAAAGCAAAACTTCTAAAATTAGACTTTTCCTTGAAATACATTTTAGACTTGTATATTTTCTTTTGTTTTTCGTGTGGAAAATGTAAATATATAGTTACTGGATCGTCATCAAAATCATATGTTGATTGCATTCCATGTACACTATCATTAGCATGCAGCCACACAGCTAACCACTCCTCATCTCCATTCACCCAAAAATAATATGGATTAGTAGGCACCAGCCCCGGACCACCATTAAGAGTAATAAAATGATACGCCGGGGCAGTATTAGTAGTTAAACTATAACTATCACAAGCTAGACCATCAGGGACATTGTAAACTCCATCATTTAGATTATCTAAACCATAAAACGTATTAGGCCTTTGTATTTCATAATCTCCTCCTATATCAACTCTCCTGTAATGAGTCCAATGGGTGTGACCAAATAAATCACATTGCCAATTTATATCTAAACATCTAGCTATATTATATTCTAAAAGAGTATTTAATGCTTCACCTTTAACATCTATTTTTTCTATGTTGTATCTGTGTCCTAAATCAATATCTAAATATAATCTTTTTTGTGCTTCCAAACCATGAGCATAAATTAATAAACCGCTGCTACCATCTCCATAAAGTCTGCCTGGATTAAATATTTCCCCTATCTCAGGCTTAAAACTTACTTGATAAAATTGACAGTCATACTCACCGCCCGACACACTTTTTCCAGCATACATATTAGCATTCCAAACAGCTAACATATCACCTTTATTTACAAAAACATCTACATCTATATCTAATCCTTCTTGTGTTATTGAATAAAGCGCATCATAATATCCCCTATTGGGATCTCTATTATTTAAACTAAATTCATAAATAACTTCTACAGTACCGTCACGTTTAGGACGTACTATCATAATTTTGGCATCACTTAATTCATTAGCTTTTCTGGGAAAACGGCCGCCGTCTTCCTGAGTAGATCTCTGATAATTTGGATCATCTAGTGTACACTGTGCCCAGATTTTTTTAATTCTTCCACTAGCATTAAATGGATGATTAAAATCTATTATAGTTCTACCATCATTTCTTATAACAAAATATTTACGCGCAGCTAGTAAGGTGCCATCTCCATCCTCTTCTCCAACAGTTGAAGACATAATACCAGTACCAGACGACAACCAATCTCGTCTTCCCCCCTCTAAACTATATTGAAAAGGATTAAATGTTATAGCAGTACGCTCATCATTATCAAGTAAACCATATGCCTGATGTGTTTTTATGTGGAAACTTGATAACGGAGAATAACCATTTACTGGAGTTTCTCCATCAGTTTTTGTAGATATATCACTGCCCTCTGAAGCAAAGAATTTTAAATACCTAGCTAAATCATTGTCTATTACTTCTACAGAACTATTCTCATGTATGGTACCAGAATAAATCTTAAAAACATTATCATCGGTATATTCTACCTGTACTTCTGAATATCCTCCTATGTTAGTTCTTGATATAGCCTTAGCTAAAACATTTGCTACTTCTCTTCCTGAGCCATTTAGTACCTCTTTAACTTTAACTATCTCATTACCATAATCATTAATATTAATTATAAATTCAGTGAGGTAATCTATAGTAAAACGTTTATTTGCTTCATGTGCTTTAGATTCTAGAGTAGCGCGTAAACCTATCCAGGGGCAAGGATGAGAATATTCAATAAATTTTTCACAACCTGTATTTCTACATTCATGTGATTCTGTTGAAAATATATCTATGGCACGTATAAAAAATTCGTCGCCGTCCGCACCACCATCTACTGCTGTCCATATTCTAAGGTCATTAATATCACCCTGCCAAAATTGTGCTATTCCCACATTTATTATATAAGTATGCCATTTATTATCTGGCTCCATATTAAAATAAATTTCTTTACTGGTATCCCAATTAGTAGATTGTAGCGATCTCCATCTAATCTTACCTTGATTTGGTAAGGAATGAATACCTTTTTCACTTCTTGGCCAGGGGTTGTATTTCATTACTAATCTTATAAAATAATGAGTAGTAGCATTGACTGACCTAAACACATTATATCTACCTATAGTGCCCGATTGTTCATAAAAAGTACCAAATAAAAAACCACCCCAACATCCATACGTATGTATACTATCAAAATATTCCCACCCATCCACTTCCCCGTTTTTAGAGAAGTCGGCAGAATATCCAACAGTACTATCGTGTATACATCTAATAGAAGGAGTTATCGTTGCGTCTTCAGCTATGTAATTAGAACCCATGTGGCATCCTTCTCAACTCGCAATTTTCATATACATATTTAGGACATGTTCCTTTCCCATCATATCCATTACATTTACCACAATAAAAAAATATTCTATCCGTCTTTCTGTAAGAACCTGGATCAGGTACATCTCCTCTACTTATCATAGTAAATATTCTTTCAGATAATTGTTTTCGGCAAGCCCTCTCTATCTCTTTTAAAGTATATCTAACTGTATTATCACATTGATTGCATGTCATAACTAAAATATCACTCATAATTCCATCATCTAGTTTATCAATATCATCTAATCTAAAAACTTCTGGTTGCTGCCAAGCCTCCATAGTTTCTCTTTGATTATAATATAATCTACCATCCTCACATAAATTACATGGTAAATGTCTTATCATATCACTAAACATAAAAATCTCCTTATTAATCAAATCCAGCTACAAGAGGGACATTAAATGGTATATGACTACTAATCCTATCCCCATATTCTGGATCTCCTCCTGCTAATATCATTGCTCTATCATATTTGGCCTGTTGTGTATAAAACCTTAGAGAATAATATGAATTAACAGCATCAATGGGCCTACTAGCATTTGCTTCTAGTGGAGTGCCTACTCCTTGATGGTCTACATGAGCATAATATCCATCAAAATAATTTCGAGCAGGACCAAACAGCATACATTTAACTTTACTAAAATTATCAGCCCATCTATAAAAATGTCCACCCGGTCTCCAATAATCATATTGTTTAAATTGTTTATATTTTGAATGTAACACCCAGGGTAATTTTTGTGATGTAATAGTAAGATAACCCACTGAAAATACAATACCCAACTCATCCAAAAAAATTTGATATTTATATGGTGCTATACTAGTATAATACATGCTATCACTGGAAGGATCTATATTATAGGCATATTCATATAAAATTTGTTGTTCGTTTTTTTCTACTGCGTGTAAAGTATCATAAGAAACATCATCAATAGATTCATTCTTTGCATAACGAATACCACACGCCACTGTCTTAGTTTTATCTAAGGCGGTTATTTCTTCATCTTGAAATCTACTACTTAATCTAAAACTAAAATATTGTCCAGAATTATCTCCATCGTCTTGATAACGTAAATAATCTTCAGTACTATCTAAATTTATTCCTTTCCCGGTTATATCATCAAAAGTAGACACGATATATTTTCTTTCCCATACATTTATATATTCATAATTTATATCCACATACTTAGCAGTATAAAGATCTATTTCATCTATGGATATAAAAGCTCCGCTTTCTCCTGTAAAATTTATATAAAATTTACTAACTCTTTTCCTAAACATTTCAATGGG
>Ga0307377_10006737_pt1 | contig 11993 bp, 10 predicted proteins | sample TR3MG_FD_202535 | JGI IMG/M metagenome (GOLD analysis project Ga0307377, IMG submission 202535) | Soil microbial communities from Risofladan, Vaasa, Finland - TR-3 | ecosystem: Environmental > Terrestrial > Soil > Coastal area > Acid sulfate soil | place: Finland: Risofladan, Vaasa | collected...
GCGCGAGGGGTCCGCCACGTCGATGATCCTCATCATGAACTGGTCGCGCGGGTCGCGCGCGAGGTAGTCGCGGTCCTGGGAGGCCAGATAGGCGAAGCCGGCCCCGTCGAGCCACACGAAGTGCGTGCCGATCGAGTCGCCGCCCGAGGCGTCGAAGAATCCCAGCGAGCGCGGCTGCGAGGGATCGGCGATGTCGAAGAACTCGACGCCCGCCGGGCTCGCGCCCTTCTCCTTGACCTGTCGCGTGACCGCCAGCAGGTCGCCGTGGATCGCCAGGTTGTTCGAACGCACGTGCGGCCCGGGCAGCTCGTGGGAATAGATCACGCGCGGCGCGTTGGGATCGCTGACGTCGGCGACGACGAAGTCGTAGGGCGCCTTCTCCGACGCCACGAAGAGCGAACGCTGGCCGCGCGCGCCCACGTGGGTGGCCAACCCTTCGCCGCCCGCCATTCCCTCGCCCAGCGACAACGTCGAGAGCAGTCTCATTCCCCGGACATCCATGTCACCCCTCCTGTCGCCCGACCCCCCCGCGCAGGACACCGTCGTGCGGCCGATCGGGCATGTCGGCCGACGGGCGTTCCCCGGCGACCCCGCGGTCGCCGGGGACACCGATCAGGCGCTGCGGTACAACTTGGTGATCACGTACTCCTGGTGCCCGATCGCCTCGGCACAGGTGAGGCGCCCGTTGATCGTGCGGTCGACCAGTTCCATCAGACGGTCACCGGCCTCGGCCAGGGTGTACTCCTGGGTGAGCAGACCCGACACGTCGAGGTCGATGTGTTCACCCATGGTGGCCGCGGTCAACGGATTAGCCGTCAACTTGATCACCGGCTCGATCGGGTTGCCGATCACGTTGCCCTGACCCGTCGGGAAGATGTGGATCACCGCACCGGCCGCGGCCATCAGCGTGATGCACTCCGCCGCCGCCGAGGAGGTGTCCATGAAGTTGAGCCCCTGACGCGTCGGCGCCTCCGCCGGCTCGAGGGCGTCGACGACCGGCATGCTCCCGGTCTTGGCGATGTTGCCCATCGCCTTCTCCTCGATGGTCGACAGGCCCCCACGGATGTTGCCCTGGGTCGGCTGCGATCCGAGCAGGTCGACCCCCTGGGCCACCACCATCTCGATGTAGTTGTCGTAGAAGCCCTGGAACTTCTCGCGGACCTTGTCGTCGACGCAGCGCGCCGCGATGAGGTGCTCACCGCCGGTCAATTCGGTGGTCTCACCGAAGAGGACCGTGCCGCTGGCGGCCACGGTGCGGTCGACCGCCTGCGCGGTCGTCGGGCAGGACCCGAGGCCACTGGTGGTGTCGGACTCGCCGCACTTGATCGAGAGCATCACCTCGTGGCGTTCCACGGGGACGCGCTGGATCTCACTGGCGTCCTGCATCAGCTTGGCCGCCTCGCGCGCTCCCGCCGCGATGATGTTGATGTCGCCGAAGCGCTCGATCGACAGGCGCACCACCGGCTTGCCCGTCAACGCGATGCCGTCGGCCACGCGATCGGTCCACGAGGGTTCGATTCCCACCACGACCACCGCCGCCACGTTGGGGTTGGCCCCGGTGCCGATCAGCGTGCGAAAGGTCAACTCGAGGTCCTCGCCGAACTGCAGGCGACCGTAGGCGTGGGGGATCGCCAAGGTGCCCGGCACCAGTCGACCGATCCCCTCGACCGCCGTGTTCGACAGGTCGTCCACCGCCAGGATGACGACGTGATTGCGGATTCCCACTTTGCCGTCGGGACGACGGTATCCAGTCAGGCCAGTTGCCATCTTGCGCTCCTCACATTGTGCACGTGTACCAAGGCGCCGACGGCGATGTCCGCCGTCGCCACCGCGACGTTCTGGCCGTACTCGACGACCTTTTCTCCCTCGGCGATCTCGACCAAGGCGACCTTGTGGCCCAGCTTGATCGGCTCGCGTACCTCGATCGGGCGACGGATGCCCGAATCCAGCGACGCGTATTCCGCGTGTCCCACTTCGACGTCGCGCACGGCGACCGCCACCATGTCGTCCTGACGATGCGCCAGGAACGCTAATTGCTCACTCATCGCGACCCCCGTTCTCCAGTCTCACCAGCATGTTCTGACCTCTCCCCCCGGCTCCGGTTCCTCCCTGTTCTTAGGTCGGACCTCTTGCCACTTCGCGTTGGCGAAACCTTAACACCGGCCATCAGGACTGTCAACTCTTTCGGGCCCCTCACGACAACTCGCTCATGGTCTCTTCGACCTCGACGGCGCGGTGCTCGTTGAGGGCGCGCAGGGTGGCCATCATGACCGCGACGTTCGCCACCGCGGTCTCGAGGTCGACCTCGACCTCGCCACGGCCGCGGATGGCCCGGGCGAATTCGTCGATCTCCTCACGCAGGTGGTTGCGGGCGTCGAGCTGAACCGGGCGCTCCGAGAGCACCCGCGCGTCGGGATCGTCGCCGTGCGAATCGAACTGCACCTTGATGAGGCGCGCGTGCGCGTCGGTGTCGGCCGAATCGCTCCACCAGCTGAAGTCCAGCTCGTAGCGCAGACGAGCCACCGTGGCGTAGAGGTCCATCGTGAAGGCGCCGGGCGTCAACCAGTCGTTGCCGAGGAACCCGATCACGTCGTCGAACTCCATCAACGCGCCCACCACCATGGTGTTGGACACGCGCGGCGCACCCTGGCGGCCCATCGCCACCACCCGGCGCGGCACGCCGAAGAGGTAGTTGAGGTTGTCGATGTGGTGGATGCCCAACTGCGTCAGTGGCCCGCCCGGCGCCCGTTCGGGGTCGCCGCGCCAGTCCCCCTCGTTGAGCTCGAGGCCGCGCTCGTTCGAGAAGACCGCCTCCACCATCGAGGGCGTGCCGATCTCGCCGGTGTCGAGGCAGCGGCGCATCTCGCGCACGCCGGCCAGTCGTCGGGCACTGTGGCCGCAGGCGAAGACGATGTTCGCCTCGGCGACGGCGGCGCGGATCCGCTTGATGTCGAGCGCGTCGACGGCGACGGGCTTCTCGACGTAGACGTGCTTGCCGGCTCGGGCGGCGGCTTCAATGACCGTCGCGTGCTGGTCGTTGGGCACGGTCACGATCACGCCTTCGATGTCGTCACGCGCGAGGAGTGCCTCGAGTGAGGCGTCCTCGCCGCAGCCGTAGTCGGCGGCGAAGCGCGCGCGGCGATCGGGATTGCGGGTGAAGCAACTCACCAGATCCACGTCGTCGCTGCGGTAGTAGGCCGACGCCATGATTCGCGCCCACCTCCCCAGTCCGATCGCCGCAAGTCTGGTCGGCCCCCCACTCGTTGACTGCGTCACTGACTTTCCTCCTTGTGTCCGGTGAGCGTGCGCGCCTGCGAGCAGGCGCGACGATCACGATGGTTGCTAGACATACGGCCCGCGAGCCCTCACCGCAGTCGGTGACGCGGCTCACTCCCCTCGACGAGTACCGCGTGGACGTTCGACCACGCTTGCACGAAGAGAACGCGCGACGCCTCGGGCGTCACGCCCGCGATGTGCGGCGTGAGCAGGACGCGATCGGCGTGACGTTGGGCCCACGCCACCAGTGGCGACGCGGCGGGCAGGGGTTCGACCTCGAAGACGTCGAGCACCACGCCGCCCAGGTGCGACGAGTCGAGGGCCTCCATCAGCGCCGCCTCCTCGATGATGCCGCCGCGCGCCGCGTTGACCACCACCGCTCCGGGCCGCAGTCGCGCCAGGGCCGCGGCGTCGATGAGACCGCGCGTCGACTCGAGCAGCGGCACGTGCACGCTGAGCACCTCGCTGCGTTCGAGCAGTTCGTCCAGACCCACGCGTTCGAAGAGTCCCGAGGCGTCCGCCGCCGCCGGCTGCGGGTCGTACCACATGACCTCGGCGCCGAGCGCGTGGAACGTCCTCGCCACCTCGAAGCCGATGCTGCCAAAGCCCACCACGCCCACGCGCAGCCCCCGATATCCGCGCACCAGCGCCGGCGTCATGCGAGCGCGCGCCTCGGGGAACATGCCCGCCTTCATCAGGCGGTCCCCGCTGATCAAGTTGCGCAGCAACACGCCGGTCGCGACCGCCACGTAGGACGCCACGTCGGGCGCGCTCGCGCCGGGCACGTTACAGACCGCGCAGCCGAGCTCAGCGATCACGTCGTCGCCGATGCGGTCGATGCCCGCGCCGGTGTACTGCACGAGGGTGAGGCCCCGCGCGTCGTGGAACATCTCGGGCGACAACGCCGGGCCCGCCGACGGCAGGACCACGCAGGCCACCTCCGGTCCGATCCGGTCGAGGCCGCGCTCGTCGTCGAAGAACGTCACGTCGAGGTCGTCGGGCACGTCGACGCCCATCTGCTCGAAGTCACGTCGAGGACGCAGACAGACGACAGCGGACTTCGTGTCGATCGCGGTCACTCGCTACTCCTTGGTCCGCGACGCGATGTCGCCCGTGGGGAACACGCACAGCAGGTGCAGCGGCTCGTCGCCACTGGGCATGATCTTGTGCATCTCACCGGGCGCGATGTAGACAACTTCGCCCTGTTGGGCTTCGAGGACCCCCTGGTCGCAGTGCAGCAGTCCGCTGCCCTCGATGATCCAGATGAACTCGCCCACGCCCTCGTGGACGTGCAGCGGCCGCGGTTCGGCGTCGCGCCGTTCGGGTTCGACCTCGACGACGCGCACCGTCATCTGTCCCGCCGTGTCGTCACCGCTCAGCAGCACGCTCGCGCGTCGACCGCGCAGCGCGAGGACCTCGGCGTCGCGCGGACGCAGGACCCGCGCCATCACCCGACGTCCGTGCGGATCTTCTTCAGGTGCGCGAAGCGCGCGTCGAGCTCACTGGCCACGATCTCGGCGACGCGCTGCACCAGTTCACGCCCCTCGTCGTCGCTCACTCGCTGCGAGGAGCCGTACCAACCCGAACCCGAGATCTCGCGGATGTCGCGCAGGACCGTCTGGAAACTTCGACCGCGTCGCGCGTGGTCCGCCGGTCGCTCGCCCGGCGAGTCCTCGGCCGGATCGAGCTGGTCGTAGCGCACGAGCTCGGGCCGGTAGCCCAGCACCGCCGCCGCCTCGATCGCGCCACCGTGGGTGAGGCCCGCCATCTTCTCGCCGAAGTGCTCCTCGGCGACGTAGCAGGCCTGCGCGACCACGACGTTGGCCTTGAGCTCCTGGGTCACCCGGCTCGCGACGGTGGTGAGTGAACCGATATTTCCCTCGTGCCAGTTCACGTAGGCGATCTCTTTGACGCCGTGGGCGACCAGCGACGACGCGATGTCCAGGTGGATCGCTTCGAACGTCGCGGCCGAGACCGTCACGGTGCTCTCGAACCCCATGTGGATGGGGGTGATGCCGAACTGCATCCCGCCGAGCACCAGGCCGCCGATCGATGCGGCCACGAGGTCGCAGATCGCCAGGCTGGCGAAGTAGTCGGTCCCGGTGGGCAGGTGCGGACCGTGCTGCTCGGTGCTCCCGCACGGAATCAGCACCAGCGGTCGCTCGGAGAGGGCTGCCACGATCTCGGGATTCGTGAGTTCGTCGAATCGAACTCCGCGACCCCGTTCAGACATCATCATGACAACCCTCTCCTTCGCTACCTATTACTCAACGCACTCGACTGATGGCGTTACCGCGCCGATCAGCCCTTCATCTGACTCTTGACCAGCTTCTCCGCCGCCACCAAGTACTTGGTGTTGACGATCTGTGAGTAGGTCGGCACCACCGAGATGTCACCGACCGCCTTGCACTCCCTGGCCGTCCAGTTCACGCTCGCCGGGTTCACCGCCGTGGTGAAGGACTTCGCCCCGATGTTGAACTTGAGGGCGTAGATGACCGCCGCCTTGTCCTCACCCGTGGCCCGCACCGCCAACTTGACCAACGCGTTGAAGTTCTTCGGGTTGTTGATCCAGTTGTTGGCCAGGATCAGCGCCGCGAGGAAGTGCTCGGTCACGACCGGGTGCGTCTTGGTGTAGGAATCGAGTGACGCCACACCGCCGTACCACCAGTTGGGCAACGTCTGGTACTGCTTGTCGATCACCGTCGAGCCCTTGATCTGGTGCAGGACCACGTAGGCGTCGTCGGCGTGGAATGCCGCGACCTTGATGGCCCCCGTGGCGAGACCGCCGACGAACTGCGACCGGGTCATGGTGACCGGGTGCACGTCAGCCAAGGTGAGGCCCAACGGCTTGAGGCACGCGGCCAACGTGGTCGCCGCGAAGCCACCGGCTCCGGTCGTGCCCACGTTCTGTCCGCGCAACTTCGCCGCCGTGTTGTACCCCGGGGCCGCCACGCACTCGGTGTCGAGCTTGGCGCCGTAGGACGCGATGGCGTGGATCGGCGCCTTAGCGGCCGCCGCCTCGACCGAGTCCGTGGCCGAGCTCAGGCCGAAGTTGATCGAACCCGCCGTGGTACCCAACTCGGTGTTGAGTCCGTTCGGCATCGAGATCAGATTCGCCTGGAGACCCTCCTGGGCGAAGAATCCCTGGGCCTGGGCCACGTAAGGCGCCATGAACACCACCTTGGGCGGTGACAACGCCACCCCCACGCTGATCGACATGTACGACGTCGCCGACGCCGTCGTGGCGCTGACCGCCCACGTCGCGAGGACGCTACTGGCCGCCAACGCGCTGGCCATGGCCACCGTCGCCCTGCGCTTCATTCGGTTGTTTAAGTACATCTTCACTACCCCCCCTGTCTTGGACAGAATTTAAGACGTAACGATCGTCGCTCCGGACGCCATATCACCATCGCGCGGATCCCGAGGCGGGACCGCCCTCTTAGATATGGTCCCTGACCTCTGACCACTTGTCAGCGGTCATCATAACCATGGCCCGCAGGACTGTCAAGGAGTTGTCATCATAAGTTCACGGGTGTCACCGCGTCGACTGCGCCCCGAGTAGCGCTCGCAGCCATCACTCGACTCGGGGGGTGTGCGCTTCGAGGAACTCGTAGACCCCGACCCGGTCGACCCCGGAGAACGCGCCCGTGGGGATCGCCGCGAGAAGCGACGAGTTGAGCTGCGCGCTCGGCAGGGCCATCCCGTCCCAGCGACTGGCCAGGGAATCAGCGGGGCGACGACAGCAGGTCTCGTCGGGACAGGTGGACTTGAACCTCTTCTTGGTGTCGCGACCCCGAAACCAGCGGGCGTCTTCGAAGGTGGTCCCCACACTCACCGAGAAGACCCCCGAGGCAGTGGTCTGGATGCTCGACGTGCACCAATACGTGCCCGCCGGCTTGTCGGAGTACTGGTGATAGGGCGTGAGCCGGTCTTCGATGTTGAACACCTGGCGTGCCGCCCACCACCGACAGACGATCTGTCCCTCGACCGATCCGAGGGCGTCGGTGGGAAAGACGACGTTGTCGTTCTCATAGGCCTTCGATATCACGCCACTGTCGTGCACCTTCAAGAAGTGCACGGGGATCGCGAGGTGGTGCGTGGCCAGGTTCGTGAAGCGGTGCGCGGCCATCTCGTAGGGGACCGCGAAGGTGTCGCGCAGGTCCTCCACGGAGAGCTCGCGCGCCGTCTTGGCCGCGCGCAGGTACTCAACGGCACTGGTCTCGGGGATCAGGAGCGCCGCCGCCAGGTAGTTGGTCTCCACCCGCTGTCGCAACAGCTCCTCGTAATCGCGGGGTTCCTTCATCTCGAGCACGTGCAGCGCGAGGGCCTGCAGCAGCGCCGAACGGGGGTCGACCCCGCGCAGGTCGGCCGGCAGATAGATGCGGCCGTTGCGATGGTCGGTGATGCTGCGCGTCGACGTGGGGAAGTCGCCGACGTAGTGAAGCGAGAAGCCGAGGTGCGCGGCGAGTTCACTGGCGCTGCGCTGCGAGAGCGGACCGCCGCGGTGGTCGACGAGGCGCAACAGGTCCTTGGCGATCTCTTCGAGGTGGGCGAAGTAGTTGTTGCGATTCCTCTGGTCCAGGCGCAGCGCGGTGTTGGCGCGACGCGCGATCTCGGGGGTGGCGGCGCGCTCCTGGTGGAGTCGTTGGATCTCGTCGTGCAACGCCAGGATCGCCGCGATCGCCTCGTCGCTCAGTGACTTGCGGATGGGCAGGCTCGAGATGTTGAGCGAGGAGAAGACCGCACCGCGTTGCGCCCGGTCGAGCGCGATCTCCAGGGCCGCACGTCGCGTGGGGGGCTCCGCGTTCATGAGGGTCTCGACCGTCGTGGCGAGCGCCGAGGCGATCTGACGCAACTCGCTCAACTTGAGCTCCTTGCGACCGTTCTCGATGAGCGACACCTGCGAGGGGGCGCGCGAGAGTCGTTGCGCCAGGTCCGCGACGGTGAGGCCCTGGGCGAGGCGACGCTCGCGGATGCGCCGACCGATGGCGAAGGCCATCGAGGCGTCCTCGTCGATCTCGGTGGACGGGGCGAACTGCTTCGAGGTCAACTGGGGCATGCGAAAATAATACATATATTTCGTTTCAGAGGAATATTCTTTCTTCTTTTCTTCATTTCTTGCGAATTCTTCTGTTATTTCGGCCTTGACGCTGTTACGTTGCTCTCCAACGCACGCAGGAGGCAACGACCATGGAAGAGATGTTCAAGGGTCTTCGACCCGGAGACCAGACCCAGACCGAGGACCAACTCGACTTCGAGTGGGCCACCGACCCGCGCTGGGACGGGGTCCGTCGCGACTACCCCGCCAAGGAGGTGATCGCCCTGCGAGGACCGGTCCGCGAGGAGCGGACCCTGGCGACCAGAGGGGCGCAGCGCCTCTGGCAGTTGATCCAGGACAGCCGCAACGACCCGTCGTACTGGGTCGCCGCGCTCGGCGCGCTCACCGGCAACCAGGCCGTCGCCCAGGTGCGCGCGGGCCTCGAGGCGATCTACCTGTCGGGCTGGCAGGTGGCCGCCGACGCCAACTTGAGCGGCCAGACCTACCCGGACCAGAGCCTCTACCCCGCCAACTCGGTGCCCGCCGTGGTGCGACGTATCAACAACGCGCTGCTGCGCGCGAGTCAGGTCGAGTTCGTCGACGCCAACATCGACACCGACTGGCTCGTGCCCATCGTCGCCGACGCGGAGGCCGGCTTCGGCGGCCCCCTCAACGCGTTCGAACTCATGCACTCGATGATCGAGGCCGGCGCCGCGGGTGTGCACTGGGAGGACCAACTGGCCAGCGAGAAGAAGTGCGGCCACATGGGCGGCAAGGTGCTCGTTCCCACCTCGCAACACATCCGCACGCTCAACGCGGCGCGTCTCGCCGCCGACGTGGCGGGCGTGGCGACGCTCGTCATCGCGCGCACCGACTCCCTGGCCGCGAACCTGTTGACCAGTGACGTCGACGAGCGCGACCGACCGTTCCTCACCGGTGAACGCTCCTCGGAGGGCTTCTATGAGGTGACGAGCGGTTTCGACGCCGCCCTCGCGCGCGGTCTGGCCTACGCCCCCTACGCCGACCTGTTGTGGGTCGAGACGGGCGAGCCCGACCTCGTGCTCGCGAGGAACTACGCCGAGCGGTTCAAGGCGCAGTTCCCCGACAAGATGCTCGCCTACAACTGCTCGCCGAGCTTCAACTGGAAGCGCCACCTCGACGACGCCCAGATCGCGAGCTTCCAGCGCGAGCTCGCGGCGATGGGCTACGCGTTCCAGTTCATCACCCTGGCCGGGTTCCACTCGCTCAACCACTCGATGTTCACTCTGGCCAAGGGCTACAAGGAGCGCGCCATGAGCGCCTACGTCGAGTTGCAAGAGGCCGAGTTCGCCTCCGAGGCCAGTGGCTACACGGCCACGAAGCACCAGCGCGAGGTCGGCACCGGCTACTTCGACCGGGTCTCCACCGCGCTCAATCCCACCAGCGCGACCCTCGCCCTCGTGGGCTCGACCGAAGAGGAGCAGTTCTAGCGATGAACGCCTCACTCGACACTCTGGCCACGGTGCTCGTCACGGGACGCATGGACGGACGATTCGACGAGATCCTCTCCGAGGAGGCACTCGAGTTCCTTCGCCAGCTGCACCTGTGCTTCGAGGCCGACCGTCGCCACGCCCTCTCCGAGCGCGCGACGACGCGACACCGGATCAAGAACGGCGGGCGCTTCGACTTCCTGCCCGAGACGCGCGCCGTGCGAGACGACTTGTCGTGGCGCGTCGCGGGAGCGGGTCCGGGACTCGAGGACCGTCGCGTGGAGATCACCGGACCCACGGATCGCAAGATGACCATCAACGCGATGAACTCGGGCGCCCGGGTCTGGCTCGCCGACCAGGAGGACGCGACGAGCCCGACGTGGGACAACGTCATCGGGGGCCAGCTCTCGCTCTACGACGCCATCCGCCGGCGGATCGACTTCGTGGCCCCCGACGGCCGTGAGTACGCGCTGGGCGAAGAGACGCCCACCATCGTGATGCGGCCGCGGGGCTGGCACCTGGTCGAGTCCCACCTGCGCCTGCAGGCCGACGGCGACGAGTCCATCCCCATGTCGGGCTCACTGGTGGACTTCGGACTGTATTTCTTTCACAACGCCAAGGAGTTGATCGAGCGCGGGCGCGGGCCGTACTTCTACCTGGCCAAGACCGAGAGCCACCTCGAAGCGCGACTCTGGGACGAGGTCTTCACCTTCGCCGAGAACTACGTCGGAATCCCCCACGGCTCGATCCGCGCGACGGTGCTCATCGAGACGATCCCCGCGGCCTTCGAGATGGAGGAGATCCTCTTCGAGTTGCGCGATCACTGCGCGGGACTCAACGCCGGGCGTTGGGACTACATCTTCTCGATCATCAAGAACTTCCGCGACCAGGGTGAGGAGTTCGTCCTGCCCGACCGCTCACAGATCACCATGACGGTGCCCTTCATGCGCGCCTACACCACGCTCCTGGTCGAGACCTGTCACCGTCGAGGAGCGCACGCCATCGGCGGGATGAGCGCCTTCATCCCCAATCGCCGCGACCCCGAGGTCACGGCGAGGGCCATCGAACAGGTCCGCGCCGACAAGCGCCGCGAATCCCACGAGGGATTCGACGGCACGTGGGTGGCCCACCCCGACCTCGTGCCGGTCGCCTTCGCCGAGTTCGACGCCGTCCTGGGTACACGCCCCCATCAGATCGACCTGGTGACGAACGCCGCGCCACCGTCGACGCAGGCGTTGACCGACCTCGCGATCGCGGACTCCTTCGTGTCCGCGGCCGGAGTGCGGACCAACGTGTCGGTGGGCGTGCGCTACATCGAGAGCTGGCTGCGCGGCGTGGGCGCCGCAGCGATCGACAACCTGATGGAGGACGCCGCCACTGCGGAGATCTCGCGCTCGCAGATCTGGCAGTGGGTCCACGCGGGTACGACCACCATCGAGGGCGATGCCATCACTCACGCCTACGTGGCGCAGGTGGTCTCCGACGTCATGGACGAGATGGAGCGCTTCGCGGGCGACCGCTTCGACGACGCCGTGGCACTCTTCGAAGAGGTCGCCCTGGGCGAGGAGTTCGCGTCGTTCCTCACGGTCCTCGGCTACGAGCGCTTCTTGCAGTAGGCGCCGAGCACGTCGGTCGAATCCGTCCTAGCGACGAGCACCGTGCGAGAGCGCCGACTCCCCGACCGTCGAGTCGGACATTCGAATCGACGGTCGAGTCGAATGTCGCAGCAGGCGTTGAAGTGGTCGGCACGGTCGCGACGGTACCGAGCGGACGAGAGGCCGCGCTCAGGGCCGCGACGGCGAGCAGGACGATCAACGGTCCGCTGTTGGGATCGGTCGACCGTCCCGACGTGAGGTCGCCGAGTCCCTCGAAGAGGAACCAACTCGTCAGTGCGACGACCGCTCCGATACCCAGTGAGACACGGCGGGTCCACCCCGGCACCAGGCCCCATAGCGCCACGAGTACCTCGAGCGCGACCGCGACGGCGCCCGACCACCCGGGGAGCCGCCGTCCGGCCAGATGTCGATCGATCGCGGAGATCCACTGCGGGGCACTCGACGCGGCGGATCGCAGCGTCATGGTGAAGGACATCGCCGAGTCGTTGGCGCCGACGAGTTGCCACCCGGCCCCGGCGAGCCACAGCGCGCACCACGCGTGAAGCGACCACCACGGCGGCGGCTCGTCGACGGCGCGGACGTCGCTCGGCCACG
>Ga0307377_10006738_pt1 | contig 11993 bp, 14 predicted proteins | sample TR3MG_FD_202535 | JGI IMG/M metagenome (GOLD analysis project Ga0307377, IMG submission 202535) | Soil microbial communities from Risofladan, Vaasa, Finland - TR-3 | ecosystem: Environmental > Terrestrial > Soil > Coastal area > Acid sulfate soil | place: Finland: Risofladan, Vaasa | collected...
GATACTGGACTGTATGAGCCTGGAGCAGATAGTGAAATTATTATTCAGGCAAATGCTCAACCAGTTACCGGGAGAGAGCTTGACAGCCTTGACATAGGCAGAAATAATCTTGGGAAAATAAAGATCTATACTGATTATGAATTGAAAGTTGCTATAAAAGGAACTGGGCAGAATGGTGATATATTTATTTTTGATGATGGATTTGAGTATGAAGTAATTCAAAAACTTCCGTACAATAGTAATATAATAAATCACAATAAGTATATTGCTGAAATAAGGATTGATGCTAATTTGAATAAATAAAATGACTATTGAAGAAGTATATATTGTATTACAAGAATGGATTGTTGGAATCCTTGTAACAGAGGAGGGCTTGACAACTCTAAAAGTAATTAGAGGCAATCAGAATGCACCATCTCCAGCAAAACCTTATATGGTCATACATCAGCCCCCAATATCCAACAGGCCAACAGGCCTGACTGGGAATTTTGAGAAGGCTGATGATACCGGAAAAGTAAATTATTCAATACCATATGAGGCTTCTATAACAATAGAAGAAGTTGGTGGCATTGGAGATCTTTTAAATTTACTTTTAGAAAGTATAAACAGACAAGATATAAAAGATTTTTTTAAATTAAAATTTGTAAGTATAGTGAGAGTTGAAGCATCTGTTGATTCTACTGATACTAAAGAGAATATACACGAATTGAGAGATGCTATTGATATTCATATAAATTATACCACTCAGAAGGATTATGCACCTGGCTTCATTGAGACAGTTGAACCTCTGACTGGAGAATATAGTGGAACAAGAAATCCATAATAAATATTAAGGAGAGAAAAATATGTCACAAAAAATAAGTAATATTGTAAAAGTTACAATAACAAGAGAGACACAAACAGTCAAACAGGCCAATTTTGGAATAACTTTATTGGTTGATGAATTTGATCCGGGTGATTCTCCTCCCTTTGTTGGAAGAACAAAAATATATGGTTCACTTGAAGAACTTGTTGCTGATGGATATGCTTCAGGTGATTACATCTATGATGCTGCTAATATAATGTTCCAACAGAATCCAAGAGTTGATTTTATAAAAGTTGGGGCAAAGTTTATAACAACAACCCCGGATGCTGATTGGGTTGCTGCTCTTACTGCTATCAGATCAGCTGACCCGGACTGGTATGGTCTTTCCATTAAGTCAACTACATTGGCTGATCAAGAGGCTGTTTCTGATTGGGCTGAAACACAGAAGATATTAAATGCAATAAGATCTAATGATGCTGATATTCTTGATGGTGTTGCTGAGACTGACATAGCTTTTTATATTAAAAGTAAAAATTATGAAAGAAGTTTTGTCTATTATCATCCAACTGCTGGTGTTTATATTGAATGTGCTGCTATGGGTGAGCGGTTCCCAAAAAATCCGGGTTCTGGTACATGGATGTTCAAAACTTTAAAAGGCATAGTTGCTTATAGTCTTGAGACAGATGAAAGACTTGCTGCCCTGGAAAAGAATGCGAATATTTATGTAAACTATTCAGGCATTGATATGGTTGAACAGGGAACTGTTGGACTTGGAGAATATCTTGATGTCATGAGAGGGATTGATTGGCTTGAAAGTAAAATTCAGGAAAATATTTTCAGAGAATTGGTTCAAACTGAAAAAGTGCCTTATACAGATGAAGGAGTTACATTGATTGATGGACTTCTTAAAGGTTCTTTGGATGAAGGTGTTCAAAACACTATCATAGGTGATGATTATACTACTTCTGTCCCGGAAGTCAGCAATGTTCCGGTTGGCACAAAAACAAATAGAATACTTCCGGATGTTAAGTTTGTAGCAACCTTACAGGGTGCTATTCACAAGACTGAAATTGAAGGAACTGTTTCTGTATAAAATAAAATAATAAGGAGAAAAATAAAATGGCAGTTGACAAAATTCTAAGGACATTTGATCCAAAAAAAATATCTATCACTTTTTTAAATATAATTGTGACAGGAATTGCTGAAGGTGATTTTGTTGAATCTACTGGAGAAGATGGATTTGAAATGAGAAAAGGTTCGGCCGGGGATGAAGACAGAGTAAACAAAAACGAAACAGGCAGAGATGTAAACATAACACTTATGAATACATCCATAACAAATGATGCCTTCAGTGCTGCTTTTGCAGCTGATGCTGCAAACAATACTGGAAAAGGCCCATTGACAATAAAAGACCTGAATGGAACAACTCTATTGTTCAGTTCACAGGCTTATATTAAAAAGAAAGCCGATTGGACAAGAGGTGATTCAGCCGGAACTACTGTATGGAACTTTCGTGCTCCACAGGTTGTTGAAAATGTAGGTGGAAATGCGTAAAAGATAATTTTAATAAAAAAAGGAAGGAAGGCAAAATGATTGAAACAATCGATGTTAATGTTGATGGCTTGAAATTTAGCATTCAACAGTTCACAGCAAGACAAGCATTGAGGCTGGAAAAGAAGACTATTACTGTTCTGTCCCCAGTGCTTAAAGTCTTGAGTGATGACAATGTTAAGTCTATTAAGAAAAACAAAAAATCTTCTCTTGATCAAGACATAGATATTTCTAAAATAGCAAATGTTATTCAAGAAATACTTCAGAATTTTTCTGATGATGATTTTGAAAATTATGTTTTTAAAATGTTTGAAAATGTAATCTGTTATGAAGAAGGATCTACACCAACCCAAATGACATCTGAAATATTTGATAGAATTTTTGTTGGTAAAAATATAACAATCTATAAACTTTTAATTGAAGTCATGAAAGCGAATAAATTCTCATTTTTCGGACTAATGGGTGGAGGCTTGCTGAGCAAAATCAGTGGATAAAAAACTCAGCTGAAGCCCATAAAAATCTTTTGAGAAAACTTGGAAAAGTTGGAGAATTGGATCAAGAAATTTTAGATGAATGGGAATTCTGGAGAGTGGCCAGAAAAAATTCAAATATTTTAATTTATGAAAATAAAATTTCTTTTCCTGACTTACAAAAATTAAATGCTGTATTGTCTATGGATGAAGATTATAGAGATGCTGTTGATGAAGTTACAAAGAAGGATCTAAAATAAGATGGTTGTAAGAAAGTTAATAAATTTAATTGGATTCAAAGTTGATGAAAAGCAACTTAGCAATACTGAGAAGAAAGTCAAGCAACTTGGAAAAAATTTGACATCAGTTGGAAAAAAACTCAGCCTTGCTCTGACAGTTCCACTGACAGCATTTGCTGGCTTATCTTTAAGGGCATTCAATAAACAAGCCCAAGCAGTCTCTCAAGTCAAGACAGGTATTGAGGCAACCGGGGGAGCAGCTGGAAGATCCCTTGAACAACTTCAGAAAATGGCAAGAGAGCTTCAAGAAAATACTTTATTTGGGGATGAAGAGATCTTGGCAGGGGCAACAGCCCAGCTGCTAACCTTTACAAATATTGCTGGAGAGAATTTTGACAAAACCCAACAAGTTGTTTTAGATGTGGCAACAAGATTGGCAGCAGCCTCTGGGGGAGTTGCTGACTTGACTTCAACTTCAATAATGCTTGGTAAAGCTCTTAATGATCCGGTTGCTAATCTGGGGGCATTATCCCGGAGTGGTATTCAGTTTTCAAAAGATCAAAAGAAGGTCATAAAATCTCTTGCTGAAGGAGGAAGGCTTGCTGATGCTCAGGCAATGATTCTAAAAGAACTTGAAAAACAGTATGGTGGAAGTGCAGCAGCTGCTGCCAAGGCAGGTACTGGTGGACTTAAACAATTGATGAATCTTCTTGGTGATTTTATGGAGCAAATCGGAGAAATTATTTGGGGATTCCTTGCACCTTTTATAGAGATATTAAAAAAAGTTCTAAAATGGTTTATTGGATTAAGTAAAGGTACAAAAACTGTTATAGTAATAATCGGAGCCTTGCTTGCAATTTTACCTCCTCTGTTAATATTGATTGGCTTTCTTACTTCATCAATGGTGACTTTAAATGCTGTACTAATAGCAAACCCAATCGGGCTTATCATTGTCGGCATTGCCGCTTTGATTGCCATTTTTGTTTTACTGTGGTTCAATGTAGAAAGAATAGTTGGTTGGTTCAAGAGACTGTGGACAGAGGGTGGTAAAATAAAAAAATTAATGCTGTCAATTGCTGCTTGGATCTTTTTTCCTATTACAGCAATTATTGCTCTTATATTTATAATAAAAAAAGTAATTAAAAATTTTGACAAAATAAAATTAGTCGCAATAGCAGCCTTCCGGATCATTGGCAGATTTTTATATAAATTATTTATCAAACCTCTTGTTGATGGGTTCAATTTATTGAAAAGAATTTTTGTTGATTTTATTTGGAACACTCTTGTGATGGGGTTCAAATTTTTGACAGGAAAAATAAAAGAAATAATAGACATAATAAAAAATAAATTTGCTCCAATTTTTGATAAAATAGGAGAGATATTTGACAAAGTATTAAATTTTATAAAAGGCACAATTGGGAAAGTTATTCAGGGATTGTTTGATATGATAAATTCTATAATAGGAAAAGTAAATTTTTTAATAAAAGCAATAAATTTTGCTCTTGGAAAAGAAATAGAATTGATTCAAAAAGTGGAAATGTCTCCAGAAAAAGATACAGTCAAGCAACCAGCAGGGGCTGGAAATAATATAACAGTACAGAATGAAATAAATTTTAATGGTGATCCCCCAAAGAATAGGGAACAAATAAGAACAGCAGTCAACAGTGTTGCTGGTTCTGTATTCAATCTTCAATTAAAAAAATTATTGATTGCATCAGGAGGTTTTTAAATTGGCATCATTTAGAGCAGCTCTCTTTTTTAAAGCAAATCGAAAATATGGAGTTGGGCCAATATTATTTGATTTGATATTAAATGAGACTCACAATTTTAATAATTCAATTTCACAATATAACATAGAGAATGGAAGTATAATTTCAGATCACATAAGAAATGAACTGCCAAATGGAACAGTGTCCGGGCTGATAACAAATTTTAGTCTCAAGACAGGGGATAATTCTTTTCAAGACAAGTCTCAAATAGCTTTTGAATTGATTGAAAGTTTATGGAGGTCTAAAGAGCTTGTTACAGTTATTACATTTTTTAAAATTTATTCAAATGCTTTAATTTCAAATATAAGTATAAATAAAGAATTTGATACAGGGATTGCTCTTGTTGCAAACTTTTCTTTTCAGGTGGTAAATATTGTCAAACTCCAACAGCTGGTGGCTGAGGCATCTGTCAATTTAGAAAATATGGATTCAGAACAGAATAAACAATCAGCAATAAATATTGATGTTGGAAAAACAAATGGTGTAATAAGATGATAGAAATTCCTGTATTCAAAAATCAAAGTGCAGACTTTGCTCAAAATATAGATATTGGTGGATTCAATATTGAAATAAGACTAACATATAATGTCCGGAATAAATTTTGGCATATTTCTTTTAGCTCTGAAAATTATTCTATTGTTGGAATAAAGGTTACAATAAATTTTCCGATTTTGTTAACACACAAAGCTATTTTCCCGGTGCTGAGAGGGGATTTTATAATACAAAAAATTAGTGATGTATCAGATGAAGATTTTACATATGATAATTTTGGAGAGGTTTGGAGCTTATTTTATTTTACTGAAGAAGAAATGAATCAATGGAAAGAAGATAATGGCCTTTAATCGAATAATAGAAATGCTTGTTGGGAACAACACCGGGATAAATTTAAAAGTCTCAGATTTGAATATGACTTTTGATATAAATAGATCTTTCAAATTTGAAGAGAATACAGCAAAGTTCAAAATATACAATGCTAAGGAAGACACCTGGAGCAAATTTTTGACAAAAGGAAATAATATAATATTTAAAGCTGGATATGAAGATGAGGGAAATATTGCTACAATATTTTCCGGGATAATAACAGAAAGTAAAAGTGTCAAAGAATCAGTTGATGGTGTCACAGAAATTGAGGCTGTTGATTTTGCAAACAATTCTCAAAATATTTTAAAAGATACTATCAGTTTAAGTTACACAAAGAACACCCCAATGGCATCTGTCATAAATGACATCCGGGCTGTGCTTGACATTCCTATTGCTGGTATTGAGAATGTTGCTTTTAAAATGAATGGCGGTTTTGTATATGCAGGGGATCTAAGAGGAGCAATCAGTGAAATAAAGGATGTACTAAAAACAAATGGACTTGGATTATATTTTGATAATAATGAAATGGTTGTATATGTTCAAGGGCAGCAAAATTCAAGATTTGGAGTTGTAAGAGTTACAGCAAACAGCGGATTGGTTGGGAGTGTAGAAGTTATTCAGGATGAAAAAGAAGGGGATGGAAAAAAAAGAGTTTCATTTTCATCCTTATTGAATCCAAAAATTAAACCAAACACTTTGCTACAACTGATTGCTGAAAATATAAATGGTTTATTTATAACAGAGAAAGTAAATCATGTTGGTGATAATTTCGGTGGGGCTTTCTTGTCAAAGTGTAAGGGTGTTGAATAATGGCTGAAAACAATATAGATTTTGTAGAAGTAATGGACACTTGGTTCAAGAATAGAACTGACGGAATGCATACATGTATCCCTGGCAAAATATTAAAATATTATGGGCATGAAAAAAGGAAAGCAAAAGTTGAACCAATGGTAAAAATAAGAACAGTTCACAATAAACTTATAAAAATTGAACCGATCGATGGTGTACCAGTTATATTTCCATCATCAGGGAAGTTCAGCATGCTATTCCCTTTGTCAGAAGGTGATGGCTGTGAATTAAGATTTTCAGAAAGTTCTATTGGAAATTTTTTGAACAGTACAGGAGATGTAGTTGATGCGGATGATATTCGCAGGTTCAATTTATCAGATTGTATATGTACTCCAGGACTTTGGAGTTTCAATAAAATTCCTTTTGTACCAGAAAATGATAATGATTTTTTTCTATCTTTTGAAGATGCTATAATAAAAATAACAAAAACAACAAATTTAATTTCTTTTAAAGATAAGGATGGAAATAAATTTGAAACAACTCAAACTGGAATGGCTGTAAAAGATAAAAATGGAAATGAAATAGATATGAATACAACCGGGATGACATTAAAAGATAAGAATACAAATGAGATTGTGATGGGCATAGCAAGTACAAAAATAAATGATAATTTGGAGGTGTTGCTGTAATGGCTCTCAAGGACTTATCTGTAACAGGCATGACTTTCAAATTTGTAAATCCTGCCCATTCTGGTACAATCTTAATTACTGGCATTGCCTCTTCAAAGGTCAAGGCCGGGGGCAGCTTTGTTTATAAAACAACCTTGGCAATATCTATTACAGCCGGAAGTGATGGGAATATAACAAATGCTACAGGAGCAGGTGTGATAATAGGAACTTCACTAAAAGTTCTGGTGGATAATTCGGCACCCTTAAGAAAAGGTGACAAAAGTGTTCCAATTACTATGACAGGTACAAACCCAAGTCCACCACCTCCAACACTTGCTTATATAACAGTGGTGGAAATAGATGACCCTGGTCAAAACAAGGTGAGGGCAAACTGATGAAAAATTTATATCTTGATGAAATAACAAAAGATCTATCTTTAACTGAAGATAAAAATTTAAGATTTACAGTAAATAATTCTGAATTTGTGAGCCAGAAAATAGAAAATAAATTATTATTTTTCAAAGGTGAATGGTTCTTAGATTATCAGGCAGGAATTCCTTATTTGGCAAAAAATAATGAAGACAGAGATAATCCGGAAAAGAATATATTTGTAAAAAATCCTGACTTTGAATTAGTCAATACTATTTTTAGAGAGGCAATTGCTAACATAGAAGAAATTGAAGAAATTGTAAAATTTGAAACTGAATATAATAATGCTTTAAGAAAATATAATGTAAATTTTACAGTCAAAATAAAAGATGAAACTATAAATGGAAGTGTATCAATATGAGTACAAACTGGGTAACAGCCACTGGCTTTAAAAAGAAAACTTTAGCAGAAATAAAAACGGAACTTGAGACATCATTCCAAAGGATATTTGGAAATGATATTGATTTGGATCCATCTGGGCCTTTTGGAGAGTTCATTGGAATACTCTCTAAGAGAGAAGCTGATTTGTGGGATGGGGCAGAAGAGATACACACATCCCGGAATCCGGAGCAGGCAACTGGGACAAGTCTTGATAATATTGTATCTGAGAATGGCATACAACGGCTTCCTGCTATTGAAACACAAGTCAGCAATGTATTACTCACTGGAACAGAAGGAACCATCATAGCAACAGGGAAAAGAGCCAAGAAGCCTACTCAAACAATAGAATATACTCTTGAGGCAGATGTAATGATAACAAAAGCAATAGCAAGGCAGGGAACCATCTCTGTGGCATCTGTAGCTGCTGGCACTTATACTATAATAATAAATGCTGTGCCTTATTTCTTTATTGCTGCTGGAACTGAAACAGCTCTTGCAATACTTGGTGAAATAAAAACACAAATAGATGCAGGGGCTTGGGCAGGGTCAACAATTCTTGATACAGATAATGAACTTCTTATAATACAAGATTATGATACAAATTTTAATTTTGATATTGTTGGAAATCTTAATATTGATGATGTCTCTTCTGTTGGAGATTTTATTGCCGACACAGCCGGGGATTTTACTCTCCCAGCAAATTCTTTGACTGAGATAGTTACCCCGGTATCTGGATGGGATTCTGTTTTGAATCCGGCAGCTGGAGCAACCGGAAAAAATACTGAAACAGATAATGAGCTGAGAATAAGAAGAATCAAATCAATTTTATCTGGGAATGCTGTTGAAGATGCTATTAGAGAAAAATTATTGAATGAGGTTCCTGATGTTCTTGCTGTAATAATAAAAAGCAATAGAACAAATGTTGTAGATTCTGATGGTAGGCCACCAACCAGTTTTGAGTGTGTTGTTACTGGAGGAGATGATGAACCTATTGCTGAAAAAATATTAGAAGTGCAAGCTGCTGGAATAGAAAGCTATGGAAATGTGATTGTACCAATAATTGATAGTCAAGGATTTTCCCAAACAATAAAATTCAGCAGGGCTGAAGATAAGTTTGCCTGGGTTCGTGTTAGTAGAAATAAATATGATGAAGAAATTTATCCAGAATCTGGTGATGGTGAAATAAAAGATGCTATTGTTAAATGGAGTTTGAATAATGAAAATATAGATATTGGAAAAGATATAATCAGACAAAGATTATCAACTCCAATTTATACTGTACCTGGTATTGCTGATATAATTATTGAAATTGCAATAACAGACAATCCGGGTGATGCTCCAGCTTATGTGACAACTGATATACCAATTCAGTTCAGAGAGATTGCTGTGTTTGCTGTCTCAAGAATAATTGTTCAGGACATACCATAACATGAATATTACTAAAAATTATATCAGTCCAGATAATACAAATACTTTTTATATAGAAGTTGATCTTGGCGCTGGAAATTATAAAATAACTTTTAAAGATAATATTTTTCCTGAGATATATTTTTCAAACGCAAACACCCGGTTTTGTGATTGGGATATAGGCAGCAATATAACAGGCACAGGAACCAGAGAAAATCCATATAAATCAATTCAAAAATGTTTTGATACACTTGACTCACCTCACTATTATGTTTGTATTTTAACAAAAAGTTTGAATGAAGATAATGATGCAGGGTCATGGCCTGAAGGTAGAACTTTAAATAATCCTTTGTTAGATCAAGATGGTGTTAAGGTTTTTACTGCTGGAGGTATAACACCTTTTATAAGAGGTGGTAATGACACAGATGCTAATTTTTTTGTTAGCAATATTGGTGGAACTGGATCTTTTCAAATATATAATGTATGGGTAAATAGTCAAAAAAAAATAGTAAATACAGAAGCAAATGCTGATTATGTTATTGGAATGTGCGGAAAATTTAATTCAAGTGTTCATGATGAAGGACTTATTTTGACGGATGATTTAATTGAAGATAGTTATACAAATAAAGTAGCAATTAGTCATTCGTTTTTTTCTGGCGGGAATTCTTTGGATGAAGAATTTACAATATATGACCCAAAATATTGTATATTTAAAAATTTAGCAAAGATAATTTTGGGTAGCGAATCTCTTGAAAACAATATTTTTTCTAATATTGATATATTTGATTTTAATAATATTGCTCCTGTCAGTAATAGATCAATTTTTTATAATGTTCAATCATTGATAAATATTACAGTTTTTTCTAATATAAATTATACATTAAATAATTTAGTTGATTGGACTATTTATGGAACTGGTAATCTTTTTGAAGATCCATTGTTTGCTGAAAAGAACCCTAAGCTGCCAATTGATTTTCTTGTTCAATTATATACTTTTGGAAATCTACTTAATTCACCATGTTATAGATCAGGCAATTTAGATGAAAGTCTTGATATTGGTGCCTGGCAATATTTAGAAAGCCCCCCCCCAGGAATAAAAAAAATAGAAGATTATGACTATAATCTTAGTCTTTTGATTCAGCAATATAAAGATAAGCCAAAATTCAAACAAATATTACAAGCAATGAACAAACAAGCTGAAGATCTTGAGAATGCTATTTTTGAAATAAGAGATGATTATTGGCTATCAACTGCTGAAGGCGAGCAGCTTGATGTAATTGGAAAAATAGTTGGAATTGATCGGGCAGGAAAAGATGATATAAATTATAGAGAAGCCATAAGAGTAAAAATAATTATAAATAATGGAAGCGGAGAATCAAGCACAATAATATTATTTTTTAAAGATCTATATGGAGCAAGTAGTGTGTATGTTCTTAACCTTGGATATGGAATTGTACAAGTCATGGTTGATATTACTATAACACAAGATATATTAAATAAATTTATAAAAATATTGGCAGCTGGAGTCGGAGTTATAGTCACCTTTGGTGATGATCACCCTTTTGGATTTACAAAAGTTGGTGGTGGAACAGAGACTACTATTTTTGGATTTGGAAAAGATGGTGCCCCAGCAGATCCGGATGCCGGAAATTTTCAGGCTACATATTTTATAGCATAATAAAGGAGAGATTAAAATGTCAAAACCTATTTTAAAAGCAACTTGGGCAACAGCCAACATAACAGATCCCGGAAGTGGTCAAGCAAATAAAATACCAGCACCATCTGTAAAGGAAACTAATGGTTGGGTGTATCTTGAAAAACCGCCTTTCAACTGGTACAACTCCTGGATGAATACAGTTTTTCTTTGGCTTGAATGGGTTGAAGAAATTGCTGAAGATGATTTTACATTTACAGGCATTAAAACTTTTGATGATGGTGTTATATTTGAAGAAAATATCCAGATTAAAAAACAAGCACTTTTTGATGATGTAATTTTTACAGAAGAAATTTGGGCAAAAAGTGTTGATGGATTAAAGCTACGGGATAACGCAGGAGTTTTAGCCTTTCAAGTATTTGATGATGGAGATTCAAAGATATATCAAAATCTTACTATTGAAGGAAATCTCATTGTTAATGGTACAAAAATAATTGAAAATGTATCAGAATTACAAGTTGAAGATAATGTAATTTTAATCAATAAAGGGGAAGTTGGAGCCGGGGTTACATATGGATATGCCGGCCTTCATATAGACCGCGGCACAGCGGATTGGTATGGCCTTCTTCACAGGGAGAGTGATGATTCTGGAAGATATGGAATTTTCAATACCTTATCTGATATAGCACAAGCTGGGGGAGCAAGTTCAATAACATTAGCTGCCAGTTCAAGTGCTGTTGATGACTTCTATAATTTAATGAAAATAAACATTATAGATGGTACTGGAAAAGGGCAAACAAATGTTATTTCTGATTATACCGGGTCTTCAAAAATTGCTTCTGTTTCAAGTGCTTGGTCCACTAATCCAGATGATACTTCCAAATATGAAATTATTTTGCTTGATGATACTCAGGCCTTGGCCACAAGAGAAAATACGCCAACCTCAGCAGGGGTTTTGTTTTGGAATAAC